>Ga0209354_10000747_pt1 | contig 14934 bp, 30 predicted proteins | sample LauGreSpBDMM15DD_2_FD_187562 | JGI IMG/M metagenome (GOLD analysis project Ga0209354, IMG submission 187562) | Freshwater lake microbial communities from Lake Michigan, USA - Sp13.BD.MM15.DD (SPAdes) (version 2) | ecosystem: Environmental > Aquatic > Freshwater > Lake | place: Lake Michigan...
CAAATGGCTTGCCACTACTGATTATTATGGTCGTGACGAAAGAAGTCCGCTAGATACCTATGGTTATAAGAGTGAAGAAGATATTAGCAGCGATTTGTTTTACATTAGTGATCGCTTTAATGCTCAATTCAGATTGGATTGGGTGCTTGGATTGTTGGATAAAAATTTAAATAAATTATGAAATGGGAAGACTTTAAATACCAATTAAAATCAGAATGGGCATTTTATAAAAGCAATCCTGAATTGCTTATTTTATTGTTGATTATAATTGGACTGCCGCTATATAATATTATCAAAGAAACACTATGCAAAAATTAATTCACACGAAAGATTTTACTGATCTTTATTTAGACGAGATGAGTATTGATGAAGCAATTGAATATCTTCGATCACTACAAGAAAAATATTCAAAGGATTGGACTGATTTGCAAATCAGTGAAGATTCTTGTTATGAAGGCGGGTATCACCTCAAGCTTCGTGGTAAACGTTTTGAAACTGATCTTGAATATGAAAACCGAATGAGGCGTGATAAGGAAAGCTTAGAGCGACAAATGACCCGAGATCATTCTGAATACGAGAGATTAAAAGCTTTATTTGAAAAGGAGCAGTAATGCAATTAGATATGCGTTACGAAGTTAATGGTAACAATGTGATTTTTCCTAAACATAATCTCATCTTTCATTTTAGTTTCGGACGAGCATACAAAAACTATTCTACTATACAAGCAAGAAGAAAGCTTAAGAAAAGTTATACAAAATCACAGCAAAACGACATCATCCACTATTTAAAAGAACAAAAATATATTACATCATGAACAAACCTACTTACATTATCGGAGATATTCACGGAGCCTTTGCTCGTTTTGAGAAAAAAATAACAGATCTTGATCTACGAGACTGTATATTAATTTGTGTAGGTGACTTAGGTGTGGGGTTTAATCGCTCACCAGCAGGTGAACTTAAAGGCTGCACTCTTATGAATAAATTCTTCTCAGAGCGTCAAATTCTTTTTATGTCGATTCGGGGCAATCACGATGATCCACAGTATTTCTGTGGACCAAATAGAATAGATTTAAGTAATTTTAAATTGCTCCCCGATTATCATACCGAAATCATTAACGAAGAAAAATTTCTATTCGTTGGTGGAGCAGTAAGTATTGATCGTGTCTTTAGAAAAGAAGGATTGAGCTACTGGAGTGATGAGCTTTTTGTTTTAAAGCCAGAATTGGTTGAAAAATGTGATGTTCTCATTACGCATTCTGCCCCAAGCTGGATCGGCTCTTTTGATAAGGAAGGCATTAGTAGTTGGTGTGAAAAAGATCCAACGCTTTGGGACTTGTGCTACAAAGAGCGTATCGAACATAACGAATTAATTAAACTTTGCCAACCATCGAAGTCGTATCATGGACACTTTCACGCAAGCCATTGGGCTGATTCTGATGGATGCTATGCCACAATTTTAGAGATTGAGGAAATAAAAGAGCATCGAAAAGCTTGACAAAATCTCAATAAATGGCATAATCCTTGTATGGAAAACGACCAATACTACGAGATGTTCGCTAAAGTTCAAAATGGAATCATTACAGAGGAAGTTTGGAAAGAATATTGTTTTAATATGCTTGATGAAATCTTGGAGCAGAATAAAAATGTTCTTACTCGTTTAAAAAATCGTTATTAATATGACAAACATACAAATCGAAGCAGAAATCGAACATTTACTTGCCCTTATCGTTCAACTGAGAAAAGATGTGGATAGCATTCTTGACAATGCTAGACAAGCTCGATAATTAAAACTAGAATACAATAAAAACATGCAAGAAGAACAATATATTCGAATCGATAGAGATGGTAATAAGTTTTACTACAAAAACAAAACGATGACTATTCTTCATCGTCTAGATGGACCAGCAGTTGAATATGCTCATGGATATAAAGCATGGTTTGTGGATGGTAAACGTCATCGACTAGATGGACCAGCAATTGAATATGCTAATGGAGACAAAGAATGGTATGTTGATGGTAGACTTAATAGGCTTGATGGACCAGCAGTTGAAGATGCTTATGGACATAAAGAATGGTGGGTTAATGGTAAACAGCATCGGCTAGATGGACCTGCATTTGAATATGCTAATGGATATAAAGCATGGTGGGTCGATGGTAAACTTCTATCAGAAGAAGCGTTTAACGCTCTATCGAAACCAATTGAACTTACTTTAGATGACATTGCTGCTAAGTTCGGCGTTGACGTTAATAAGATTAAGATTGTAAAGTAAGATAACTAAAATGAAAGTAATCACCATCATTTGCCTAGCTGTTATGATCTCTAGTTGCGCTCCACCCGCTGCAATCCGAATTGACGAATACGGAACTTATACCTATTTCGCTAAGTAAGGAATACCCCTACAATAACACTATGAAAGAGAAATATGATTTATCAGAACTGAAAATGATTCATCATTATACACCAGAAGAAAAACTTTTCTTATTGGACAGTATTTGTGCAGTGATTTATATTGCAAGAAATATTTCTCTCAGCCAAGAAACAATGCTTGACTGTCTCGCTAAGATTGATAGACTATATAGAACGCCAAGTGAAGGCGAAGAATACTAAACAAACAAATATATGAACACACTGCAATTTAAACCGTTCCCTAAAATGGCTCGCTTTCGACGCGAATGCGTCATCACCGAAAAGATCGACGGCACTAATGCCAGCATCTATATCTATGACCCAATTCTCAATACTGAAGCTGAAGAGGGTTTTACAAGTGCTTCGGATGAAGACGGAAAAGTCTGGAATATCAAAGCTGGCTCGCGCACCCGTTGGATCACACCAGATAAAGACAACTTTGGGTTTGCCCAATGGGTATGGTTTCACGCCGACAAGCTTGTCAAATTAGGCGAAGGACATCACTTCGGTGAGTGGTGGGGTAGTGGCATCCAACGGAACTACGGTTTCAAGAAAGGCGAGCGTTTCTTCTCGCTCTTCAACGCTAGCCGTTGGGTTGAACACGATAAGCCGACCTACGCAATCTTGAACGACAACCCAACAGTTCCGCAGAAGTTTACGGAACACGCGCCCGCTTGCTGTAAAGTAGTGCCAATCCTTTATGAGGGTATCTTCGACACAGCGTTTGTAAATGATACCTTAACTGTTCTTGGTTTATCTGGCAGCAAAGCCGCAGCAGGATTCATGAACCCTGAAGGAATCATCGTGTATCACAAAGCTGCTGGCGTTGGATTCAAGATGACTTTGGACAACGACGACCAAGCGAAAGGATCACTACAATGAATGCAGAAACAAAAATCTACAATAAAATGAATGGAATCCGCTATAAGAAAGTTGGCCGTAAATACGTTCAAGATAATGATCCTTGTGCTTATGATGGTCTACGTCAAGGTTGGTGGTTAGTTAAAGTTGCTGAAGGATGCACTTCTATTCGTCAACAAGTATACCCTTATAAGGCAGAAATTACAGCAGCAGCAAGAGAAAAAGAAGATCAATTGATCGATATCATTCGTAAAGCAAGTGAAGCTCGACCATCCCAAAATACATTAACTCCAGAAGCTCTTGCTGATTGGCAAGCATTCATCGCTAAACACGGTGAAAGATTCAACGCTCTTCAATACCCATCGATTCAAGAGAATGCTGAGAAAATTATTGAAGCACTATTAAAATGAGCAGAGAACTAAAATTCCGAGTATGGGATAAACTAGAAGAACGATTCATCAAATGTGATGAAGGATACCAAGGACATTATGTTCTTTCTTTAAAAGGTGAATTTCACAATCTTTTAAATGGATCAGGCGGCAAGGAATGCATCGTTCAACAATACACTGGTCTTAAAGATAAGAATGGAGTTGACATTTATGAAGGTGATATTATTGAAACACCTAACGGAAATTCAAAATTTGAAAATATTATTATGTCTGTTGAATATCCTTTCATCACCAAGAAATCGAATATCGTAGAAGTAATTGGCAACATTTTTGAGAATAAAGATTTACTTAAGAAGGAACACTGATACAATAAAAACATGCAAGAAAAACAATATATTGAAATTGATAACAACGGTAATAAGTTTTACTTTAAAGCCAAAGCCATGACATTGTTTCATCGTCAAGATGGACCAGCAATTGAATGGGCTGATGGAAATAAATCATGGTGGGTTGATGGTAAACTTCATCGTCTAGATGGACCAGCCGTTGAATATGCCAATGGAAGTAAAGTATGGTGGGTTAATGGTAAGCGTCATCGGCTTGATGGGCCAGCAGTTGAATATGCTAATGGAGAGAAAGTATGGTTTGTTGATGGTAAACTTCATCGGCTAGATGGACCTGCATTTGAATTTTCTGATGGGAGTAAAGAATGGTGGGTCGATGGTAAACAGCATCGGCTAGATGGACCTGCATTTGAATGGGCTAATGGATATAAAGCATGGTGGGTTGATGATAAACTTCTATCAGAAGAAGCGTTTAACGCTCTATCGAAACCAATTGAACTTACTTTAGATGACATTGCTGCTAAGTTCGGCGTTGACGTAAGCAAGCTTAAGATTGTAAAGTAAAAACTAGAATACAATAAAAACATGCAAGAAGCACAATACATTAAAATCGATAAAGATGGTAATAAGTTTTACTACAAAAACAAAACGATGACTATTCGTCATCGTCTTGATGGACCAGCGTTTGAAGGTGCTGATGGGAGTAAAGCATGGTATGTTGATGGTAAACTTCATCGGCTTGATGGGCCAGCAGTTGAATATGCTCATGGATATAAAGCATGGTTTGTGGATGGTAAACGTCATCGACTAGATGGACCAGCGTTTGAAGGTGCTAATGGGAATAAATCATGGTTTGTTGATGGTAAACTTCATCGTCTAGATGAACCAGCCTTTGAAGGTGTTGATGGAAGTAAAGAATGGTATGTTGATGATAAACTTCATCGTCTAGATGGACCAGCCATTGAAGGTGTTGATGGAAGTAAAGAATGGTATGTCGATGGTAAACTTCATCGTCTAGATGGACCAGCCGTTGAAAATGCTGATGGACGTAAAGAATGGTGGGTTGATGATAAGCGTCATCGTCTTGATGGGGCAGCAATTGAATTTTCTGATGGGAGTAAAGCATGGTATGTCGATGGTAAACGTCATCGTCTAGATGGACCAGCGTTTGAAGGTGCTAGTGGATATAAATCATGGTTTGTTGATGGTAAACTTCATCGTCTTGATGTGCCAGCAATTAAATGGGCTAATGGGAATAAATCATGGTTTGTTGATGGTAAACTTCATCGTCTTGATGGGCCAGCAATTGAATGGGCTGATGGATATAAAGCATGGTGGGTCGATGGTAAGCGTCTATCAGAACAAGAATTTAATGCTCTTACCAAACCAATTGAACTTACTTTAGATGACATTGCTGCTAAGTTCGGTGTTGACGTAAGCAAACTTAAGATTGTAAAATAAAGGAACACCAATATAATAAAAACATGCAAGGTAAATTTTTTAGATGTGAATGTGGTAGTGAAGGTTTATGGGTTGAATACAATGATTATTTCGGCACAGAAATTTCTCTGTTCCACTCTAACCCACAAAATAGATCGTGGGGTAATCGTATTAAATTAGCATGGAATTGCCTCAAGGGTAAACCATACGCTGACATGGTATTGCTCAATGATCAAGGCATTGCCGATCTTGTGGATCACTTGATTGATATTCAAAACCGTGATCATACGACCGAGAATCACAAAGAAACAGTTTCTATGGCGGCAGATAAATTATGCGGTTTAAGTTGTGGCGCTGCGGTTGATGCAGTATTAGAATATGTAAACCGACCTGATTGTTCTCAGACGCAAATTAAACGATTAATTTCAAAATTAAATGAATTATAATATGTTACCAAGTAAAGACGATAAAACGACAATCACCGTAGATAGTTATATACACAATAAATCATTACTTCTCACACTGAACTGGGATGCTAATGTAGATGATTGGATTACTGCATTTAAGACGATCCTAATTCACCAAACTTTTTGTGAAGATAGCGTTAAAGAATTATTTGAAGATAAAAATTATGAATAAATATTTATTAACATTAAATGGTCATGGCGCGGAAAGTATTTTCCTACGCTTAAACGAAGATCAATATTCATACTGGTTTCAGCAACAAAAGAATGAAGAGGTTGATATTGTAGATTATATTCTCAGCCCTGATGAATCAATCGACATTCCCCATGAGCATAATTTCTTGCTTGAGGATAATGAATCTATCTATATTGAAGATAGTAGTTTAAAATTCTTGCATTATTATAGCCCCGATTTGGATTCTTGCTCTATTCTCGTGGAAGAACTGTTTGAAGATGGATCATCGAAAACAATCATTGAAGAAAAATTCAGAGATTTTGCGGAAAAACATGAATGTATTAATTATGTTGGCTCAGATGTTAAATTTGAGGACATTCCAGATCAAGTGCTGGAGTATCATTCCTATGAGAAAGGAACAATTTTTGGTGATTCGTTTGAAACAGAATCATTTGACCCATCATTGCTTAAATTTATTGTAAAAGAATCCCCGAATGGTCTTGACTATATTGATGGCATCCTCTATAATGAACAGGAACTTGAGAATACCGAGGGCAGTTCCAGAGGTAAAAGTTCTGAAGCAAATATCTGGGAAAAATGAATATATTCTGTATCGACGAAAATCCTGTAATGGCAGCACAGCAAATGTGCAACCTTCACATCAATAAGATGGTTCTAGAGAGTGTTCAAATGCTCACTAACTGTTTCTCTCAAAAAGATATTGAGACTGCTCCGCTTACAAAAGCAGGAACAGTTCGAAAGTATTCTCACTGGAATCATCCATCTAGCATTTGGACTCGCAAGAATTTGGCAAATATGTTATGGTTGTTGGATCACACCATCGCTCTAGAACAAGAAAGGCTTTTCCGTGGTTATAATCCACACTTTGTTTCTTCTTTTATTGACTGGGTATTCAATAATATAAACAAAGCTCAAGTGCCAGATGGTGATCTCACTGAATTTGCAATCGCAATCGCAGCAGATCAAAATTGTCGTCATCATCCATCATTCGATTCATCATCTATAGTTGACAAATATCGTTTATATTATATCTGTGATAAGGCTCCTTTTGCTAAATGGACAAGACGAGAGACTCCAGAATGGTTTTTAAATCACCCACAAAATGCAAGTAATTGATAAAAATATCTTTGATGGTAAATGACAATAACACATAAAATAAAATGGAAACAAACGAAACTGAAATCTGGAAATTACGCGCACAAGTAAATGAAGAGAACTATAATCAAACGCTCAAAAGAGTTGACGAATTAGTAGCTGAAAACAAATTGTGGCGAGAAGAAGCCAAACGCTGGCGTGACATGTATATCCAATACGATGAGCTACTAGAGGATCAGTTAAATGAAGCTACTGCCCGAATTGAGAAAGTTGGGAAACGAATCAATAAGTTGAATAAGAAAGTCGAAGATAAGTATTAAGTCTTTGCAAAGTTGCCGCCAGAGTAAAAAAACAAATAAAAATATGGAAAAATTCGCAATCAATCTAGAAAACGTAAAAAACAAAGTGCTATTCGACTGTATCCTCATGGGAAGTGAAGTAGCCCGCAAATACGAGTATGATGTATTTTATACCAATCATCAAAAAGAACCAGATGATTGGTATGATCAATTCATTGAAGATCTTCGTTCAGTGGTTAAACATACATATAAAGGAGAATTTTTCTATGTATCTCATCCAATTATAGATGAAATTTCTGGTATTCCTGATTATGAATCAATTTGCTATATCTTTTTTAGGAATCGTGTGTATTCTTTTGATAATTATTATACATATTGCCCAGTCTTTGAATCAATTCTAAAGAGTTATGACTAATTATATTTACTTTTTAATTATACAATAATGGTAGAAGAAAAAATATTACCTATTCACGAATTGAAATATTATCATAGCGAAAGCTTTGGTTTTGTATTTTCAGGCGTGATACAATCTTCGGATGATACTATTCAGCGATTGTTGAATAATCTGGTGGGATGGGGAGTATCCAAAAAATTACCTGAATTCTATGTTCGGGCAACTCCCAATGAGACGGCATTCATCTACGATTCCGATTCGGGATTCAAACAGGCAGAATTCTACCAAGCGTGTATTCGTTTAAATGTGATGGGAATCTTCTCCATTGACACATTGGCATCATGGATTAAATTACATTGATTATGAGTAAAGAAATTATATTACCAATTGAATTGTTTGATGGGCGATTGTCTCTTACGGAGATAGGAACGGTGGGGGTGATCATGTCCTATCCCCATCAACCCAAAGAAGTCCTTGATAAATGGGATGGAACTGATATGTTCAATACAACCATTGATGATATGATGGATCGAGGAATGATGGTGATGGATAATGGTAAAATTATAATAAATATTAACGACGAAAAAATAAAAAAAGAAAACATGAAGATTGAAACAGCCCTAACTGTATTGTATGAGAGGGGACTTTGTAATGAGGATAACATGAAAGAAATTCGTGATGTGATGAAAGATCTCTCTAACGAGTTCTACCGTCTGGGTTATGAGGATGGTGGGATTGATTTCGGAGTGGATGCCGATAAGTCAGCTTATGGTAAGGAATAAGATTGTTCTTAAAAACTAGAATATATTGAACTTCATGAAAGCATCCTACCGTAAAACAAAAATTGGATTTTACCCTGTTATTATCTTCAATGATAAAAGCAGGATGACGCATCGTTTCCTATGTCTCACCAAGAATAATGCGATCAGACTTGCAGATAAAATCATCGCAGGGATCGATCAATCCCAAGAAGGCTGAACTCTTGGGACACAGGCAAAACATTAATTAAAAACTAGGATATTCTATTGTCGTTATGAATTTATCAACACTTGAAACCAAATTTACAAAATGCTCCTCAATCGAGATTCCCGATTCCTATTTCAATCGGATGAATACGGGATGTCCTGAGATTGACCTGATGTTTGGCACTGAACATCTTTCTGGTTTCATGCCGGGAAGCACGATTGCGATGACGGGTACAGCAGGCTCAGGTAAAAGTACTCTAAATTGTTTAATTGCTCAGATGCTTACCACTCAAGGTAAGAAAGCTGCCATTGCATCCGGTGAGGAATCCCACTTCCAAATTGCTTATGCTTGCAAGCGTTTAGGTGTTACGGATGTGGATGTGGCGCATATCAGCAATGTTGAGGATATTGCGGAAGCCATGTCTGATTACGATTTCATGGTTGTGGATAGCTTCCAAGCCCTTCGTTCCTCCAATTCTAAAATGAAGAAGCGGGAGTTCTACCAATACGCACAAGATTTGCTTCTATCGACTGCTAAGGAAACCGGATGCGTTCTGGTGTTTGTTCTCCATATCACCACTCAAGGACTGCCCAAGGGTGGAACTGATATCATCCATGCTGTGGATGTGAACATGAAAGTCACGGTGGATAAGGAGGATGATACCATGCGTCTCTTCCATGTGTATAAGAATCGCTTTGGGGAAACCAAGATTCATATGGCAATGATGACTTCCAATGGCTTTGACTTCAAGGGTGCTTACGTTGCTCCCGTGGAAGAGGAGAAGACTAAGAAAGACAAGACTCCTGCTGCCGATGTTCGCAAGGAAGAAATCCTAAACATGGATGAGCCTCCCTACTTGACTCTGGATCGTATCAGTGATAAGCTTGGGGTGTCTGGTCAAACCGCTGAGATTCTCCTTCGGGAGCTTGTCGGAGAGGGTAAGATGCAGAAGTTTGGTAGGGGTGCTGCCGCTGTATGGAAGATCATACAGGAGTATCGAAATTTACATGAGGAATTAGTGTAATAAAAGATATATCAAAATTAAATGATATTAATATTATTATGAAATTATATTTAATTAGACATGGACGCTCAATAGGCAATGAAAATGCCGAAGCGTATAATATAATGCCTGATTGGAAAATCAATCTAACAGAGGAAGGTAAGAAACAGGCTGAGAAGGTTGGCAAAGATTTGAAATATATTGTCAATGATCCCATTATCATATCCAGTCCATATGTGCGAGCAGTTGAAACCGCAAACATAATCAAAACATACATTGATGATGACTGTATCATGTTTTTCAATGCCCTTATACGTGAACGTGAATGGGGAAATCTACGGGATGAAGTGGAGCAATTCAAAACACGGGGAGAGCGTAAACACCTATTTGATTTCTATCGTCGCCCAACGGGAGGTGAATCGTTTGCCGATGTTTATCAAAGGGCATTCGTCTTTCTGGAATATCTCAAGAATAATTTTAAGGACGAGAATATTATTATCTTATCTCATGGCGAATTCCTGAAGGTTCTGCTTATGATCATTGACAGTAACACCGTGGAGGAATTTGATGATCTACCGAATCCCAAGAATTGCCAGATCATCACAAGAACTATCAGCGAGTGAATTATCTCTGAGCAAGACCAAGGGGTTTTCGCTTTCTGATAAAAACTAGAATACAATAAAAACATGCAAGAAAAACAATATATTCGAATCGATAGAGATGGTAATAAGTTTTACTTTAAAGACAAAGCCATGACTATTCGTCATCGTCTAGATGGACCAGCAATTGAATATGCCAATGGAGGTAAAGTATGGTTTGTCGATGGTAAACGTCATCGTCTAGATGAACCAGCAATTGAAGGTGCTGATGGACGTAAAGAATGGTGGGTCGATGGTAAATGTCATCGGCTTGATGGGGCAGCAATTGAATGGGCTGATGGACGTAAAGAATGGTGGGTTGATGATAAGCGTCATCGGCTTGATGGGCCAGCAGTTGAAGGTGCTGATGGACGTAAAGCATGGTTTGTTGATGGTAAGTATCTATCAGAACAAGAGTTCAACACTCTGTCAGAACCACTTGAGCTGACGCTAGAAGACATTGCTGCTAAGTTCGGCGTTGACGTAAGCAAGCTTAAGATTGTAAAATAAAAACTAGAATACAATAAAAACATGCAAGAAGCACAATACATTCAAATTGATGAAAACGGCTGCAAGCGTTACTACAAAGACAAATCGATGACCATTCTTCATCGGCTTGATGGACCAGCAGTTGAATTTGCTGATGGATATAAAGTATGGTATGTTGATGGTAAGTATCTATCAGAAAAAGAGTTCAACACTCTCACCAAACCACTTGAGCTGACGTTAGATGACATTGCTGCTAAGTTCGGTGTTGACGTAAGCAAGCTTAAGATTGTAAAATAAAAATTAGAATACAAAGCATGAACAAAACATTTAATCCCCAAGCCCTTCTCGGCAAGCCTCTGGAAATCTCCTATTGGAAAAATTCCACTGGAGAGGACGCAAAGATTATTGACATTGGCGACGAACAGTATAAAATAGTATTTGAACAAGCACCGGAAGACGATGATCAGGAAGATCAATTTATCTGGACAGACCAAGAACCGGAATCAGTGGAAAATGATACAGCGTTCTTCCGAAACATTGGTGGGACAAATTTCTATCTCAAAGTAAAACAAAAACTAGAATACAATAATAATATGAAAACAACCGTGAAGGAACTGAGTGAAAAGCTGGGAGTGGATACCGTCTATGTAAACGGTTTCCTTCAAACCCTAATCAAGATGGGAAAGGCAAGCGTGGTAGGCAAGGTGGAAAATCCCGCTGGAAAACGAGGCAAGCCGTCCAATATCTATGAAGTCCAAGAGGGAATCTTGGACTAACAATTACTTGCTTCATTTTAATAGATATAATGTTACAATCTGATATGATGAACAAATTCATCAATACGTTGAAAGATTGGGATGATCTGATCGATGAGAATATCAATTCATTTGAAAAGGAATTCTGTCATGGTGCATTATTACATGATGTATTTTGGAACTTTGACACGATCATGGTTAGAATTAACCTACACGATGAATTGATATCTGATAGATATATGATTACGAAATGGTTTACGTGGATGGAATCGCTTAAAAACTAGAATACACTGATACCACAATGAAGCTATTCAATCCAACAATCAACCTGATCAAGTCCACCTTCTGGAAAATTCACTATCGCCTGTTTCTGGGTAAGGATTACCAATCGCGTATGGAGAAAGCAGCTAATATCTTTTCCAATGTGGTTGACACTACGAACGGTAGGATATCCCATTTCTATGATATCAAGGGAGAACGCATTCGGGGATGGCACAAGCGGATCAAGTTTGATGATAATGTGTTACAACATCCTTTAATTAAAAAATATTCGTAACGCTTAAATCAATAAATAATAATATGTCACAATGTAGATATTGTCAATCCCAATCATATGGGTTAGGTTGTCCCGCTTCCCCATACGGAAAGCATGAGCATTTTGATGATGATAAGAAATGTGAATTCTGTGGGCAGACAGGATACGGATCGGGATGCACCATTAGTCCCGTGAAGAAGCATAAGCATGGTAGTGGTAAGAACAAGTGTAGGTGGTGTGGAAACACTGCATCCGGTTTTGGATGTATTCATTCCCCAAGTGGATATCATGAAAAATAATATGACACCTTTGACAAAGGAACAATTAAAAGAACTTGGATTCACAGTTCGTGAAAGAGAACTTAAAAAAGGATTGAAAATTGATATTCAATACGATGGTTTTTATGGGGATTATGTTGGATATTACGACAAATATCCATCATTTCAAGACATTATCACAAACGTAGTGAGAGAAGTTGGGAGTGAAAGAGATAGGATATGGAAAAACCGTTTGATGGATAATCTAACAGTTATCAGAGACACCACAATCTATCACGATATGTAGATTGGATTAAAAACTAGACTACACTGACAACATGAAGACATACAACAACGCGAAAGAACTCTGTGCAGACGATTACGACAACAATTTCTGGAAATTTGGTCGTTCCCTTTATAAATACACTGATTGCGGTCCGTGGACACGTTTGGTTCTGACTGAAGATCGCAACGTCTCTTACGAATCCAAGGGAGCAAATGATCCAACTCTTCTGGACGATCCCGATATCATTGGTATTGAGATTGGCAGCATTGTGGAAGGCAGTGAGGTGGAAATCGGACCTGAATTTCTCAAGTTCCCCTTCACTGATAAGGAACTGTGGGATACCGTGGAACAAATCAATGAGGAAGCATCATTCTACTGGAAACGGGATAATGAGGATGATTTCTTAATTGAAATTGAGGGTAACGAATACTATGTTACCGCTGGATGGGGAATCGAATTTCCTGAAAACATTCCCGATACTGTGAAGGCATTCTTTGAAGAACATTACGATGAGATATCAAATATGGATGATCTTTCTGGAAATACTTGGGTGGAAGAGGGATTCACAATCACGAAGCTGGACAAAAGCGATTTCATCTTTTAAAAACTAGACCACAATCAGGGCATGACGAAAGATTACTCCCAACGCCGCAAAGAACTTGAATTCCTAAACATCCAAGAACTTTGCTTGAAATTTCTCAAGTCCCCTCTGGTGATCGACACCGATTACGAATTGGAAGCGGAACCACATGCATACAAGACCGAAGATGACATGTTCTTCTTTGTTCCCCAATTGGATGATCCGGTTATGTCTCAGCGCACTCTCTTGGGTGATCCAAAACCCATTGAAGGTCGCTATCGCTATTCCATCGAAGTGGTTCAAGGTGATGGGGGATCGTATTGGGAACCACCTGACTATGATCAAGTGGAGATTGGGCGCGAAGATAGTCTGGAAAAAGCCATCACATTTGCCGCCCATTATCTTCTGGATATCAATCTGAATGGAGAAGGGGAAGGATCGTATTACAATATGGAATCCACGCTTGAGAAGGAATTCCCCTCGCATTGGAACGAATAAAAACTAGAGCATACTCCCACCATGACCAAACAATACTACATGTTCATTCCGCTGGATATCGACAAACAAAAGAACACCCGATTCGTTGTTGAAACGGATGGGATTCCCACCACCAATGTTTTCAGTGGAAAGGTGATTGCAAGGAACAAGAAATCTTTTCACTATCTTAGGGCTGAATCTAATCATTGGGCAAATCCTATTACCGATATGCAGAGAGGTAGCAAGCCATCGTTCCTTCCCATCAATCAGGATGAAGTGAAAGAACGATTTGAGGAAAATTGCATTGAAGGATAAAAACTAGATTAAGATTTGGACGTAACGAAAAACAACAACACACACTACTACAATGGCACACGAAATCGAAATTGGAACTGATCGGGTAATCACCTATGGCGAACGCGCATGGCACTCACTTGATGAAAATCATCAGACTCCTCTTACCAAAGAGATTCTGAAACCCTTGTTCATTCCTTATCTGGAAGGACAAGCTAACGTCAACATCGACGGGGTGGAAGTCCCTCTTGAAGGATGGAAAACCATTGTCGCTGATCTTAGGGAAATCGATGATATCGAAGGGGATTTCCGTCCTGTTCATGTCGCATCCGACAAGTATGAAATCCTTCAAAATGAATTGCTTTTTGATGCTCTTCAGGATGCTCTAAATGATATCAATTACAAGATCGTATCGGCGGGAACTCTCTCTGGTTTGAAGAACTTCTTCGTGTCTGTGGAATTTGATGGAGAGTCGAATATCAACCTTCCTGACGGAAGCGAGTGTAAGGCATTCTTCTCTCTCTTCACTTCCCATGATGGCACGAAGAACGCGAATTACTATGATACTACGCATAGGACTGTATGTGCAAACACTTTGCGCTCTTCCTTTGAATCGCGGGGCAATCAGGGATTTCGCATCTCTCATACCAAGAACGCATCCATCCGTATCAATAACATGGCAGAAATTGTTAATAACACTCTGCTTGGTCGTCGCCAATTTGAAGAGAAGATGGCGGAACTCTATGCCATTGAATGCGATCTT
>Ga0209354_10000754_pt1 | contig 14854 bp, 22 predicted proteins | sample LauGreSpBDMM15DD_2_FD_187562 | JGI IMG/M metagenome (GOLD analysis project Ga0209354, IMG submission 187562) | Freshwater lake microbial communities from Lake Michigan, USA - Sp13.BD.MM15.DD (SPAdes) (version 2) | ecosystem: Environmental > Aquatic > Freshwater > Lake | place: Lake Michigan...
GATCGAGCATCAAGACCGCTATCGCTAGTATTATTGCTACTCGCTCGATTTTCTCCCATGTTGTGTGCATGATTGTCTTTCGTGATAGGTGATGTGATGCGTGCTCTTGCTTTGGCACGCTCGTTTTGCTCATACTGCTCTGCTCGTCTGCTCATGGATACCTCCGATATGACCTCACTATGGAGTCATTGGTGGGCTCATTGATTTCGAGTACGTCTATCTTTACGCCTTTGGCTTCCATTGCGTTCATGAATACAGCCATGTCACAGTCTTCCTCTAGGTATACGATGTTGCCCTTGACATACGAGTAGTGACTGATTTTATCTTGGATGCCAAGTTCTACAAGCTCGTCGTAGTTAACTGCTAACCAGCCGTGGCCTGGATCGGAGTAGAAGTAATAGTCAATTTTGTTGGTTGTGCTCATGTGTTTCCTTAGTGTGTGTCGTGCATCGATTCGACTGGCAAACCATTTGCTCAGCCGTTGTGTTTCCCAGCTTTCCAATTCATCTTGCATTAGCATTGATATCGTCCTCTTGCAGTGGTGGTAGGACAGTTGCTTCTTGCATCATCTTCAATACACCTTGCATTGATTCATATGTTTCAGACCCCATGCAAGGGTTAGCAAACCCATAGGGTTTACCTTTATCGTTGTAATAAACTTCTTGTAGGCAGTACCAATCGTCACCGCCATTCTCTGATTTAACATTTACGATTCGATAGTTCCACATTGAATGCCTCCATAGCGTTGCGTAATTCATCCCATGATGGGAAACGTTTGTATGTATCGTAGTACCTCCATTCCTCACAGTTAGCGCATCCTGCTTCATATGAACGGCATCGTTTGCTTTGGCTACTTCGCAAGAACTTGAATCCTTCAATGGATACATACTTGCTCTTGGCTCGTTTGCGTATGTCACGTACTTTCATTCGATTTCCTCGTTTTCTTTTCGTGGCGTTTGAGCACTGCCACCGCGTTATTGCGTACCATGATGTAATCGCGCTTCATTCTGTGAAAGTCAGAGTCCATGAACAAGTCTCCATATATTTGCATGAAGTCATAGCACAGGCGCAGTGCATCTTTGGTATCTCGGTCAAGCGCTTTCATTTGCCTCCCTTGTGGCTTGAGTTAAGGTTGACCAGTAGTGATAAGTCAGTTACCACGATGTAGTTTGATTTGGGCATGGGCACGATGGTGTGCTTACGCTCTTTGGCTAACTTCTCGCCACAGTCCATACAGGTCGGGCGTGATAGGTGTTTGCGTTGTGGTTCGACACGCACAGCGTAACAATGCGTGCATATAGGTAAGTGATAGTCTTCACTCATCTAGCTTCTCAATGACACATAACGCTATACCGCCAAAACAAAAGCCCGAAACCACAAGCAGTATTTGTTGGTAGTAAGCTGAATCTTGGTTTATGCCAAAGAACAGGCAGAGACAGAAGGCTAGAGTGAAGCCAATGGCGTACAGAATGGATTGCATGTCAATTCCTTTCAATTGTGTATTCAAGGTTATCAAGGCAGTTCAATAAAAGTCCACGATTCAGGCAAAGCTGATCGTTAATGATTTGGTTGCGTACAGATGCAATGGCATCGGCTTCGGGTATGTGCCCCTGCAAGTGGAATCGATTTGAGCGTAGTATGCGAACGATAGTCCATGCCATGTTAGTGACTCCTAACTTTGTTGTAATATTCACGAAGTGCTGACTCAGGGTCATCAGCGTCCAAGGGATTGTCAACCGCGCTAAATTCGAACACGTAAGGTGTGTCGTCAAGCGGGTCGGTGTAGTTGGGTTCAATGATCAGACTATCCATTTCCAAGAACATGAGTTGTGTGTGTTTCATGGTGTTGCCTAAGTTAGTGAGTTGGTTGGAAGTGAGCAGTTTGGTGTCATGCTCAGGACGTTGTGGTTCAAAAGGCTGAGTTATGGATTAAGGGTTCGCCAAGCCCAAGCTACTCATGGACTCTGTGTCCATGACCCGCCCCTAGGATTCAAGTGTGTTTTGTAGATCGAATATTCCGCGAATATGCAATCGTGATAGGTGTTGGAATATTCACGTTAGTGGTTCCTTACCTACGAGTCTGTGTGGTTGACACGTTTTTTGGGTACTGTATGGATATACAGGTAGAATATTCAAATATTCTGTGATTTGCCGAGGGTCAGGCAGGTTTTGTGAGATATGTGAGTAATGAGATCATTAGACACATTGTGTTAGCACGAACACGCTCGCGTGTGTGTGCATTATTTATATAGAATATTTGAATATTTGAAAATTCATAGTAAATTGGTGAATAGAATCAACAACTTATGAATATTCCGTACAATATTCCGTGGTGACCACACGGAATATTCATTTCACACGAAACGTCTTGGTTGCGTGCGTGGCTTTGCGATACTTGGTGTGTCGCGTTGGGTTGGATGAATGTAGCGCAGTAAGCCTACAGTTGGCAGATCGGTACGGCTCAGGCGGCAAGCCGCCTTGAACCTTCCGACCGACTTCGCCATCACGAAGTCGGGGCATTGGGGCAATTGATACACCCCGAGGCAAGAGATGAGTAGACATTAAGCTTCAAGCACATCAGATGTGTTGGACTCAATGATGCGCTCAACCAAGTTGAACATGAAAGCCTTCTGACCTTTGAGTTCAGCACCCTTCAAGAGTACAGCAGACTGAACAGCAGAGCACAAGCTAATCAAGTTGTCACGATTCATTGGACCTGATGCAGGGATCAAACCAATGACATAAGGTTGAGCAGATTTAGGAACTAAAGTGTCAACAATGTCACGAGCCAATGGGCGGAACTGACCATTAGACAGTTGCTTCAAGTAGATTGCATTAGCCAAACCCTTGCGTGATGCAGAGTCAGCGAAGGCAATCGCACGAGCCAGTGAGCCAGTTTTCTCAGGCTTTTTCACGGACATAGTGAATGAAGCGTTAGCGTCAATGATTGCGATTTCGGTGGACATAGATTTCTCCAATTAAGTTAGTTTCGTGGAATACACTTCACCATGAAATGCACTCCATAAAACTGTCTCCCACACTTTTGCCATTCGTGTGTTTAGACCATGCCTAAAGGTTTAGGTCATAGAGACAGATTTCACCGACAGTTACTTCACCCAAACTGTAAAACGCTATTAAATTTTTAATGATCGACCGCATTGAATGGTTTACTTGATAGACCTAGGCATCGATAGCGTGAACCATGACGCACGAAGGGCATATAAACTAGACAATGTTGCTTGTTAAAGAGCTCGGTATCGAGGGCACGATCACCCTACACCTATGGTTTTGACCCGACAAGGTGGTCAGGACAAGCGGACAAGGCGGAGGGGAGGGGTGGACCAAACGGATTGGGCGGGGGGGCGCTACTTTACCTATTGCTCATTCAACAAGGCTCATTTTTCAACATATACACACGTCTACACACCTTTTAATTTTCTGCCATAAAACACCACTCCCCCTACAATCAAAACGTGCAGTTGTTAAACCGGCGCAATGGGAACGAAGAATCTAATTTTTTTCCGGTTTTCAAATTAGGGCTCAACGAATTGGCAGGCGAGCTTCTTACCCATTACTGCACTTGACAAATTTAAAAACTTACATAACATACACACCATATCAACCCTCACTGGAGAATTCCATGGCTACTAAACCCGGTTTGTACGCAAACATCAATGCCAAGAAAGAACGCATGGCCGCTGGCTCTAAAGAGAAGATGAGGAAGCCTGGTGACAAAGGTGCCCCTAGCAAGATGGACTTCATTAAGTCCGCTAAAACGGCTAAGAAAAAGTGAAGCGATACAACCTTCATTTACCTGAAGAGTTGCTGGAAGCCCTGCGTGCCGAATCTAGGCGCACGGGGGCAACTGTGAGCGAGCTCATCAGACGTGCAATCATGGAGTACATTAAGAAATGAACAGTGATCTCATACACGTTAACCATTCAGAGTTTGCAATGGCACCAGCGTCAGATGAGCCTCACGTCACTTTGGATATTCCGCCCCAGCTAGTGTGGGAATGCGCAGCAGGACTTGAAGACCCAGCATTGGTCGCAGCCAGGTTTGGTTTTGAGGGTGACAAGTGGGAGCGTTTATCGCAGTGGCCTCCATTTATCCTTGCAATTCAGTCACAGCGTGCGGAATTTGAGAGGAACGGAATGACATTCCGCCTCAAAGCAGGGCTCATGGCTGATGAAATGATGAGTCAAATGTTCAAGCAGGCCATTGGCATAGACACAACCATTTTGCAAAAACTTAGTGTATTTAACAGTCTTGTAGACGTAGCAGGGTTAAAACCTGATAAAAAAGCTGTGGACACCAATGCACAGCAAGCCCCTAAGTTCAGTATCACAATAAACTTTCCAAATCAGCAACCCACACCAGTGACAATAGATGGCTAATCTTGTATATACACCGCCGATATCGATAGTTCCGTTTTTATCGTCGGACAAGTTTGCTAACTTTGTTGTGGGGCCAGTGGGTTCTACCAAGACAACGGCAAGCCTTATTAAGATTGGCTACGAGGCTAAACGGGTTAAAGCAGGGCCTGATGGCATCCGCAAATCGCGTTGTGCTGTGATTCGTAACACCCGCCAGATGCTGTGGGACACGACCATACCGGACTTTTTGAAGTGGTTTCCAGACGGGGAAGCTGGTTTGTTGGAGAAGACCAACAGTAAGTTCTTGCTTAAGTTTGACGATGTTGAATGCGAGATTTTGTTTCGTGGACTTGACGATGCCAATGACGTAAGACGGTTACTGTCGTTGCAGTTGACGTTTGGTGTAATGGACGAGTTTCGTGAGATTAATCCCGACATTTACAACGCACTGACGGGTCGTCTAGGTAGATACCCTGATAAAACAATGAATGGCGTGGGTGCTTGCGCAGATGACGGCACGCAGATTCACAAGGTATGGGGTGCAACCAACCCACCCGATGGGGATACGTTCTGGGAAAAGATGCTGGTTGACCCGCCGGACAACATGCACGTGACCATACAACCATCTGGTCTGTCTCAAGAAGCTGATTGGGTGCAATTTTTGCCGGACGGGTACTACGAGAACTTGTGTGAAGGTAAGTCAGAAGACTGGATTGACGTGTATGTACACGGGAAATTTGGTAAGTCTTTGTCTGGTCAGCCGGTATTTAAAGCGTTTAACAAAGAGACGCATGTGGCTAAACAGCCGCTCAATCACATCAAACTGCAGACTCACCCCCTCATTATTGGCATGGACTTCGGGTTAACCCCAGCATGTACGATCAATCAGGTGGATGCGCAGGGTAGGCTATTGACGTTTGCGGACCTGACATCGGACGGTATGGGGACGCTGAGGTTCTGCCGTGAGAAGCTTAAACCGCTGTTGGCAAACAGGTTTCCGGGAATGAATGTGTTGATTATTGGCGACCCTGCGGGGCAGCAGAGGGCTCAGACAGACGAGAGATCGGTGTTTGATATCTTGCGCGCAGAAGGGTTTAGAGTCATTTCTGCTAAGTCAAACAGTGTTGTTGCACGTATCAATGCAGTCGATAAGATGCTCACTAGAACGGTGGATGGCAAACCTGGTCATCTAATTGATCCGTGTTGTACAAATTTAATTGCTTCCCTTCGAGGTGGATATAGGTATAAAATCCGTCAGAACGGCGAGGCTGATGATAAGCCCGAGAAAAACTCGCATTCCCACATTGCTGATGCGCATCAGTATGCATGCTTACATGCGGATGGAAACGTAACCGGGGATACGTGGCAGAGAAAAGCCGTTGAAGTTAAACGCGTCGATTACGCGTGGACTTGACACATCCCAAAATATTGGTAAGGTAGCACTATGCAACTTGGCTTGAACATGACGAATTCTGCCGCACCGGGAACTATCTCGGCGGGTGGTGGCCTTGTCACCATTAAATCGCTCAAAGCGATGGCAGAAGAACGTGCAACCGCACAGCAAGCTAATTCGCAGCCTGTAGTACAAGCGCTTAACGGTTATATCCGTAAGCAGTGGATGTCATCCATGATGGCAAAGCAGATGACCTCTGAGATTAAAATGCTCAAGTCAGTGCGTGCACGTCGCGGTGAATATGATCCCGATAAACTTGCACAACTGCGTGAGCAGGGCAGTTCGACCATCTACATGATGATCACATCGAACAAGTGCCGTGCAGCATCTAGTTGGCTGCGTGATACGTTAGTTACAGCGTCAGATGACAAGCCTTGGACCATCGAGCCTACAGCGTTACCTGATCTGCCTCCGAACGAAGTAGAAGGTATTTTGCAGCAAGCACAGATGGAAGTTGAGCAGTTGTATTTAAATGGTACACCGCCAACAGATCAGCAGGTACGTGAGCGCTTGCTTGAGATGAAAGACATGGCGCTGTCTCACTTGAAAGATTTAGCCAAGCGCACAGCAGAGCGCATGGAAGTGAAAATGGAAGACCAGCTGCAAGAAGGCAATTGGTCTAAAGCGTTTTCAGAATTCCTTGATGACATTACAACGTTTCCATCAGCGTTTATAAAAGGCCCCATCATTCGTAAGCGTCCAAAATTAAAATGGATTCCTACGCAAGACGGTCAATATACGCTAGAGCAGAACGAAGAACTCGTAATGGAGTGGGAACGCGTAGACCCATTTAACATTTATCCATCTGCTGATGCATCAGATGTAAATCAGGGTGACTTGATTGAGCGTCATAAATTATCTCGCGCTGATCTACAAGCCATGATAGGTGTCGAAGGTTACAGCGAAGGTGCTATTCGTGCGGTGCTTGAGACATATGGTAAAGGCGGTCTGCGTGACTGGATTTACGTTGACATGAACAAGGCCGCTGCTGAAGGTAAGTCCACCATGGGCGTTCAGCAGAACCCTTCTAAACTGATTGATGCACTACAGTTCTGGGGTAGCGTACAAGGCCAGTTGTTACTTGACTGGGGCATGTCTGCTGACGAAATACCGGACCCACTTGCAGAGTACCCCGTTGAAGCATGGATCATTGCTGACTGGGTTATCAAAGCAGTTATCAACCCTGACCCACTAGGCCGTCGTCCTTACTACAAAGCATCGTATGAAGAAGTTCCTGGCGCGTACTGGGGTAACTCTGTAGCTGATCTGTGCCGTGATGCACAAGACGTCTGTAATGCCACTGCACGTGCATTGGTGAACAACATGTCTATTGCGTCTGGTCCTCAAGTTGTTTACAACATTGACCGGTTGCCACAGGGTGAGAACATCACACAGATGTACCCATGGAAGGTATGGCAGGTTACATCTGACCCGCTCAATGGTTCTGCTCCTCCTATGCAGTTCTTCCAGCCTAGCTCGTTATCGCAAGAGTTGATGGCAGTGTTTGAGAAGTTCAGCATTTTGGCTGACGAGTACACAGGCATTCCACGTTACATGACGGGCGACAGCCCTGCAGGCGGCGCAGGTCGCACTGCTTCTGGTATGAGTATGCTGATGAGCAACGCTGGTAAAGCCATCAAGCAGGTGGTTGCTAATATTGACGGCAATGTTATCTCTCCTGTTATTGACCGGTTGTATTACTACAATATGCGCTACGGCACTGATCCCGATTTGAAGGGCGATATTAATATCGTTGCACGCGGCGCAGTTTCTTTGATTGTCAAAGAACAAGCACAGGTTCGTCAGAACCAGTTCTTGCAGATTGCATTGACCAGTCCGTTTGCTCAGCAAATCATTGGTGTTGAAGGTGTTGCCGAGTTGTTGCGTCAAGGTGCAAAGACTTTGGACATGAACCCTGATCGCATTGTTCCTCCAGTGGAAATTATTAAGCAGCGTATGGCGCAAGCACAAGCGGCGCAACTCGCTCAGCAGCAACAACTTGCTCAGGCAACTGGTCAAGTCGAAGCAGGTGGTTCACCACCAAACCCAGGTCCCGGTGCGCAGCTTCAGAATGGTGCTCCCGTGACAAATAATTTTGCAGCAATCCCTGGTGTTGGTAGTTGACAACACTGTTTTCCGGTATATCATTTCGCTTATTAAAGGAGCATCCAAATGCAAGCAATTAACCCTAAAGAGTCACGCCCAGCTGGCTACGCTCAAGATTCAGCTAAAACTGACGGCATGTCTAAAGGCGGCTCAGTTGGCGGCGGCGGTAGCAACGGTGACATCATCGCTACATTAAAGCGTGGTGGTGCTGAGTACACTGCTGACAAAGCTAAAACTGATGGCATGTGCAAGTAAATGGTTCGTGTCGATGAAAGAGTAGCGCGGTGCCTAGGGTTACTGCGCTCCCCTGAGATGCAACCATTGATAGAATTTTTGAAAGATCGCCGCCAAGAGACTCTCGAAAGACTTGGTGACGTTCAAGGTGAAGAAATGAAGTCTCGGCTGCAAGGCCGGAACCTCGAACTCAGGGAGTTCCTTGAGATGGTGGACCAAGCAGAAATGCTGTACGCCAAAACCCGCAGGTAAGCGCAGACCGTTAAGTCGGAGCGCAAACCTAAATTTTTAATTTAACAGTAGCAGACCGTAAGCGAATAGAGACTGACCGTAAAGCCGGAGTCTTAAAGCGTAGTCGGAGCGAAGGAGATAGAGATATGGCATTGCCACGTGTAATTCAGGAACAAGTTGAACAAGCTGATGCTTTTGTAGCCCAGATGACAGGACAGACCGATCAAACGGAGACTGCGCCCCAAACTGCTATAGACCCACAGCCCGACCCTAATACATTAGCACAGCCCGTCTCGCAAGAGAATGAACCGAGACCAGCACCGGTGCCGGAAGAAACTTGGGAACGTAAGTACCTGACGCTCAAAGGCATGTATGACGCTGAAGTGCCACGTTTGCATTCGCAGATGCGTGAGATGAACCAACAGGTTCAAAGTCTTATTGCAGAAGCGGCTACAGCTAAAGCACAGCAGCCCAGACCGGAGCCAGTAACGGCTAAGACTCTTATCACTGAACAAGACAAAGAGGCTTTTGGCTCTGACTTGTTGGATTTGATTGACCGTGCGACTGAGCAGAAACTAGCGGGTAACCGCGATCTTGAAACTCAACTTCGTGCCGAGATCAATGAGTTAAAAGGTAAGCTGGGGAATGTGACCGAGCGCCAAGTGGTATCTGATAAAGATCGCTACGAAGCTGCTTTAAGTTCGCAAGTCCCAGATTGGGAAGCCATGAACATAGATCAAGGTTTCCTGACATGGTTGGCTGAAGTAGACCCAGTTTATGGGATGCCTCGCCAGTACGCTTTGACCAATGCGTATGAGTCGCTAGACGCGAACCGTACTGCAACGATCTTCAAGCAGTATAAAGCCACGCTTGCCCCAGCTCAGCGTCCTCAAGCTAACCGAGAACTTCAGCGTCAAGTAGCACCGACCCGCTCGCATACGTCGCCTGCTCCTACAACTTCGTCAGCAGATAAACGGCTCTATACCACCTCGGATATTGATTCGTTTTACACTGAATGGAGACGGGGGTTGATCGATGAGGCAGAAGCGGTGCAGATTGAGAGAGATATCCATGCCGCTATCAATGAAGGCCGAATTCGTTAAGAATGTCTTAGTTGTAGCGGTCAGTTTTTAATTTTTGTTTTTTAAAAAAGGACTAGACCATGTCTACAATTACCGCAGCAGCAGCCTATCCCATTAACTCCGGTGGTTTTAATACCCCCGGCGGTCAGGTTGCCTATTCTGGAACCGCTTACTCCGGTTCTTTCATCCCCGCTCTCTGGTCTGGCAAGCTGGCCCAGAAATTCTATGCCGCCACAGTTTTTGGTGAAATCGCCAACACTGACTGGCAAGGTGACATCACCGGCATGGGTGACACAGTGATCATCAACACGATCCCTTCCATCACCATCAACAGCTACTCTATCGGCCAAAACTTGGCTTATGAAGTGCCTGCTCCTAGCACATTGCAGTTGGTTATCAACAAAGGTAAGTACTTCGGCGTGAACGTGAACAACGTTCTCGAGTTGCAAGCCAAGCCTAAGTTGATGGACATGTTCACCAACGACGCTGCCATGCAAATGAAGATTCAGATCGATAAAGACGTTCTGTATACCAACTTCAACCAAGGCTCTGCTTCTAACCAAGGCGCAACTGCTGGTGCTATCTCCGGTGGCTACAACCTCGGTATTGACACATCTGCCATCACTTTGACTGCCTCTAACATCTTGTCTAGCATCACTGCTTTGTCAAGCGTGTTGGATGAAGCCAACGTGCCTGAGACAGACCGTTGGTTGATCATTACCCCCACAGAGCGTCAGATTCTGATGCAATCTAACTTGGCACAAGCTCAGTTCATGGGCGACGCTTCTAGCGTGTTGCGTAACGGCAAGATCGGCATGATCGACCGTTTCACAGTGTATGTGTCTAACTTGGTCCCACGTGGCGCTGCTGGCAAAACTTGGATGAACCCCAATACTGGTACCGATGCTAACTTGTCTAGCGCAGTTAAGCGTCACGCCGTGATTGCTGGCCATAAGTCTGCCATTACCTTCGCTTCTCAGATCGCTAAGGTTGAGAGCTTGCAGAACCCTAACGACTTTGGTACGTTGGTTCGCGGCTTGAACGTGTACGGCACTAGCGTTGTACAGCCTAATGGTCTGGCTTTGTTGGTCGCTGCAGGTTAAACTCCTACCGGAGACGGCGGGGGCTCCGGCCCCTGCCATTTATTAACCTAAGGAGAACACCATGGCCATTATTGACGATCTCATTTCTAGTGGTTTGTCCTTGCCTCAAGCGCAAGCTGTAATTGCTGAAGATACTACTTCCAACATCGATGGTTTGGTATCTGCAGGTTTTACTTATACACAAGCTCTAGGTATCACTGGCCTTGATGCAGGTACTGCAACCTCTAACAACTTAGTTGTTCAAGGTCTGTGGTCTGGCACGCAAGTCCCCGCAATTGTTGCAGCTCTTGCTGTAACTTGATAAGGTGAATTATGGGTACGGTAACCGCACAAACCATTATCAACAAAGCGGCAATTCAGTTAACTGATATTGCCAATGTTCGTTGGACCCGTGCTGAATTACTCAGCTGGCTAAACGATGGTATGCGCCAAATCGTAACCATGCAACCGAGTGCTTCATCGACCACCGTTTCGAAGTTATTGACTGCTGGAACACGGCAAACAATTCCTTCAGACGGTTGGTTGTTGTTACAGATTTATCGCAATATGGGTACTACTGGCTCAGCTGCTGGTCGTGCAATTCGTATTGTGTCTCGTGAAGTGCTTGATGGATTTGATCCGTACTGGCATACCGGAATTCCAAAAGCCGAAGTTAAAAACTTCATCTACGACATCCAAGATCAAACGGCGTTTTACGTATACCCTCCCAACACTGGGACTCAATACGTTGAGTTGAACTATTCAGCTCAGCCTACTAACTTGACAACTGAAAATCAAGTTATTCCAATTTTTGATATCTTCCAGTCTGCATTGGTTGATTACATTTTGTTCCGTGCATGTAGCAAAGATGCTGAATACGCTCCTGGCCTGCAGTTGGCCCAAGGTTATTTGGCAACGTTTACAGCGGCTATGCAAGGCAAGGCTCAAACCGAAGCGACTAACGATCCTGTTAATGCGCTTAACCCACGTAATGTGGCTATTCCAGGATCACAAACATGAGCGACGTATCTTACGAGGCGTTTCTGCCTGATGTTATTCAGTTCGTTAAAGACGTACCTGAAATTGTGGCTGTACAAGCCATTCGCAATGCTGCTATTCAGTTTTGTGAAAAAACACGTGTGTTACAAACTGAATTGACTGCAATGGATAGCATAGAAGGTGTCTCGGTATATCCGTTTGAGCCAGATATTGGGTATAAAGTTGTTGACATTATGGAAGCGTGGTATGGCGATCAGCTATTGATCCCCAAAGCGGTTGAAGAACTGACGCGCATTTATCGCACGTCCAACTGGAATGATTTAGACGGCAACCCTTACTACTACTTTCGTAGCCGCACACAAGAGATTACTTTGGTGCCTAAACCACAAACTTCTGAAACTGCGCAAATAAAACTGCGTGTTGCAGTTGTGCCTTCGCGTGCTTCATCTGTAATTGATGAAGAAATCTTTGAACGGTACTACGAATTCATTACCTTGGGTGCACGTGCGCGTTTGTACGATACGCCTGATCAACCATATTACGAGCCTAAGTCTGCGCAGCTGTATTTAAAACGTTTCAGCGACGGCATGAATGAAGTTCGTACCCGCGTAGCAAAAGGTTTGACCCGTGCTTCTGTTCAAATTGAATATCAAAGGTTTGTATGACCGCCGCTGCATATGATTTTGTTATCGAACAAGGTGCAACACTAGACAAAACGTTTGTCTGGAAAGACAGCACTGGGACTGTTATTAATCTGTCAGGTTATACCGCCCGTATGCAAATTAGGCAGACTGTCAGTTCTAGCACAGTTCTGTTAGATTTAACAACCCTAAACAACCGAATTATTATCACGGCTGGACAGGGCAAAATTCAATTGTTAGTGTCAGCTGCTGACACAGGCGCTATTACTTGGCAACGAGGGAGATACGACCTAGAATTGGTTTCTTCTACAGGCATTGTCACCCGTTTACTGTACGGTGATGTGGAAGTTTCTAAAGAGGTCACTAGATGAGCTATACGATTGTTGAAGAAATAGGGTCTGACACAAGTCTTATTGTTGAAGACACCCCTCTTGCTCCTACAATTGTTGAAGTACTTGCTGTAGGACCTCAAGGCCCGGTTGGAGCTACGGGTTCTGGTTTAGCAATCAGTCAGACTGTTGCAACGTTTGGAGATTTACCTGCAACAGGTAGTCCTGGGCAAGCAGTATTTGTTGCTGCAACGGGCTTAATTTATATTTGGAGTAACACATAATGGTATGGGTTAATGCTGGTCCTCTTTCTGGTCCGACAGGCCCAACTGGTGCGGCAGGCACCGGTATTACCATTAAAGGCACTGTTGCTACGATCAATGATTTGCCAATCTCTGGCAATCTAACGGGTGACACTTACGTTGTTGCCTCAAACGGTCATTTATATGCTTGGAATGGCGCGGCATGGATTGATGCAGGCCAAGTCACTGGACCTACGGGTCCGACAGGGGTAGCTGGCCCTACTGGTGCTTTAGGCCCAACAGGTTCTCAAGGTGTACAGGGTGTCCAGGGTAACGTTGGCCCTACAGGGGCAGTTGGCCCCACCGGTATACAAGGCATTCAAGGCGTTACGGGTCCGACAGGCGCACAAGGCATTCAGGGTGTTACGGGCCCTACAGGTACTCAGGGTATACAAGGTATTCAGGGTGTTACTGGACCTACTGGCGCACAAGGTATTCAGGGTGTTGTAGGGCCTACTGGTGCGCAAGGCATCCAAGGTATTCAAGGACCCACCGGTTCACAGGGCATCCAAGGCGAGGTTGGCCCAACGGGCGCTCAAGGTATTCAAGGTGTTACAGGCCCTACCGGCCCAACAGGCGCTCAAGGTATTCAAGGTGTAACGGGTCCTACAGGTTCTACAGGCACTGCTGGCGCTAATGGTGATCGCTATAAAACAACAAGTACAACGTCGTTAGCCGTTGCTACGGGTACTAATTTAACTCTGACAATTGGTACAGGACTGTCATATTCTGAAGCTCAGAATATCATTATCAGTTACAACGGTGATACCACTACCCACTTACATGGCCCTGTTGTCTCCTACAACAGCGTTAGTGGTCTACTAACGTTTGATGTTGTTAATGTTACCGGCACAGGTACGTATGCCGACTGGACAGTCAATCTTGATGGTGCACAAGGCGTTCAAGGCCCTACAGGCCCAACTGGTGCCGCATCAACTGTTCAAGGCCCTACGGGACCTACTGGTCCTACGGGCGCGCAAGGCATTCAAGGTGTTACAGGCCCTACTGGTGCTCAAGGCATTCAAGGTGTTGTTGGTCCTACAGGCCCAACAGGCGCTCAAGGTATAGTCGGCCCCACAGGCGCTGATTCCACAGTTGTTGGACCTACCGGCCCTCAGGGCACTCAAGGTATTCAGGGTATCCAAGGCGTAACTGGCCCTACGGGACCTACAGGTGAACAGGGCATTCAAGGCATTCAAGGTCCAACTGGTGCTCAAGGTATCCAAGGCGTGACTGGCCCTACTGGCCCTACAGGCGCACAAGGCGATCTCGGACCTACTGGCGTTCAGGGTGTTCAAGGTATCCAAGGTATTCAGGGCATAGTTGGCCCAACAGGCCCTACGGGCTCAACTGGCGCTGACTCAACTGTGCAAGGTCCTACAGGCCCAACTGGTTCGACAGGCCCTACAGGTCCTTCTATTACAGGTCCTACAGGCGCTCCTGGTTTTGGTTATCCGTTCTCGGCCATTACATATTCGTTTACTGGTGATAATTCCACGACAACGTTTACGATTGGCTCTGGGTTTGTAACTGACAATATTCTTGTCTATTTAAACGGTGTTGCTCAAAAACCAACGACGGACTTTACCGTCAGCGGTACAACACTCAGCTTTGTTATTGCTCCTGCATCTGGGCATTCCATTGTTATCCGCGCTTTAAAAGGTGACGGCCCTACCGGTCCTACTGGTCCATCTGTTACTGGCCCTACGGGTCCTACAGGCGCTCAAGGTATCCAAGGTAATCTTGGCCCGACAGGCGCACAAGGTATTCAAGGTATTCAGGGTATCCAAGGCGTAGTTGGCCCCACAGGTCCGACTGGTTCTACAGGTTCTACGGGTGCTGTCGGCCCAACTGGTCCTACAGGTTCTACAGGTGCTCAAGGTGTGGTTGGACCTACTGGCCCTACCGGTGCACAAGGTATTCAAGGCGTTACAGGCCCAACGGGTGCACAAGGCAATACCGGACTTACAGGACCTACAGGGGCACAAGGTGCTGTAGGCGATCACGGCCCAACTGGAC
>Ga0209354_10000755_pt1 | contig 14847 bp, 8 predicted proteins | sample LauGreSpBDMM15DD_2_FD_187562 | JGI IMG/M metagenome (GOLD analysis project Ga0209354, IMG submission 187562) | Freshwater lake microbial communities from Lake Michigan, USA - Sp13.BD.MM15.DD (SPAdes) (version 2) | ecosystem: Environmental > Aquatic > Freshwater > Lake | place: Lake Michigan, USA...
AAGCCATTGCTTATCCTTTAAAATTGACCAGCTTCAAAAATTTGCTTGTCTAGCAAATTAGTAGCTTTCCACATATTTGTTGCTGTGTTATAGATTAACACTCCACCGTCTTGTAGTTGACTAAGATCTACGTCACCTGAAGCTGATATTGAATTAACTGCAGGTGGAGGCATCATACCACTAGTAATAATTCTAGCAGGCTTATCGTCTACTACAACACGATTTACTAGTTGTTCTTGAACTACACTAGTATTGTTACTTTGTGTTACAATTACTTCTGTTGTCATCGTGTGACCTCTTGAACTAATGTAAGATTTCCATAAATAAATGGGATTACATTAAAGCCGTTATATAGTTCTAAACTGTATACTGCTGTTGAGAAAGTAAAAGCTTGTGTTACATTTGCTAATAACGTAATCTGTATTGTTTTATTGGTATTATCTAGAATAATCTGTGAATTCTGCGTTGTTGCTTCGTGAATTACTGTAGGACTGTCTACTGCTTCACGAATTTGCATACGTGCGGCATAACCTGTTAGCGGAACGGGTTGATTAAACTCTACTACACCCCCGCTTGTATATGCGGTATACGCCAAACTATTTACCTGATTTATTTCTACAGTAGTAGTGGTTGGTATAAGGGTTGACAGGTGATATTCTTCACCTGTTGAGTTAATTTCTTTCATACCACCTGCACCAACTACACGAAATCTCCAGCCTATTGGTAGATTATGTGGTATGGTAGTAGTAACTACGCAAGGGGCTGCTTTTGCAATAGACGAAATTGGTACATAAACTTTTGTTTCTGATTCCCAACGAAATGTCTCTTGAAAAGTGCTGCCTTGATAGATTTTATAGTTAATTTTTGCTGGTTGCATTAGCCCACCTTAACCTTTTTAGCTGCTGCTATAGTAGCTGATACTCTAAACTTATTAACTTCTTCAGTTAGTGCAACAACTTCTGTTTGTAGTTGCTGGTTTTCAATGCATAACTGTGCTAGTTGAGTATTAAGTAAAATCATTTCTTGTTGCAAGCGATTTAATTCGGTTGCTAGTAAGCCGTTTTGTTCACTCATGCGCTCTAGTTCTGTGTGCATTAAAGTAATTACGCTAGTTTCCGCATTAGTACTTTTCCAGTCTTTTAACAGTTTCTGTATTCCAACTGAGAAAGCAACAACTGCTAACGCAACTAGTGAAACTGTCTGAATGAGGCTGTGGTCGTTAATCTCCACCATAATCAGATCTCCTTATTAGCAGTGGTTGTATATTTAATTATAATCCAAACGGCAGGTCTGCCCTTTACATCTAGTTAAAAGCTTGTCAAGAAAAAATATTGAAACGTTCTGACATTTTGGTATATTATACCACAAGGGCGGTAAGTTGTCAATGCAAAAAAATACCCTGCCCATATAATGGACAGGGTAAAATTTAACAATTACCAGCCAGTTATATCCATGCTATGCGCATAAAAACTATATAACTGATATTGGATTGAGGAGTTAGAACGTTTACCGTAGATTGAAGAGTCTTGAGCTGTTTTAGCCGAGGCATCTTCAGGTAATAGGCTTACAAATATGTTTTTATATGTGCCTATACTACGAATAATCTGTAATAGCTTTGATTTGTCTACTTCTGGCAATAAGCTAAAGTTAAAGCTAAAAGTATCGTGTACAAACTTTCTATTTGTAACGAGATCACCACTATCACGTCTAGTAATTTCTGAGTTATCTACAAATTGAAAGTCAGCCCCATTTTGTATATTGAATTGTGGAGACCAGTATTCGCCTACTACTAATCTAGCTGAATCAATGTAACCAACAGGATTGCTTGAGTCAGATATATCAACTAATACTGCTCTAATATTACTAGGTTGATTAGGTATCCATACTGTTATTTTTGTACTTCCACCATAAGCAAAAGTATTTGCGTTTAGACCCTGAGGCCATTGCTTAGGGTCTAAATTGTACCCAGGTACTGCGGTAACAGTTCCTGAACTATATACTAATTGGGTTGCTTGTTCGTCGCTATATAGTCTGACTGAAACTGTGGCTGTACTAGTGACATTAGTACAAGGTAATGCAACACAGCCTACTTTTTGAGCAGAGTTCCAAGTAAGAGTATACGTCACAGTAGTAGTTGTACTACGGTGTACTTGAGTTTTTAAGTCTGTTAGAAGATTGCTTGCCGCTAAGCTACCACTAGTATTACTAGCAGTTAAGGCTGTAGCAGTGTCTGCAATATTTCTATAGACTATTCGCATATTTGACATATAATACCTTACGTTAGTTGTCGCCAATTTTCATCAGCAACTTGCGGAGCTGGCAAAGGATTTGCTTCAATATCCCTGATTTCGGCACAATCTAAGTAAAGTGAATATAGAGCTAAGTATACCATACTTTGTTTCATCATTACTCCTGTTTTTTCACCAGTTTCAGGATCTCTTAAATTAATTAGTTCGTCTGGATTATATAATGCAGAGATTGAGCCTCTGTTAGTATGGAATTCATTAGTTCCTATAACAGCTACATCTTCTTCCATAAAAATTATTGGTTTTGGTGTAGTACCTAAGTCATTGTTAATGACTACTTGCTTGGACCTTCTCCAAGTTGTGCCTTCGGCAGTTGTTTCTTTATAGTTTGCCATTTTTGTTTCCTTATAGCCATAGACCGTATTGAACAGGAGTTTCTCGAATGTAATTCCAGTCTAACACACAACGTAAGCGTACATCATACTGTGCTGTTGCTATCGTTGGAGGTCTTATAGCAGTGTTAGCGCTACTAGTTGCATTTACAGGTACATTTACTGTTGCGCTAAATCCCGAGATCCAACCACTCCACTCAGTTTCATCAGCTCCAGCCGACTTTATACTAAACTGAATAACAAAATTACGTTGTTCTGGATAAGTGGGAGTACTCGTTATTTGGGCATACACTACGCGTGTAGCTCCATATTGGTTTGCTCCACTAACTGTAAAATCAAAACCATATATTGGCCAAGTTTGCACACTTGAAGTACGAGTTATAACATAGTCTTCGTAGCCGTATCCACTAAGCATTATTTGAAAATCGAATACTCCATCATTGCCCCCTGGATTAGTGTTATATACAACAGGCCCTGCTGTCATAGTGTAAGCGGGAGCAACTAAATTACTGCCGCTACTAGTTGTATTCCAGCTACCGTACCCAGAAGTTCCGCCTGCACTTGTCGCAGGTTTTGCACGGAACAATATAGTAAAAATCCTTTGCTCTGGGTAAGGACTAACATTATTTATTTGTACTGTAGTATCGGTAGCTGTTGCGTCTATTACCATAGCAGGGCTCTCTATGTACAAGGGAACATCCCAGAAAGCTGTGCCAGAAGTACTGTTTACTCTCCAAACAACTATAAGAGATTCTAAAGGTTCTGACTCATTGTCTATTCTTGCATATATAGTAAAATCTATAGTTTCAGCAGTCCATACCACTTCCCCATTTACATCCCCAAAATTTGTGTTCGCATATCTCCAGTCTAGGTAATTAGCTGTGCCAAGATTTGTAGTAAAATAAAAACTAGCTGAGCCATCTAAAGGAATATACTGAATAGTACCTCTAAGAGTGGTAGCGTACCCCTCACGTATAGTAGAAGGAGAAAAACTAAAAGAAGGTATAGGAGTTCTATAAATAACAATATTTGGACTAGTTCCTAGTAGAGCTCCGCCAGAGTTACCTAACCTAAACGTAACGTTTGCTACTTTGTCTTCGTTCATGTAATTGCCGGTCCAATTTAATGAACGTAATACCAAAAGAAGTGAACCGCCTGATGGCACTGTTACAGTACCTGTTAGTGGTGTTTCAAGATCTGCTGAAGTTATTTGACTACCAACAATCGTATTCACTTGATAGTGAACTGTTGCACCATCTAGTCCTGAAATTGGTACCGTTATTGTTGATGTTCTTGCCTCTATATTTCTATTTGCATACCTAAATATATTATCTCTGGTAGCCGTTATGGTTCCTACAGAATATGAATCTGTTACACTTAGTACAGTGCTGCTTTTACCAATTAAGTTAGTTCTAGCAGGGTCAGAGTATACAGAAATGTGAAAAGTACCTGTACCTTCAAATTGAGAGTCTGTTGTAATAGTTATAGGCTGAGCGGTGTAATAAGAATCCTCGTAACTATATGTTGCAAAGCCACTTGAACTTTGAAAATCAGCGTCTTGTAAATTAACATAATCAGTTAATTTCCAATATACTGTAGAGTATATTAGAGTCTCAACATATAGAGTAAAATAAAAAGTCCCACCTTCAGCAGCCGTACTAGGAAATGCAAAAACTTGCACTGGACTAGCTTTAGTTTTATTTCTAAGGTCATTCATAGTTATTTGACCACTAGTTGGTACGCCTGCTGTAGATGCGGGTACATAGAGTCCGCCCGCATAATACTCATTTATGGCAATAGGAGGGCTACCTCCAAACTCTGTTTGAACATCTAATAAAGTTATTTGTCCACTAGGAGTTGTCATTTAATCTTCCTATCTAATTCTTTGATTGCTTCAATTATTAACGGTATTAGTTTTTCGTATTGAACACCAAGCGTTCCGTCTGGTTTAGTGCCTACACATTCCGGCAGTACTTTTTGTACTTCCTGTGCTATAACACCTACATCGTGTTTTTTCACAAAGTAACCGTCTTCTCCACCTTTTTTATCAATTAACGAATCTATCCAATCATAAGAATATCCGCCCAAAGTCTTTAGCTTATCTAAAGCATTAGTTAGTGGAACAATATTTGTTTTTAACGTAATATCAGAACTATAATATGCAACTACATTACCTGTTGCATACGTATCTCCATTTACATATAGTCCTGCACCAGTACCAGCAGCAATATTAACTGTAGGAGAATTACCATTAGATCTAAATACGGCTGCGCTTGTATTAGCTGCAGTGCTGTAATTATGTGCACTAATACAGGTATCGCTCATGTTGCCTTTGACAAATACTCCTGTAGTATGGCTAGTTAGAAATTGATTGCTATTCCATACTCGCACTCCGTATGTACTAGTCAGATTTTCAATATTTAGTCCAGAACTAGTATGGCTACCATTTCCAGCATTAATATAGATAGCATCTGCTCTTGAGCCCGAAATATAAACTGTATTGGTGCCGTTACCTGGAGCGCCTTGAAATTTTGCGGCACCTCCTTTAGCAGAGTATGCATAAAAGGCATAAGTACCGGGATTTGTAGAAAGATCCTCTGCAATTAGTGATGGACCTGTAGCAGGAGGGGCTGCGGCCAATCTTTTATTTACCTGCCCAACAGAGTATGTCTGATTATCGCCAGCACTATATGCTGAAGTACCCATAATTAGGTCAAATAAGTTATCAGTAGACTGAAAAGTTCCGCCAGTTAGTTTATTTGCTGTAATAGACTTTTCTACGATTAAAGAACCTGTGATATAAGTTACTTGCAGTGACCAAGTTGCAGAAAATCCGCTGCTTGTTGCGCGATAAGCAGTAGAATTACTTCCACTATTGTAAAGTATAGTAGCTATGTCGCCTTGTTGGGCGTATCTAAACCCTGTTGCCGTTAAAACTTCTGATCCCGTAGGCTGCGTACTATCGCCGCTACCGCCACGATTAATTAAGTATGTAGCTGATCCAGGAGTACCTGCTGCTCCTGGATCACCTTGTCCTCCTGGAGCACCTGGAGCACCGTTAATACCATTTGCACTAACTGCACGAATACTATAACTAGCGTTTGTCCAGTCTAATGTGCTTTGAGTTGTTGTGGCTTCAACATTTAACGGAACTGTAATCGACCATAAAACCCAACCGGCAGTAGTATTTGTAGGAGCTTCAATGTCCCAAGTTGATGGTGCAGAGTATACGCCTGTATTCCAGTAATAGATAGTACTATTACTTGGTCTAGCAGGTGCAGAACCTGAAGTCCATTTATAAATCGCAGGATACGCACTCATCAAACCATTTTGACCAACTTGACCAGGAATACCTTGTTCAACAACACTCATTGATCTAGTAATAGTTAATGGTGTTGTGAGATTAGTACCATTTACAACTAACTGTGCAGTTATTGTAGCTACACCTGTTGGTGTAATAGTTACTTGACTTTGTAACGAACTACTTGGAGTGGCTCCAGTTATAGTCCACGAATAACTAGGAGTAGTAACTCCGCTAGTAATTGCTGCTAATGTTCTTGCGGAGGGGCTTATAGCTCCTCCGCTATTTTTATAAAAAGTACCTATACCATCTATATCAATAGAAGAAGAGGATGTACCGCTAATTCCTGCTTTAGCTTTAGAAATTGTAAAAGTTTTTACTTGTGTTGGCCAACCTTGTTTAGTCGCGGTACACGTAAGAGTAGTAGTATCAAGAGTATCGATCATATTAGTAACCGATATTGTTCTTGTATTTGCTCCAGTAGCTGTTACACCTGTAGGCACTGTCCAAACATATGCCCAAGCCGCAGAATCATCAACACTACCTATAAGTACTGACATAGTGCTAGTAGCACCAGTATAAACACCTAGTGTGCCGTCAGCTTTAGTAGGTACTTGTACACTATTAGTAGATAATGATGATGTAACTGTTTCTGAACTATTACTAAGTATTAGGGAACTTGTGTAAGTTTGACCATACAACTGTAAAGTAGCAGTTACTGTAACAATGGTACCAACCTGAACAGATGTTGCAGGTATAGTTATATAGTTACCATCTACAGTATTTGCAACAGTAGGGCTAACAGTCCAAGTAACTGTACCTTTTAACTCTCCAGCTAAGTTAGCCTTAATTAAAATTTGAGAAGGCTGTGTTCCACTATAGTTTGTATAAAACGAATTAGTTGCTGAATTAAGGGAAATGTAGTTACTAGTTACATTTAGCATCCTGGGTACAGTTGCTAAAAGTAAGAGGTCTCTTTGATTGATTACTGTTGCCATTATGTTATAACCCCTATTTCAACTTTACCCATAATCCAATCTCGATTTATACTAATAATTGCTCCTAATTTACCGGAACTTAGACCAAAACGTGGATTAACTAAAGTCACACCATCACCTAGCTCTACGGGTAGTAGGTGTGCGGCTCCACTTACTGTATACGTTGTTCGTGGTATACCAAACAAAGCATTTTGATCATCCGCCGCCCACTCAGCACCAGCTTGTGTTATTAGCAAAGTATCTTCCGCGACAGGTTCAACTGTTAGCTTATAGTCCGACACGTTTATACTTACAATATCTGTTGAATACAAATATTCAGTATTAAAAAGTGCAAGACTACTAGGATTTATACCTGCTGCGAGTCCGCTATCTTGCACTGTCCAGTTTTTGCAATATCCGATTTTTGTGGCGGCCCTAACTACTGACTTTTCTTGTATTTGTAAGCTGTCAAGGTCTATGTCTTCTGGAGATATATTGTATGTAACGCCAGTATAGTAGTATATTTTTACTAGCTTTAATAAGCCTAAACTACTAAAGGTAACTTGAGCCCCTATACTAGCAGCTAGTTGATTGCAAACATCTAAAATATTTTCTCTATTTGTAGAATATACACCTACAGGATATGGGTATATTGTATTAAAAGTATTAAAGTTAGTTAGATCAATATCACTATCGATTAGTCTAGTATTTACTGGTCCGTAGTTTTTGACAATATCTAGAATAATATTAGGTATAGTATTATAATAATTAACACCACGTTTTGCACCTTGTACGCTTGCAGTTATTTGACCAAAAGGCGCTTGATTAAGCGTAAACTTTCCGTTAGCTAAATCTTTAGTAAAACTTACTGGTGCACCATTATCTCGAACTTCGATAATATCTTCTATAGCTCCAGTATGTACTTGATAGGTAAGTGTAGCACTACTAACTACTAGGGGTGATACATTAAAACATTCTCCAAAAACAACAGGAATAAGTGTATCACTACCAAGAGCAGCACTTGAAAGTACTGTTTCCGATATAGGATTATTAAGTCGCTGTAATTTATCAACAAGAATTAAGTTTAAAGACTCTCTGCTTCTACTAGAAATGTCGGAAATTAATCCTGAGAAAACTAGTCTAAAATCGGCTCTAGTCCATCTAGGATCACCAATATAAATTTTAACTGGTTTATTAACCCAGATATAGTTTATCCAAGCATCTTTTGCTCCACCGGTATTATCTAATTCAAGATCGCCATATCCTAAACTAATAGAGCTATCTAATGATAGTGTTTCTGAAAAGCTTACTCCTCCTACTAAGCAAGGATCATAACTAATACTACTAGGAGTATCTGACGCCGCTGTAACAAAAGGTCTATTAGACAAATAGAAAGTGGCCGATTGGCCACTTCCTATTGCTACGTTTTCAATCTCTACTAATATAGTTTTAATATGGTCGGATGTTTTTAACCAGGTGGTTATTTCTGCGAGGGTTTTCATACGACTTGAGTTCTCCTACGAATAGCTTCAGTATGTGAAGTTGTTATGCCCGTATCTTTTACTGTACGAGAAACCTCAACAGTATTTCGATTTGTAGCGTCTGCATTAATGATAGCACCTTCTGCAACAGCTCTTTCTAGTGAATCTATTTTCTGATTTAATTTCTTAATTTCAGAAACTAGTACTTCGTTAGTTCTGTTTCTATCGCCCATATTTGCCATTAATTCAACATTATCTGCTGCAGGTATAATACGTTCGCCTTGATGAATTTGTGCTAACATATCTTCTGGTACAAAGTTAGTGCCTGTTGCAAACGTTGGTAAGCTAGGGTCCATTCTCTTAAACCATGCTAACACATCTGCTTGACTCATGCCAGTTATACGTGAAAAGATTTTAGAGTCGTAACCCCAGTCTTCTACATATATTCTACGCAGTTCTTTGGCTTGTGCCTCGCCACGCTCAACCATTTTCATGTAGTTAGTAGTACCTTCATAACCACCATTAGCACCGAGCACTATTCCAGTATTGCCTTTTAAGCCATACATTTGATTACCAATAATGTATCCACCTAATGAGCTAGTTAGAACATTACTGTTAGCAGCAGGAGTAGTTGCCGCTGCCGTTGCTGAAGTTAAGCTAGGTAGCTTGGCTTTTGCTAAATCTAGCAGCCTAATAGCTTCTGCTACACTTAGTATGCTATCATTTAATGTGTTAAGGGCTGCAATTTGTTCTTCGTGCAAAGTTATTTGAGTGTTTAATGCAGCCAAAGATTTCTCTTCAGCAGTTAGTTGGTCTGATAGTGATTTAGTACTATCAGTTAGTGCTTTTTGTACTAAGTTAAAGTCATCAATATACTTTGAAGAACTTGCGTTATAAGTTCTACTTGCGTCTAAGAAGGCTGTAGATGCAGACTCTAGTTGACCTAGTGCTGCGGTTTTTGCGCGCTCTTCTTCTGGTGTGACTGCCACACCAGTAGCTGTAGCTAAAATTGCATCAAACTGTTTCTTAGCCTCGGCATACTTTTCAGTAGGAGTAAGCGGAGATGCTGAGCCAAGCAATAACGAATCTTTAAATTTCTTAAACGATTCAATGTAGTTCTTAATAGAAGTAATAGTAGTTTCTATTGCTGTTTTCTGTTGTTTAACTTTATTTAGTTCTGCATCTCTGGCTTTTGTAAGGGCTTGTTCAGCTGATTTAATATCTTCGAGCGCATATACATATTCTTGTAAAGGTACTAATTCTTTGGCTGTGTCGGTTAACTGTTTAGCTCTGCTTACTGCTAATATCTCAGCAGGTGTTCCTGTAAGAGATAAGATTTGGGCGAATAAGTCTTCACGTGAAGTTTTTAATTTTTGAGCTGCTTCTTCAGCAGCGTCAATCATTTTTACAAAACCTTCTTGAACATTCATTAAAGATTGGTATGCGTCACGTCCAGATACTGTTGATAGATCTAAACCTTGGACCAATAGCTTAAACTCTTCGCGAGTATCTACAAGCCCATCAGCTGCTTTAAATCCTAGCTTTGACAAACGTATTAGTTCCACATTTACAGCTGTTGTAATAGGAGCTAATTGTTCTGCTGACGTTAAGAAATTTTCTCTAAAAAACTCTGCTTGGGAAAGGAAACTTTCTAAGTTACCAGCATTTTCTACTAGTGCTTCACTAATATCAAAGGCTGTGTTGCCTATCATATTAATTATTTTTTCCGTTTTATCACCAACTGTTACTATAGTTTCGACTGCTTTTTGATAGCTTTTTGTTACATCAAATGTAGAACCTGTGTTCTTTAAAGCTTGATTAATCTTTACATTGCTGTCAATTACACGACTAACAGTTTCTAACATACCTTCGCCAAACTTAGCATATTTTTCAAAACTGCTAAAAATAGCTGAACTTGCGTCGTCTAGTATACTGCTAATAATAGAGCTTAGTTCTTTTTGGAAGTCTTCGCCTTTTAATCCACGTAAACTAATAAAATAGTCTTTTAGATTCATAGCACCTAGAATTTCATCAATAGTAGCTGCACTAATACTTGCTTTAGAACCCGCTTCTTTTAACAACGTTGTAGCATTGCCAAAAATCTCTGAAAAGAATTGGCTGGTAGAATCATCGATTTCTGCACGTGTAGTTTCAACCCAGGTTTTAGTTTTGCCGTACCAAGATTTCTTTGAAACAGTTACTTGTTCAAAGAAGTCAATAACCGCTTTGTTAGTGTCGCTGGCAAGTTGAGCAAAAGTACCTTCAATTATTATTCCACTATCACTAATAGTACGAGTTGTTTTACTAGCAAATACGCCAGTACCTAAGAAGCCGCCACCGCTTTGTGTTCCTTGCACAGTACCAAACATACTACCGCTACGTAAGCCTTCAATAGAATACAAACTTTTTGCTGTTCTGTTAATACCACGATCAATACTTTCCAATAGTTTAACCATTTGATTATCATAGTTTAAGCCATCTACTGATGTTTCACGCATTGTTTCAAGGCTCTTGACAATCGATTCTGACTTAGCATCCGTATCGCCAAATACTCCACGACGTACTTGAACTTTTTTGCCATCTTTATCATAACCCATGGCAGTGCCTTGAACGTCTTGACGCTGTTCGGCATTGGGCACAAAACTAGCTCCACCCTTACTACCAAAAGCACTACCAACAAATGCAGCAATCATAGCTGCAGCAACTGGTGGTCCAAATATACCTAACTGGCCAATAGTAGCAGCATAGATTTTAGGAATATCAATACCGATAGAAAGTAACGCGGTATTAGCTTTCATTGCAAGTTCTTTTGCACTTGCAGCAAAACTAGCTAATTGTACTTCGGTAATTAAACCTAGTTTAATAGCGGCTTCCTTGATACTTAGTGCAATAGATTGCGCTGCACGAATTTTCTCTAAGTTATTGAGAATTTTATATGCCGCAGTCTTTTCTTTGAACAAACCTTTGGCAACTTTGGCAGCGTTCATTTCGCCATCAATTTCAAACTTTTCACGCTCTTCAGCATTTTCTTTAGCTTTAGTTTTGTAAGCTTCACTGTCTTTGTCCATTTTTAGCAGACTATCCGCATGACGTTTAGTCATAGCAGCAGAGCCCATACTGTACTTAACTAATGCTTCGACTGTACCACCAATTTTAGTACCTAATTCGCCGAATAAAGATGCCAGTGATTGTGTAGCATCAGCAACTTTTTGCATAGCTGATGCTTGTTCCATACTAGATTTATTTATGTCTGTTCTTAAACCTAGCTGCGCAATAAGGCTTGCTACCTGTTTGTCACTGCTAACATTAGTTTCGTCTATTAATTGGCGCTGTAATCTGATTGCTTCGTTCAAAGCTTGGGCGGTTGCTGGATCGGCTGTTTTAAGAGCGACCTGTGCCTGACCGATAACTTTTTCAGCTCCCGCAGTAATATCATTAGAACCTTTTCGTATTTGATCGATTCTTGTTTGAGTTTCTAATCTAGCTTTGTCATTGTCTAAAGATAATTTCTCTCTTAAGTAACCTTGTTCGCCTATGGCATTTAGTTGTTTTGCGCTTTCTAAGCGCATATCAGCCATACCCATTCTTTCAGATTCTAAGGCTTGGTTTTCTTGTAATCTGGCGTACAGTTTTTCTTGCTCTTTTACTTGTTCAGCGTATGCTAGGTTAGAATTATCAACAATCTGTTTATTATCTAGATTTGTTTTTGCTATTTTTCCTGTTGTTTCAAGCTCTTTTATTTTATTGTTGGCTGTAATTATATCAGACTTAATAGCAGCTTTATCTGCATCCGACGTTGCCTTAGTAAGTAAAATTTCGTTTGCAGCTATTTGAACTCTAAGTTCGTAAGATTTTTTATCGTTATCGTACTTTAACTGTTGTTGGTCTATGCCTTGTTTAAGAGTATTTACTATAGTAGATTCTGTACCTACAATAGATTCTAAAGTACCTAAGTTATCTTTACTTAGCTTTAGTCTATCGGCCTGTCTATCTAAAGACTCTTGCTCGGTTTTCATACCTAATTTAGCAGTATCTACAGCGGTTCTTATAGCAACTACACCCATCTGAGCGCTAATATTAGCCATTGCTGCAAAAGCTGATTCTGCAGCTGCAACATAACCTAAACTTTCTTTTGCACCAAGAGTACCTTCTTTAATACTTTGAGCTAACTTAGCCGTACTACCTTGAGTAACTCGTCCCTCTAAGATTTTTCTACGATTATCAAGAGCTGCCTGTCTTGGGGCTAGTACTGCACGATCATTTTTATCAGCATTTTTAAGTTGTTCGTCTATAGAGGATTGCTCTAATGCTATTGATAAACGCTCATTTGATTTTATTAACTCAAGTTGAGTTTTTATTTGTTCCATCTGCACTTGCAGTGCGGCTGTCTCATACTTAGCACGTAGCCTTATACCACCTTCAGTATCTCCAAGCATACCTGCAATAGCAGCACCAATTGTGTTACCTGCTTTTGCCCACTCTAGACTTAGTTTGTCACTTAATAACTTAGCGCCATAAAAGAATTGATCTCTTAAAATTACGTCAAATTTATTAGCTTCAAGCATTGCTTGAGCTTGTATATCAAACAACAATTTAGTTTTAATTTCTTTGCGGTCTTTTAATTGCTCAAGCTCTTTATTAATTTGTTCGAGTTTTTCAAGATTTGAACCAAATATTCCTGACGTTGGTGTAGTATTTGCTTTTTCCTCGTTTAATAAAGCTATTTTACTTTCAGCTTTGTCTATTTCGTTTGATGTAAGTGAATAGCTTTGTTTCAAAGCCTCTACATTTACTTTGAGAGCTATTAGCTGTTTCTCACTTTCTGGAGCAAATAAACTTAAGGTATTACTGTCTCTTACCGCTGCATTCATTGCGTTCAATGTCTGCACTGGATCTTTTAATGCAAGATCTAATTTACCTGCATTATCAATTATAGTCATACCAAGCTTACTTACGGCATCAGTAGGTAAAAAACTGTTTCGCAAATCTTGCAATTGTTTTGCAGATTGAGCATATGCCTCTGTTAGCTCTTTGCCTTTAGCCGCTGTAACTTCTGCTGCTAAAGCAGCTGCTTTTAAATCTTTGGTAAGAGTGTCTAAACGTACTTTTCGTAATTCTTCAGGCAATTTTTCTAGTGCTTTTTTGATACTTGTAGCATCTAATTCATCAATACCTAAACTATTTTTAAACGATTCACGTAACTTGTCTGAAGCAGGGCCGCGCTCAAGCGTTGCAAAAGCTTTTGCAAAACCTTGTGCCGTTACTTCGTTTAACTTAGTTTGAACGTCACCGTTCCATAATTTAGATACCCAATTAACAAATTGATCAGTATTGCCCATTTTTGCAAACTCAGCAACTGCTCGCATATTTGCTAGTTGAATATTTTCTGCTAGTTCGCCAAAAGCTGTAGCTCTTGCACCAATACCTTCAACACTGATTCTTTCTAAAGGGCTTTTCTTAGCCAATGCTTCTAGAGTTCTAGTAACATTTTCTACTGAGCTTGTTACGGCATCAAATGCTTTTGCTGTTTCTGCAGACTCTTTTGCAGTGTTCGATAAGTAGCTAATTAACCCACCTACTGCTGATGAGATTAAACCAAATATAAGCATAAAAGGGCCAAAAGCATTTAGCGCTGTTGTAGCAGCACTGCCCGCTATACTTAGTGCTCCGCGCAATACTACAAAAGATTTGCTTACAGGGCCTGCATCTAATTTTTTGGTTTGTTCACTTAATTCTCTAAATGCGGCAGTTGGGCCAAGTGTTGCAGCCGTATCAGCAACACCCGACAATAAGCGGGATTTTGCAGCATCTCTGTTTAGTTTTTGTAAGTTTTTAGTCATTTGTTGTTGATGACTATACCACTTAGCGTCTTTAGCCTCATTGGTTGCTGCTGCAGCATCTCCACGGGCGGCGCTCTCTCTTCTTAAGTCTTCCATTTTTGAAAGATGAGCTTGCAACTTTGCACCTTGTTTTCTCTGTGTGTCGTTATCGCTGTCTAACAATGCTTGCGAACGTGCTTTTAGTGCAGAAGTTTCTTCTGGTGTAATATCAAAAGCACTTTTCTTTAAACTAGTGCGTAAATCTTTGCCTAGCAAATCTTGGCTAAATCTACCTTTTTGTAATTTCGCTATTCTATCTTGTGTAGTTTTTTCTAATTGGAAAGCTTTTTCTGCGCGCATTGCAGAAGCTGCATCCATAACAGAAGCAGCTGCTTGTTGATCTTTAACACTTCTAGCTACTCTTTCGCGAGTTTCTTCCGCTAAGGCTCGAGCATTCTCGCGATACATTCCTAATGCAGGTATGGCTTGTTTTAGTAAAATACCAGCAATACCAGCTAAAGCAACTCCCAGAGCTTTAGGGCTCTGAGACAATATTTCCATTAACGGCCCTAAAGCTTTGTTAAGTGTCTCTAAAATAGTCTGTGCCAGATTAGTTACGCTAGCCAATAAC
>Ga0209354_10000759_pt1 | contig 14810 bp, 15 predicted proteins | sample LauGreSpBDMM15DD_2_FD_187562 | JGI IMG/M metagenome (GOLD analysis project Ga0209354, IMG submission 187562) | Freshwater lake microbial communities from Lake Michigan, USA - Sp13.BD.MM15.DD (SPAdes) (version 2) | ecosystem: Environmental > Aquatic > Freshwater > Lake | place: Lake Michigan...
GAGTTATAGAGGTTGCTCCTGGAGATCTCCCTGAGAACCCAGAAGCTAATGACCATATCTTTGCATCAGGTAGGTGGTGGAAGATCAACCAGAGGGCTGAGAACATCAATAACCTGCCTCCTGGTTACTACATACAGATGCTTGCAGGCAAGAACTTGGACTGGATCAGGTGTTATGCAGAAGGTAAGTATACCTATGTGCAAGAAGGTAAGCCTGTCTGGATTGAATATAACGATGCTCTAATGAGTGGCGACGTTGAATATGACCCATCCCTACCCATACAGATAGGTTTAGACTTTGGATTAACCCCTGCTGCGGTTATAGGCCAGCGTCTGAACAACGGTAGATGGATAGTTCTACATGAGATAGTCACTTCTGACATGGGATTGGAGAGATTTGGTCAGCAATTGCTTGCAGAGTTGAATGCTAGATTCCCTAATGCCCAAGTAATGATATGGGGTGATCCTGCCGGTATGCAGCGGGACCAGATCTATGAGGTTACAGCGTTTGACCACCTTAGAACACTAGGACTTAGGGCGCAGCCTACTCCATCCAATGACTTCAAGGTAAGGCGTGAGTCTGGTGCAGCTCCGATGCAGCGGCTTATAGCTGGAAAGCCTGGCCTTATTGTATCTACTTCATGCAAGATGCTTAGAAAGTCCTTGTCTGGTGGGTATCACTTCAAGAGAATCTCTGTTGGAGCCGGCCACGAGAGGTTTAGAGATGCACCTAACAAGAATGAGCACTCCCACGTTGGTGATGCGTTTGGCTACCTGCTGCTTGGTGGTGGAGAGCACAAAAGGATGACCAGAAGCACACAGTCACACTCCTCAACAATCTTTGCTAAGACAGTGATTAACGCTGACTTCGATGTATTTGGACATTAAAGAGGTTATTAAACACTTGCCGCGCATTGATGGTGTCGAGTACCGTCCGTCAGAGATAGATGATGTAGATAAAGTGGCTGCGGTAGAGTTTTGGGGATTAACAAACGAGCATCTGGCTGTCTTAAAGCAAACCATTGAAATACAAAGGAGATATGGTGCTTACTCTTTGACAGCGTGCCTTCATAACAAGCCTGTAGCAATGTTTGGCTGCATACTAATGTGGCATGGGGTTGCTGAGTTGTGGGCGGTACTCAGTAAGGATGCTCTTAAGAGGCCGGTAGCTTTATCTAAGTGCGCTATAACCTTCGCTGATATCTGTGAGATATCCTTAAAGTTGCATAGATTGCAGATTCATGTTAAAAGCAGTAATGAAAGAGCCGTTAAATGGGGCAAATTCTTGGGGTTTGAGATTGAAGGTAAGTTAATTCAATTTACTCAAGACAAACAGGATTGTTACATAATGTCTAGGAGGTAGTATGGGTGGAGGCGGCGGTGGTGGAGCAGCAGCAGCAGCAGAGCAGCTGCAAATGCAGAAGGAAGAAACCTTGAAGTTGGCAGCCGATGCCGATGCTACTAAGATTAAACTGGCAGAGGAGCTTGCTGCTAAGAGAAAAACTAGACTTACCGGCGGTAACAGAGCACTTCTCTCGGCAGAGAGGATGGCTCCTGAAACTGGCGTTATGTCAGAGTCTCTAGGTGCTGGTATTAAATAGTAATGCCAATTATTGTACTAAGGGATTCTACTGATACCCATTCTATTAGTGTATCGCCAAGCTATACAGACAAAGACTCTGTGCAGCAATTGGTTGGCTCTGACAAACCGTTCCCAACGGTAGATGTTAACCACCTTAGATTACATGAGGGTCGTGCGTTCTATCTGTACACTACCCGTAATGACGGCAATAAACTAGAATCCGGTGCAAGTCTTGATATCGCTATTGCGTTTGCCAGTGGCGTATCTGCACATTTAATAGCTGACTATCAGTGTGGTGGGTCTGCTGAGTTTTACATATATGAAGGCTCAACTGTTAGCGGTGGGACAGCTGGAGTAACTCTGAAGCGGCATAGGGCGTCTACCACTGCAACCCAGAGCGCATCCATTATTGCACCAACTGTGTCTAGTATAGGGACCGAGATTTTTGCTGGCCTAATCTCTAGTGGGCAAGGATCAGGCGGTACAGGTGGCGTTGCTGGAATATCGGAATATGTTTTAAGCCCGTTGACTACCTATTTGTTTCGTGTTACTAATCGTAGCGCACAAGCTGAAATCGCTCATGTCCACTTAGAATGGTATGAGTAATCACGCAACCTACTGAAATCAAAGGTTAATTATGGACTATGGCGACAGGAAGGATGGCTCTGCAAAAGGTATGGGATTCTTTGGCGAGCTTGAGCGTCCAGATGGCGGGGTATCAACAGAAATATCTGTTGGGGTTGGCATGAATGGTGAGGAAATGGATATCCCATTGATTGTCCCAACTCTTAATAAAAAAGAACTTGATTACTTGTTAAAGACAGATCTTAAGGATAAGTCTTTTTTTAGCAATATGCCGAGATCTATAATGAAAAAAGCATTTGACCACGCGAATGCTCGTGTCAAAGCTGGCAAGTCTCCGTTTGCTGATGAAGACGATGAGGCTTCTGAATCCCCAAGCAAATGATGTTAAGGGTTAGTAAAACTTTAAAGGTTAAATATGGATAAGAAACTGACCGTTGCTGACATTTTAAAAAGACATGACATAGCGATCAGGAAGAAAGAGGACTTTAGAAGCCTGTACGATGACGCTTATGAGTTCGCTTTGCCACAACGTAACCTGTATGACGGGTTCTATGATGGGAATGTAGGTGGGGCAAAGAAGATGAACCGTATCTTTGATGCTACAGCCATCAACTCAACCCAAAGATTTGCCAATAGAATCCAATCTGGCATCTTCCCCCCGCAATCTAAGTGGTGCAGACTCGAACCTGGTCCAGATATCCCATTGGATAGACGTGTTGAGGCTCAAACTGCACTAGAAGTCTATAACGACAAGCTGTTCGCTGCAATCAAGCAGTCCAACTTTGACATCGCTATGGGAGAGTTCCTCCTAGACCTGTGTGTTGGTACTGCCGTTATGATGATCCAGCCTGGTGATGACGTTAACCCAATTAACTTCATACCAGTACCTCAATTCCTCGTGGCTTTTGAGGAAGGTGCTAATGGTAAGGTGGATAACGTCTACCGCCGTATGCGTATCAAGGCTGAGTCTATCCAGCAACAGTGGAGTGACGCCATTATTGAGGGCCGGCTTAAGACTATGGTTGAGAACACTCCAACGGAAGACGTGGAGTTGCTTGAAGCAACCATATTTGATGCAGAAAAGGGTGAGTTTATGTATTATGTGATACACAAAGAGAGTAAGTCTCAGATTGTGTACCGCAAAATGAAGTCTAGCCCGTGGATTGTTGCACGTTACATGAAGGTGGCTGGTGAGATATACGGCAGAGGTCCGTTAATTACAGCGCTCCCAGATATTAAAACGCTCAACAAGACTCTTGAGCTTGTCCTTAAGAATGCAAGTCTGGCAATCGCCGGTGTCTACACAGCTGCTGATGATGGGGTGCTCAATCCTAATACAGTACAAATAAGCCCAGGCGCCATCATACCCGTTGCACGTAATGGTGGCCCACAAGGTGAGGCGCTCAAACCTTTGCCTAGAGCTGGTGACTTTAATGTCTCTCAGATTATTATGAATGACTTGAGGATGAACATTAAGTCCATTCTACTGGATGAGAGCCTGCCTCCAGACAATATGAGTGCTAGATCCGCTACCGAGGTTATGGAGAGGATGAAGCAGCTGTCTCAAAACCTTGGCTCGGCGTTTGGCAGGCTGATTAATGAAACAATGATCCCTATAGTATCCAAGATACTGGATATAATGGATGACCGTGGGCTGATAGACTTACCACTACGCGTGAACGGGCTAGAGATTAAGATCACCCCTGTATCGCCATTGGCTATGTCGCAGTCTATGGAAGAAGTGCAAAACATTATTCAATTCATGAAGATAGCTGAGAGCATTGGTCAGGAAGGCAAGATGATGATTAAGGTTAGTGCTATGCTAGACTTAATTGCAGAGAAGATGGCTATCCCTCGTGTCATTATGAATAGCCCTGCCGAGCGTCAGCTGATGATTCAACAGGCTACCGATGCAGCTCAACAGGTTGCACAGCAGAATCCAGAGCTTGCATCTAAAGTTGTGGAAGGTATGGCTAAGAACCCAGGCGCTATAATGGGATGAGGTGTGTAGACTGCAAGAACTTCTCCTTGCAAGCTTTAGATATGTCTAAATATGGATTTGGACTATGTGCTAGGAAGCCTGCTTGGGAGTATCAAAGTTATCAATACGTGCGAGAGTGTCAAATGTTCGCACCGGCCCCACCAGACGCCCCTCCAAAGCGGGTATCGTGGATTAATAAACAGTTAGCAAAGATGAAAAAGGATACAAATAAGTGGAAGATGGTTGGGAAGGGTTAGCGTCAGCTACCGTTACAGATATACGGGAAGTAATAACTGCAAGGGAAGATACTGACCGGTTATGTCTTCGTGTGTTTGGGAGTGAGGACGGAGCGAAGCTGCTTGCCTGGCTTAGACAAACCATCATAGAGCATCCTGTATGTGTTCCAGGGTCAGACCCAAGCTTCGGATATTACAGAGAAGGACAATGTTCCGTGGTAAGGGATTTAGAAGCTAGAATTAAGAGGTCAAAAAAACTTTAAGGAGTAATAATGGAAGAAAGCAATAGCCAGCCCCAACCAGAGAATAGTGAGGGCTTACTGGCAGGAATTACATCACCAACAGACGTTGTAGCTACACAAGAAGTTACTATAGATCATAGGGTTCCAGAGGAGAGTGATACTCCGGCAGACCGCCCAGCGTGGTGGCCAGAGAATTTCTGGAAGAAGGAAGATGCGGAGCCAGATCTTGAGGCTATCGCCAAGTCATGGACAGATCTCCGTAAGCAAATAAGCCAAGGTAAGCATAAGGCTCCAGTAGATGGCAATTACGACTACACTGCATTTGGCTCTGTTCCAGATACCGATCCAGTCCGTCAGCACGTCGAAGGTTGGGCTAAAGAGTATGGAGTTAGTCAAGCCGCACTAGATTCCCTCGTAGGAAAGGTTGTTGAGCTAAATGCTTCTAAAGCAGAGGTGTCAAACTTTAATGCTGCTGAAGAAAAGAAGTCTTTAGGTGCTAATTCGGATGCCATTATTAAGGGTATGGTAGACTGGGCTAATGGTCTGGTTAACAAAGGAGTCTGGGGGCCGGATGACTTTAATGAATTTAAGGTTATGGGTGGCACAGCCAACGGAATCAAAGCTCTGATGAAGTTAAGACAGAGTTACGAAGGCAGAATCCCAATGAATAGTGCTCCTATAGATGGTGCTCCGTCTAAAGATGAGCTGTATCAGATGGTTTCTGACCCTAGATACAAGACGGATGTGTCATACAGAGCGAAAGTAGAGAAGATGTTTGCAGCTCAATTTCAGAATTAAATCTTGGTAGTGCCCTTTGCCCGCTTCGGCGGGTTTTTTTTGCCAATTTTTTACTAAGTGTTTGACTATGTAATAATAATAATGTAAAAGGGTTCTAAGGCATACCGTACTGCGGCCCTTAATTCAAGTATCCTTGACGATTGGCTGACGTAATCAGCAAGCCAGGCCCGTAATCCTACGGCACACCAATAGCGAAACCCTTTTTTTTAAACCTGTTCTTAGGAGAACACAAATGAGCGTATCTCTATCTAACGCCTTTGTCACCCTATTCGATGCTGAAGTAAAACAGGCTTACCAAGGCAAGGCTCAATTGGTAAGTGCTGTACGTCAGCGCCGTGGTGTCGAAGGATCTACCGTAAAGTTTCCAAAAGTTGGCCGTGGTGTAGCAACTCCCCGTATTCCACAGGCTGATGTAACCCCACTGAATGTTGCGTTCTCTACCATCACCTGTACATTGGCTGATTGGAACGCTGCTGAATACAGTGACATTTTCAACCAAGCTAAAGTGAATTTTGATGAGCGTCAAGAGTTGGCACAAGTTCTTGCTAACGCAATTGGCCGCCGTCAAGATCAGCTTATTCTTGATGCTCTAGCAGCATCTGGCACAGCTCTGACTGTTAGTAACGATATCGGCGGTTCTGATACCAATATGAACATGGCTAAGTTGCGCGAAGCTAAGAAGCTTCTGGACAAGAGCAACGTACCTCCAGAAGGCCGCAACATTATCATCCATGCAAATGGCTTGGCATCTTTGTTGTCAGAAACGTCAGTTACCAGCTCCGACTTTAATACAGTTAAGGCGCTTGTCTCTGGTGAGCTGAACACATACCTTGGCTTCCAGTTCCATGTTCTTGGCGACCGTACCGAAGGTGGTTTGGTTGTTGATGGCTCACTGGACCGTACTTGTTTCGCATTCCACCGCGATTCAGTTGGCTACGCAGAAGGCATATCTCCTCGCACAGAAATCAATTACATCCCAGAAAAGACATCGTTCCTCGTGAACACTGTATTTTCAGCCGGTGCAATCACGATTGATGCGGAAGGTATTGTTTCAATCGTTGCTCGCGAATCCTAAAAAGGAGATATAACATGGCTTTTTCCTCCACTGGTTTTAACGCAGTTAGTACATCAAAGGCAGGTAATGCTCCTTCTATGTACATCTACAAAACTGCTGATACGCAAGCTACAGTTAATACTGCTGGCTACTTCAATAGCGTTTACCAGCTACTGAATGTCGGTGATGTTCTGTTTGTATATGACACCACAACGCCGTCACTTGTGTTGACCTATGTCAACGCTGTATCGGCTGCTGGCGTGGTTGATATTGCAGACGGAACCACTGTAAGCGCAACAGATACTGACTAAGTATCTTCCAATAAACCAACCCTCAGAATACGGGGGTTGGTTTACGTTCTAAAGGATTGAATATGGCCGCTGGAGACACCGCACTATCAATCTGCTCTGACGCTCTGTTAATGCTTGGGGCAAAAGGCATTTCCTCGTTTACCGAAGGAACTGACGAATCTTCCGTTTCTGACAGACTGTATCCTAACATTAGAGATCAAGCTTTAATGATGTATCCGTGGAGTTTCGCGATACAGAAGACACAGTTAGCTCAATTAGTAACAACCCCAGTTAGTGAATACGCTTACGAGTATCAGCTCCCATCCGACAGGCTTGGCTCTCCACGTGCTGTCTACGATTCCGCGTCACAGAATGTACGCCCTAGAACTGATTACAGGATTATGGGTGGCAAGTTACTGACCAATAGCGAAATTGTATACATCGATTACCAATACTCTGTTCCAGAAACAGAGATGCCTATCTGGTTTGTCCAATTATTAAAGTATTTAATGTCTTGGCACCTAGCTATCCCAATCACTGACCAAGTAGATAAGGCTAGTTACTGGCAGACCATAGCTGTTGGCACGCCTGGTGACAACGGACGTGGTGGATTTATGCGTAGTTGTATGAATATGGATGGCATGAATCAGCCAAACAACAGTATTAATGATTTCTCACTGATCGCTGTTAGATACTGATGGCAAGATTTGTCACAGTCCAGACCAACTTCACTACTGGTGAGTTAGACCCGTTACTTCGGGCACGTCTTGATTTAGATAAGACGTATCAGAACGCTTTGGAGAAGGCTACCAATGTTCTGTGTCAACCACAGGGTGGCGTTACTAGGCGTGGTGGACTGCGGTATAAGTTTGCGCTACCTAATACTGGTGCAGAATCTGCTGCCAATGGGGTAAGGTTAGTCCCATTTGAGTTTAGTGTGACCGACAGTTATATGTTGTGCTTTACGCATAATAGGATGCACGTGTTTAAGCAAGGCGTGCTAATCACAAACATCAATGGTAGCGGCAATCCATACCTAGATACCACTGCACTAGCACTAACGGCATCCGTTCTGGGCGAGCTGGTCTGGACGCAATCTGCCGACACACTAATAGCTGTCAATGAGAACCTGCCTCCTGTAAAGATTGTACGTGGCGGTACGGATGCTACGTGGACAGGTAGTGTCTTAGCTTTCGATAGCGTCCCTAGATACGCATTTACTCCTGTATTCACCAACCCTGCTGGCACGCTAACGCCTAGCTCAGTATCTGGCAAGTGTGTATTAACAGCATCTGCCGCAGCAACCTTTAGTGGCGCATCTGTTGGTCAATATATCAATATGACGCCGCAAGGTAGGGCTAAGATAATTGAGTTTGTAAGTGGCACCGTAGTCAATGCTGTGCTTGAGTTTCCGGTATTCAGCACTTCTGCCATTGCATCTACAAAGTGGGAGTTAGAGTCTGGATACGAGCCTGTATGGTCTGCCTCCCGTGGTTGGCCTAGAGCTGTTACGTTCCATCAAGGTCGGCTATATTTTGGTGGCAGTAAGACTCGCCCCTCTACTTTGTGGGGATCTAAGGTAGGCCTATTCTTTGACTTCGATCCGACAGAAGGATTCGCTGACGATGCTGTAGAGGCAACGTTAGATACCAATACTTACAACGCTATTGTTGACATCATATCTGCTAGAGACTTGTTAGTGCTTACTACTGGCGGTGAGTTCTACGTCCCGCAGCAGGGCTTAGAGCCGATCACACCAAGCTCATTCTTTGTAACTGCTACCAGCAGGAATGGTGCCAAGCCTGGTGTCAGGGTGCAGCAGCTAGAGTCTGGAGTTATGTTTATCCAGCGGCAGGGTAAGAGTTTGAGTGAGATTGCGTTTAGCGATACCCAGCTAACGTACATGACAAACAAGATATCTTTACTGTCTGGACACTTAATTAAAGGTCCAACACGCATGGCTTTAAGGCGTGCAGTGGATACCGATGAGAATGATTTGCTGTTGATAACTAATGGGGATGACGGCTCAATGGCCGTATACTCTCTGTTAAGCGCTCAGTCTGTTATAGCACCATCTGAATTCAAGACAATAAACGGATCGTTTGTTGATGTTGGAGTTGATATAACATATATATACGTTGTGGTTAAGCGTCTAGTTAATGCCGTATATCAATATTATGTTGAGTTGTTTGAACACGATCTTCATGTTGATAGCGCTGTGAGTGGTGGTGCCGCTGCCACAGCTAGTGCTGCACATCTGGTTGGGGCTACTGTCAATGTTGTACTAGACGGATTAGTGCAGGCTGACCAGGTTGTACCTGGTGGCGGCACCGTTACATTCCCTAGATCATCTACTGCTAGCTATGTTGTAGGTTTGCCAATTGCAACCGAGATAAGGACGATGCCTGTAGAATTAAGGTTGGCTACTGGCGTTAGGATTGGATTTAAAAAGAGGATTGTTGAAGTTAACGCTATGCTGTTAGATTCTCAGAATATGGTTGTTAACAACATTGAGGTTCCATTTAGGTCTTTTGATACGGTAGATATGTTGGATAACCCTGTACCAGAGTTTACGGGGACAAAGACTTTGAATGGTATTCTTGGGTATAGTCAGGATGCAAGGATTGTTATTACTCAATCAGCTCCACTTAAGTTGACTGTGCTTGGCATGGAATATAAAGTGGCTGTTTACCAGGGGAGTTAAGATGAGAGGTAAAGCATATAACGAGTGGGATATGTATTCCTTAGAGGCGTTTAAGCCGGTAGGGAAGAAGATGTCTTTACACATTCCTGTGCCTGTCCTTATTGGTATTGGTGTTGCTTTGGCAGCTGCTTCTGCTGGAATGGCTGCTGCCTCATCTGTTGGCGCTGCTAAACAACAGAAGCGTCAAGCCAGGGTGCAGGCATTGCAGGCTGATGTTCAAGGTGAGCGTCAAGCTTTGCAATACGAGCAAGAGGCTAACCTCAAGCTGAGACAGTTGCAGCAGATTAATGGCGCAGCAGCAGCCAGAGGTTTTGCTGGTGGAGTTTCTGGATTCCAAGGATCTGCTGGATTAACTCAAAGCATTAGTGAGAAGATGGCAGGGCAAGATATTGCTTCGTTACAAGCGGCTGCTACAACGTCACGTACATTCGGTGAGATACAAGGCTCTATGTTAATAGATGCTGGCAACCTAGCTGCAATGGGGCATTACGCTGACGCTGCAAGCAGTATGATGGCGTTTGGTTCTAATCTAGCTACTAGCGCTCCGACCCTTAAGTCTTCTCCTAAAACTCCTGTAGTTACTAAGTGAGGATGATGTAATGCCACGTTATCAACAAACAGAAGACTTAGCTAGGTACGGTCAATCCGGTGTACCAGGGCAATCTAAAGACATACCAAACCTTACTGTTACCGGCATAGTTCAGCCAAACAATATAGCAGCTGCTTTAAATAGAGTGTCTGACTTCGCTTTCAAAAGTATTGAACCCGCTGTACAGAGGCAGGCAGCTCAATATGCTTTTGATAATCCCATTACGATAGAGCAGCTTAAGAAAGGTGCTGAAGACGGGTTTCTTCCTCAAGACTTCACGGCTGGTTCAGACGCTACAAACACAATAAGAAAGATACAGGCTGCTCAAGCCCACACTGCGCTTAATGCTGATCTGGTGAATCAGCAAGCAGACGTTATGCGTAAGAGTGATGCTGGTCAGATACCAGATGTAGATACTCTTAAGAGAGAGCTTTATGCCCCTATAGCTGGGCACGTTAAAGCGCTTGCATTATTAGATAAAGAAGCAGCTGTCAGACTTGAGGCGTCAGCATCTGCGTCTGCTAATGCGGCTTACAAACATGGCCTTGGTAACCTTTCTAAAGATGCCGCTAATCTAGCAGACATCACAAGCAATAGGTTGGCTGATAACCACTTAACTATCTACAAAGCCCACTTCAAGTCTCTTTTCGCAGATAAGAATCAACAGGATGTTGTGGAGACACATGGGGAGTATGAGGACTCGCACTTCACAGCCCTGCTTAGGACTGGTTCCGCAGCTGGTAACTCTGATGCCGCTAAACGATTGGTTGCAGATAATAGAAAGGCGTATCAGCAAGCCCGATTGGACGAGTTTGCAGAGCAGGCATCTGCTGGACGCTCCACTTCTCAAGCCCTTGAGATGATTAAACAAAATAACTTTGGGCATATGACGCCATTATGGAACACTCTTAATACCGAAGAAAAAGCTAAGGTTGCAAAGACCATTCTCACGAGTCAATTCGAACAAATTACAGGCGCTAAGCAAGATAGGGAAGCTGTTGGCCTGGAGAATCAGGGTAGGATTGCGACGATACTAATTAACGGACGTAGATCTGCGGAAGATAAAACCTTTCTGTTTGATATGGTTAAAATTGGACAGCTCTCACCGGCTCAGTATAAGGCTCATGTCGACACATCCTCTCAAAAGGCTACGTATGCCCAAGAGGGGTTGTATGGCAGACTTGCTTCTGACGTTGCTAATGGCAGGCGCATTAATGAAAAAGACAGGGATAAGCTTACCCGTGGGCAGATACTCGATTTGAATAATGTTGAATATAAAGAAGATTCTCGGTCAGCTCATAAATATATGGACTTATCTGCTGGGGATACTGGCAACCCAATAGTAAATATATCTCAAAGCGACTCTCTCGCTGCAAGAAAGATTACCATACAACGCTACTACAAAGCCCTTGTAAACGAGAGTAATCCTGACGGCACTCGAAAATACTCGGCTATGCAAGCGTCTGAACTAGCCGTGACTAAATGGAAAGGCTCTAATGAGCGCATTGCAGCTAAGAGTAAGATGGACAGCTTAAGGAGGACTCTTGAAAGGGTTGCTCCAGATTTTGACCCAGACAGGCACTCTGGGCTTTATTATACATCTACTCTTAAAAAGATGGACCCAGACGATCGCCTTACCAAAGAAATAGTTAAGGCTGCCAAAGGTTATGAAGACGCAAAAAAAGTGTATGGACCGGAATAGTATATGAAAACATTTGAAGATCTATACATGGATGAATACAGTCTGCATCAGCACGCAGACATTCCTATGAATCAGGCTGCATCAGTTGGTGTTGTGGCTAAGAAGCCTACCGATCAGATGAGCGCTATTGAGCCATCCAAATTAGAGGATGCCTTGTCAGCTTCTGGGATTAAACTTGAGCAGGCTGGACAATTCTTACAGAGCTTGGGGTCCGTTAATGTTGGTGGTGTCGAGCTATCACTGAGAGACTTGGTGCCATTTGTAGGTAGTTCTTCGGATGGGCAGGAGCAAGGTACTCCACAGCTCTTACAGAAGATGGGTAGAGGAGAGTCAATAACCTCTGGAACTGGTATGACTTCTGGTATCAAGGAAAGCGCTAAAGCAGATGTTGCTGCCGCTGCATTTGATATCTCTACCTTGGGCATCCCCAAGTTCGCAGCTGGTACTGCTAGAGCCGTTAAGAAGATGGCAACCAAGAAGCTATCCAGATCAATCTTAAAAAGTGGCGAGACTCCCGCTGCATTAGAGGGTAAATAATGGCCACAAAGTATGATTTGAATCAGTCAATTATTGATGGCGTAAGCAGCAACCCCATTGAGCCTATTAGTGAGCAGCCACCAGTCTCTTTGCCTGACCCTACTAACTCAGAGGATCAGCCTCAATTTGAGAAGATGGCCGGTCTTGGTTCGGTAATAATTAAATCTATCACTCGCAAAGCTCCTGAAATAAAGTCTAGGCAAAAGACTGGGCTTGAGGCTACTCCAGAGGAAGTTAAGTCCCAGCTTGAGACTGCTATTAAAGTTAAAGGTCTAGTTCCAGAGCCTGGAGGCCCGAGCATTAAGAGTCAGGTCAAAGCTGTACAGCCACCTATCGTTGGTCCAACATTAACTCCTGAAGGTGTCGTCACCCAATCTGCTGTAGAGAAGGCTAGGATCGAGGCGCTTCCTGTTGGCGCCGCTAAGCCTCCGTCAGAAGTGTTTAACTACGATGTAGTTAAGGAGGATGGTGATCTATCCGGCGTTATCAGTGCTATCTCAAAGTACGCAGGGATAACAACGGAGAGGAAGACATGGGCTGAATCAGAGTCTGAGCTAGTTAAGAAAATGCAGGATTCAGGCTACAGCTCCAAGGTTATCAGCGATCTATTGGAACGTAAGGCATCAGTAGATCCATCTACAGTACGTGCTGTCTTGGTAGCGCAAGCAAGTAGCGCGGATCACTTATTAAATCTAGCCACCAAAATATCAAATGGTACGGCTACTCAAGCTGAGATGGTGAATGCCACGCAGACCATTGCCTTCCATAGCACGTTGCAGCGCAGCATTAAGAACTACAAAACGAATGTAGCTCAATCGCTTTCTATCATGAGAGCTAAGTCTAGCCCAGACGTATCGTTTGAGGATGCAATTGGCGGGTTCACTACCCAGTCAGAACTGAGGGATTGGTCACGTAAATTCCTTGATCCAAACTTGAGTGCTAAGAGCAGGTCTGAATTGATAGATGTTGCAGCTACTGGCGGCATTAAGACTAGGCTCATGTCTGTTTACATTAATGGCCTGTTAGCTAGGCCAGGAACTCATGTACGCAACTTTATGAGTAACGCTATATTTGCCCCAATGCGGTTAGCAGAGAAGGTTGGTGCGGTTGCCATTGGATCAACTAGAAAGACATTAGGTCTAGGGACGCAAGATCAGTATAGATCATCGGAAGTATTGGCACAGCTATTTTCATTCAACTCTGCAATGAGAGATGGGATGTCAATGGCCTCGCACGCATTCCAATCTGGATATCCAAAGACAGTATTAGACCCTACAAAGATAGCGTTAGCTAAAGCTAGGACTGAGATATTTGATTACAATGCAGATAGCCCTATGGCCTTTGCAGTCAAGGGATTGAACTTCGTTGCAACGCTGCCTGGCCGGTCCTTATTAACGGCAGATGAGTTCTTTAAAGGGTTTACTTACCGTGGTGAGCTGTCAGCTTACGCGACAAGGAACTCCGAAGAAGCTTACAGGGCAGCAATAGCCAAAGGCAGCTCAGCCAAAGATGCAGAATCCATATTCAATAAAACTATGGACGATATCTACGATTCTCCTCCAGATGAAATTATGGATTTGGCTAGGGAGGCCACGTTTACAAAGCCATTAGAGGGAAAGTTTGAGTCCCTGCAATCACTAACCAACGAGGATTCGTGGACTGGATTTATTGCTAAAATCAATATGCCATTCCTTACAGCTCCAATCAACATATCCTTACAGGTATTGGAGAGGAGTCCTTTGGCTGCGTTAGGATTATTGAGTAAGCGCGTTAGGTCTGATCTCGCTGGTGACTCTAAGACAGTTGATATGGCGATGGCTAAGATTGGCATGGGAACTGGTGTAGCGTCTGTTATGGCGAATCATGCTGCGAACAATAACCTTACTGGTGGTGGTCCAGCAGACAAGGGTGCTCGCGAGGCTCTTATAAACCAAGGTTGGCAGCCTTACAGCATGGTATTCAATGGCTCTTTATCTGACGAGCAGAGGGCGTTATTCTCAAAGCTCAATACAGATGTAAGATTTGGCACCGGAGATTATGAGGGCAAGACATTTGTCTCTTATATGGGCATGGAGCCACTTGGAGCCTTCCTCGCTTCTGCGTCTAATTATGTAGATTACGTTAGATATGAGAGCGACAACAGTAGGGTTAACGAATACGCGGTAGCTCTGTCGTATGGATTCTATTCGTATATGATGGATCAGCCATTCTTCCAAGGATTAACTAACGTTTCTGAGGCACTCGGTGGCACTTATGGGGCTGAACAGAAGAAGACGGAGAAGTTAATAGATACGCTCAGCAGTTCTGTCACCGTATTTGCTGGCAAGGCTGTAGTCCCTCTGAGTGGGATGCTGTCTTCGGTACGGGAAAAGACTGACCCATACAGAAGGGATTATAAGGTTGATCCAAACACCCCTATTCTAATCAAGGGGATGATGGAGGGCATGAATAAGCTAATGAATGCCACGCCAGGACTGAGTGACAACCTGCCTAATAAGCTTAATATATTTG
>Ga0209354_10000760_pt1 | contig 14798 bp, 15 predicted proteins | sample LauGreSpBDMM15DD_2_FD_187562 | JGI IMG/M metagenome (GOLD analysis project Ga0209354, IMG submission 187562) | Freshwater lake microbial communities from Lake Michigan, USA - Sp13.BD.MM15.DD (SPAdes) (version 2) | ecosystem: Environmental > Aquatic > Freshwater > Lake | place: Lake Michigan...
GCCAATCGCCGATGTAGGCGCTATGCCTTGCTCGACCAGTTGAAGTCGGGCCTGCCTGAGCTGCGGGGTGGGCAAGATCGCGTGAGGGCGCATGGTTTGTCTCCGGTGGCGAGTGGTCTCGCTTGTATTTGATCAGTCTAGGGTCTGGAACGTGTGCTGCAAGCCTTGTCCCCAACAGATGGCGTCAAGTGTCTCAATTTGTGACATGTGTTGCTGACGGCGGGCGTACGGCGGACAGTTGTTGGCGCTGTTTCCTGTCGGGATAACCCTTGAGTTGCTGCGGCCGATGGCCTGAGCAGGCCAGGAACTTAGTGGATACCCTCGGTTTATGAGTTTTGGCACTCGTCTTGCAAAGAAGTGCAGCGTGTGCCGGGTGCTTGCCCTGCACCGATGGTTCCCCACAAATCTCAAACTGGAGACACACATGATCTACGCAGCCCCCGGCGCCGCAGGCGCTAAAGTCCAATACAAAGCCCGCTATGACAACTTCATCGGGGGCAAGTTTGTGGCCCCGGTCAAAGGCCAATACTTCGACGTGATCACGCCCATCAGCGGCAAGGTTTACACCCAAGCCGCCCGCTCTGACGCCGCCGACATTGAGCTGGCGCTGGACGCCGCCCACGCAGCGGCTGACGCTTGGGGCAAGACCGACGCGGCCACCCGCTCCAACCTGCTCTTGAAAATCGCGGATCGCATCGAAGCCAATCTGGAGTTGCTGGCCTACGCCGAAACCGTGGACAACGGCAAGGCCATCCGTGAAACCCTGAACGCCGACATTCCCCTGACAGTTGACCACTTCCGTTACTTCGCCGGCTGCCTGCGTGCGCAAGAAGGCGCGCTGTCCAACATCGACGAAAACACCGTGGCTTATCACTTCCAGGAACCTCTGGGCGTGGTCGGTCAGATCATTCCGTGGAACTTCCCCATCCTGATGGCCGCCTGGAAGCTCGCTCCTGCCATTGGTGCCGGTAACTGCGTGGTCTTGAAGCCCGCTGAATCCACCCCCATCAGCATCCTGATCTTGGCCGAGTTGATCGCCGACATCCTGCCCCCCGGCGTGTTGAACATCGTCAACGGCTATGGTCGCGAAGCCGGCATGCCTTTGGCGACTTCCAAGCGCATTGCCAAAATTGCCTTCACCGGCTCCACCTCCACCGGCCGCGTGATCGCCCAGGCTGCTGCCAACAACCTGATTCCCGCTACGCTGGAGTTGGGCGGCAAATCCCCCAACATCTTCTTTGCCGACATCATGGACAAGGACGACGGCTTCCTGGACAAGGCCATCGAAGGTCTGGTGCTATTCGCTTTCAACCAGGGCGAGGTTTGCACCTGCCCATCGCGTGCGCTGATCCAAGAAAGCATTTACGACAAGTTCATGGAACGCGTACTCAAGCGCGTCGCCGCCATCAAGCACCAGAACCCTTTGGACACCGACAGCATGATGGGTGCGCAAGCGTCCAAAGAGCAACTCACCAAGATCTTGTCTTACCTGGAGTTGGGCAAGCAAGAAGGCGCTGAAGTGTTGGCTGGTGGCAACCAAGCGCATTTGGGCGGCGACCTGGAGGGCGGCTACTACGTGCAGCCCACCTTGTTCAAGGGCCACAACAAAATGCGCATCTTCCAAGAAGAAATTTTTGGCCCCGTGTTGGCCGTGACGACTTTCAAGGACGAAGCCGAAGCCTTGGAAATCGCCAATGACACCTTGTATGGTTTGGGCGCTGGTGTGTGGAGCCGCAACGGCAATGTGGCTTACCGCATGGGCCGCGCCATCAAGGCTGGCCGCGTGTGGACCAACTGCTACCACGCCTACCCTGCGCACGCCGCTTTCGGTGGCTACAAAGAGTCGGGCATTGGCCGCGAAACCCACAAGGTCATGCTGGACCACTACCAGCAAACCAAGAATCTGTTGGTCAGCTACAGCGAAAGCAAGTTGGGCTTCTTCTGATTGACTGAATCGGTCAAGATTGTGGGGGCGGAGTGATCCGCCCCTTTTTTTCGATGTTCAAGGAGATGACATGGTCGAACGTGTGATGGCCACAGCCGAAGCGCTGTCCCTGATCGAAGAGCTCAAGGCCGAACATGGTGCGTTGATGTTTCATCAGTCGGGTGGCTGCTGCGATAACAGCGCGGCCAACTGTTACTTGCCCACCGATCTGACGATTGGGCCCTACGACGTCAAATTAGGCGAGATCGGGTCCGTGCCTTTCTACATCAGCAAGTCTCAGTACGAGTACTGGAAACACACGCAACTCATCATCGACGTGATCGAGGGGCATGGTGGGACGTTTTCGCTCGAAGGCGCCACGGGCAAAGCCTTTCACACCCGATCGCGTTTGTTCACCGATGACGAGTGGGCCGAGATCGAACATCAGGTGCTGCGCGACTTGGCTTGAAAAGCGGTCGTGCATAATTCTCCTTCATGCAAACCCTGCGCAACGCCCACTTCCTTGCCCGCCTCGTGCTGGTGTGGTTTGTGTTGTTCGTCGGGGTTTCGGTGGCTTCGCCGCTGGTGAACCCAGACGGTGTGCAGCTGGTTTGTTCCACTGCCGGCAGCGTCAAGCTGGTGTCTTCGGATGCGGGTGCACAGAGTGGACTTGATGATTCTGAGCGCGGGCATGGCATGCACTGCCCCTTGTGTTTGCCGCTGGCGATGCCTCCCGCCGTGACGATCGAAGCTTGGGTCCATGTGGGCCTCTCATTTGCGCTTGACACGCTTGAGCGGGCCCGCTTGGCCTCGCTGGTCGGACTGCCTTGGCAGGCCCGGGCACCCCCCTATTTTTCCTGAACAAGGCTGCTGGTTGAATTTTTTACGCGACTCGTTCGTGTAAAACAGATGACTTGTTGGCGTGCCTGCGCTTGGCAAAGCTGTGCATTGCCAAGTGCAATCCCCCTTGATTTTTAAACTGGAGTTCCTCATGAAACGACTTGTGATTTGCGTGGCAGTGGTGTTGTTGGCAGGCGTGGCTCAAGCCCAAGTGACCGTCAAAGACGCTTGGGTGCGCGCCACCGTGGCGCAGCAAAAAGCCACTGGCGCCTTTATGCAACTGCAATCGGCGCAAGACGCCAAACTGGTCTCTGCCCAGTCGCCGGTAGCGGCCGTGGTTGAAGTGCATGAAATGGCCATGGAAGGCGATGTCATGAAAATGCGCGCTATTCCCAGCTTGGCCCTGCCCGCAGGTAAGGCCGTCGATCTCAAGCCCGGTGGCTATCACGTCATGTTGATGGACCTGAAAGGCCAGGTCAAGGACGGTGACACTGTGCCAGTGACTCTGGTGGTTGAGGGTAAAGATGGCAAACGCCAGACGATCGAACTCAAGGTGCCTGCGCGCACCGCGGCTGCGCCGGCCATGAATCATGGCGATGTACACAAGCACAAACATTGAACTAAAGTGAACGGCTGATTCGCGCCATGACCTGGACCACTGCCCAACTGCGCAGGCTTAGCCTGCTGGTGCTGTGCGTGATGCTGTTGGGGGCTTTGGCCCCCACGGTCTCGCGTGCGCGCGCCTGGGTGCAGGGCTCGCAGGTCAGCTGGGTTGAGGTTTGCACCTCTGCTGGTACAGGCCGAGTGGCCGTGGACAGCCCCGCAGACGGGCCCGTCGCGCCAGCCCTGCCGGGCATGGGCATGCTGGACCATTGCGCTCTGTGTGTGTTGGCCTCCGACCGCATGGCACCACCGACGAATCCGTTTGTCTGGCAAGGCCTGCCCCAAGCGCCGCCCTTGCTGGCGCCAGTTTCTTTTTCTTTCTGGCTGACCACCCTGCATTGGACGGTCCAGTCTCGCGCCCCTCCTGCACTGACCTGACCTTGCGTCGCAGCCCTGTGCTCAGCACAGGGCTGCATCTTGTCTGCACCCCATCCAGGGGATGCGGCCGAACTCAGTCAGGAGAAAAGTGTGAAATATTTAACCCAAATTCCGGTCACTGACAGCATCGTCGTGGGCCGAGGCCAGACCTTGTTGACCGCTGGAGCGGTAGGGCCTTTGTGGCGCGTCACGCAAGGCGTTTTCAAGCTGGTGCAATCGGGCCCCGATGGCCAGTGCCTCGTGCAACTGGCCCAGGTGGGCGATCTGATCGGCGTTGAAACCTTGTGCGCCGAGCCTTATGCCTACACGGCCGTGGCACTGGTGGCTGCAAAAGCGCAGATTCACGTTGTTGCCCACGAGTTGGACTACAACATTATTTTGGCGCAGGGTTTTTTGCAACAGCAACGCCAAACCTGCGACATGCACCGCTTGCGCACCGGTCCCATCGTGCACCGCTTGGCCTATTTGCTGACGGTCTTGGGCAAGCAGGCCGACGGCCGTATGTTGGACATCGCGCGTCATGACATGCCCTTCCTCAAGGAGATGGCGCAGGTGGTGGACTCCACATTTGAAACTGCATGCCGAGAGCTCAACACCTTGCTGCCCAAGCGCAAGCAGCCGAGCACACACCATGCCACGGTGTGGGCAGGGGCCGAGCCTTTTGCGCTCGCGGCTTGAGGGGCCTGGCCATGAACATGCGGGTTCACAGCGACTGGCCACATGCCAGAAAAACCAGCTTCGGCCTGGGTTTCATTTTGGGCAGCCTGCTGATGGGATTGGTGGCCATGTCGCTGGGCGCGGGCATTGCCCATGCGCACGACTTTCGTCAAGGCGACTTGGTGATAGACCACCCCTATGCCACGCCCAGCTTGGCAGGCACCACCATAGGGGCGGTGTATTTCAAGTCCATCCGCAACAAAGGTAAAACGCCTGACCTCCTGCTGTCGGCCCGCACCGTTGTGGCCGCGCGGGTCGAAATCCACCACATGCAGATGGACGGCAACGTCATGCGCATGCGCCAAGTCCCTGCGCTGGAGCTGCCCGCGCAAACCGAAGTGTCCTTGCGGCACGGCGGCGCAGGCACGCACCACCTGATGCTGTTGGACTTGAAGCAAGCCCTCAAAGATGGCGACCACTTTGATCTAGAGCTGGTCTTTGAAAAAGCAGGTACCCGGCGTGTGAACGTTTGGGTGCAAACCCCGCGTGCAGGCGCGCCTGCGCACCCACACTGATTTTTGAAATGGATAACACGATGAAAAAACTTTTCACCCTGGCCGCAGTGTCCTTGACCGTGACGGCTTGCAGCACCCTGCCCAGCCCGCAAACCGCTCAAGCCGTTGAGCTGAAGTTTGCTGCCCAAATCAACAGTCAGCCCTTTGCCTGCGGTCAGCGTTACGAAGGCGTGGGCAGCACGCGCTCGACCATCACACCCAGCGACTTTCGCATGTACGTGAGCGAGGTCAAGCTGGTGCGCCAAGACGGCAGCACCGTGCCAGTGCAGCTCGCGCAAGACGGCGTGTGGCAACAGCAATCGGTGGCGCTGCTGGACTTTGAAAACGGCACTGGCCCTTGTCGCAATGGCACAGAGGCCACCAACACCAGCGTGCGCGGCCAAGTGCCTGCGGGTGAATACACCGGGGTGGAACTCACCGTGGGTGTGCCCTTTGCACAAAACCACCAGGACCCCACGGTCGCTCCTGCGCCTCTCAACTCCACGGCCATGTTCTGGAACTGGCAAGGCGGCTACAAGTTCATCAAGTTCGACACCGCCAGCAGTGGCATCAGCACAGACAAACCCGCAGCAGCGAACGCCATGGGCCCGGTCACGCGCTACTCGGTGCACCTGGGCAGCACGGCATGCGCGGGCGAGAGCAAAACCCAGGCGCCCAGCGCCTGCCAAAGCCCCAACCGCATGACGGTGCGCTTTGATAGCTTTGACTTGCGCAAAAACACCGTGGTGGCCGACATGGGCGCGGTGCTGGCGCAGGCCAATGTGGACGTCAACGCCAAAGGCACATCGCCCGGCTGCATGAGCTTCCCCAAAGATGGCGACTGCCCGTCCGTGATGCACGCGCTGGGCCTGGCCTATGACGGTGTCGCCGCTGCAGGCCCTCAGCGCTTGCTGTCCAAGCGCTGATCTGCACCCAAGAGCTCGGCCATGAACCCTTTGCGCAAAACCCTGAGCACCTGCCTGCTGGCCTTGGCCGGTTGGGCTGTGCTCACAGGCAGTTCTTCGGACGTTTTTCATTGGGATTTGCCCGACTGGGTGCCGCGCCCAGTGGTGCCCGCAGACAACCCGATGAGTGCGGCCAAAGTTGAGCTCGGGCGGCACCTGTTTTACGACCAGCGCCTGTCGGCTGAAAGCAGCATGTCGTGCGCCACCTGCCACCATCAGGACAAAGCCTTCACCGACGGACTGGCCGTGGCCAAGGGTGTGACCGGGCAAGCAGGCCAGCGCAGCGCCATGGCGCTGGCCAATGTGGCCTATCTGCCTGTGCTGACTTGGGCCAACCCCAACCTCACGGCTTTAGAAGTGCAGGCCCTGGTGCCTATCTTTGGCGAGCACCCGGTGGAAATGGGCATGGCCGGCCAAGAAAAGCAGCTGTTCGAGCGCCTGCAAGCCGATGCGCGTTACCGCGACTTGTTTGCCAAAGCCTTTCCGGTCGAAGCAGCAAAAGGCAGCGAGGCTTTGTATTCGCTGGGCACGTTGACCAAAGCCTTGGCCAGTTTTCAGCGCAGCCTGCTCTCGTTTGACAGCCCGTATGACCGCTACAAATACGGCGGCCAGCCCAAGGCCATCTCTGCAGCGGCCAAGCGCGGAGAAAGCCTGTTCTTTGGCGAAAAGATGGAGTGCTACCACTGCCACGGCAGCTTCACCTTCACCGACAACATCCGCCACAGCAAGCTGCCACTGGCCGAGCGCGGCTTTCACAACACGGGCTTGCACAACTTGGATGGCCGGGGTGCCTACCCCGCAGACAACCCGGGCATCAGCGAGTTCACGGGCGATGCCGATGACATGGGCAAGTTCCGCACGCCCAGCCTGCGCAACATTGCGCTGACCGCGCCCTACATGCACGACGGCTCGATTGCCACGCTCGACCAAGTCATCCGCGCCCACTACGCCCAAGCGGGCCGCGCTGGCGGCAGCCCTGCTGGGCCCAGCCCCTTGCGCAGTTCGCTGATCGGGGGCTTTGAGGTCAGTGAGCAAGAAGTCAGCGACCTGGTCGCTTTCTTGAATGCCCTGACCGACAGTACATTGATTCGAAATCCCAAGCACGCGGATCCATGGCGAAAACTTGGTTCTGCTGGTGTTAATGAACAAAGACACCTTCCGTGATGAGAGAAGCGCAACAACTCTGGGCGGCCCGACGCATTCACATGTTGGTTGCGGGCATTCTGTGTTAAGAACGGGCGCCGATAAAATATCAAATTTGAAATGGATCAACGCGTTCAAACGATTTTGCGATAATTCAAAGATGTTTACCAACCTGTCCCTGCTGCGCCGCCTGACCCGCCTTGTGCTGGTTTGGTACGTGCTGTTTGTGGGTGCGTCGGTGTTGGCTGCCACCTTGCAGCCCAAGAGCATGGACGTGGTGTGCTCGACCATGGGCATCATGAAAGTGGTGGTGCAAGGTGATGACGCCCAGGCATCGCAAGTGATGGTGATGGACTGCCCCCTGTGCGCCCATGCCACGCCCGCGTTGCCACTCTTGCCTTCGCTGTCTGATGCGGTGAAGGTGATTTCTGCGCTGTCCTATGCGCTCATGCCGGTGTCTGAAGCCGTGTTGGTTTCACTGACTGCCCCGCCATTGCCCTCTCGCGGGCCCCCTGTTTCGAATTGATTCTTTTTTAACGTGAGCTGCCTCCGCAAGGAGACCGGCTTTTGTTTTGACCGTGTGCAGAAACTGCCTGCGGTCGCAGATCGATTTGAAACTTATATGAAAAACATTCTTCAACTTTCTCCTTTGTCATTGGCCGTGCTCGGCTTGTTTGCCAGTCAGTGCGGTGTGGCGCTGGCGCAAACCGCGCCGGTTTCGGACACCATCGTGGTGTCGGGCTCACGCTCTGAAACCAAATTGTCTGAAACGCCCGTGTCCATTGGCTCTGTGAGCCGTGCCCAGTGGGATGCCGACAAAACCAAGTCGGTGGGTGAGATCATCAACCGCATTCCGGGTGTCTTCTGGAACGATTTGGGCAACGAGCAGCACAGCATGAGCATTCGCCAGCCCATCAGCACCAACGCCGTTTATCAGTACTTGGAAGACGGCATTCCGATTCGTCCGCTGGGTGTGTTCAACCACAATGCCTTGAACGAAACCAATATGAACGGTTCAGCCGGTGTCGAGGTCGTCAAAGGCGCAGCTTCGTCGTTGTATGGTAGTAATGCCGTGGGCGGTGCAGTGAACTTTTTAACTCAGCGCGCATCCAAAACGCCAACGGGTTATTTGGGCGTACGCCGTGACAGTACCGATGGCTTCACGCGCATCGACTCAGGTGCCAGCAATACGTGGGGTGATTTGGGGCTGCGTTTTTCGCACTACACCTCACAGCGCGACACCAACAACTGGCAACAGTACAGCGGGGGCCAAAAGGACTCGTTCACTTTGCGCGGCGACTACAACCTGAGCGCGACATCATGGATGCGGGCCTCGCTTGTGCACACCAACTTGGATTCGGACACGCCAGGCAGTCTGTTTGAAAACGACTTCCGCACCAATCCCGGTAAAAGCATCAACACCTTCACTTGGCGCAAAGACAAAACTACCCGCGCCAACCTGGCTTGGGAGGGCGAAACGACCCAAGGAGGTCTGACCACCGTGACGGTTTTTGCTCGCAACAACGACCACGGTCAATTGCCCAACTACACCATTTCGGGTTGCTCGGGAACGAGCTGCAAAGGCACACTCAATAACAACCATGTTGAATCTTTGGGATTGGATATTAAGCACGAGCAAAAGCTGGACTGGTTGCGTGCCCGCTTGGTGTCTGGAATCTACATTGACCGCAGTCAAAATGACTATGTGTCAGACAACCTGGCCATCGTGCGCGATGTACCCACAGGCCGATACATCAGCTACACCCCGAACAGCGTGGCCAACCCGAGTGGCGTGCGCAACTTCGGGGCCGGCATTGCCAATGATGCGGCATTCGCGCAATTGGAGTTCAGTCCAACGGCGCAGATTCGACTGGTGGCGGGCGGCCGTTACGACAGCATTCAATATGACTTTAAAAACAATTTGACGCCAGGCGCCAACTACGGCGCTGCCAACGAGACGCGCAGCTTTGCCAAGTTCAGTCCCAAAGTCGGCGCGACCTACGCTATCAGCCCCACCAGCAGTTTGTACAGCAACCTGAGCATGGGCTTTACGCCGCCTGAAGTGAGCCAGTTGTATGGCAAGACCGCCATCCCTGAACTGAACTCGGCCACCTACGACAACATCGAGTTGGGCTGGCGCGCCTTGCTGGCATCCGGCATTCGCTTGGACTCGGCGCTCTATCAACTCAGCGGCAAAGACACCATCGTGTCCTACACCTCTGAGATCGGCAACAGCTTCAACAAGAACGCAGGCAGCACGCGCAGTCGGGGCGTGGAGTTGAGCCTGAATCAAGACCTCCGCGAATGGGATTGGCGTGTGGGAGCTACTTGGGCAGAGCACACCTTTACGAGTTATCGCGTGAGTGACAGAGTGGGTGCCATTGAAGACTATTCGGGCAAGGGCATGCCACAAGCGCCCGATCACAACATCAATGCCCAGGTGGGCTGGAAGTTCACGCCCGGCTCGCGTTTGGCATTGGGATTGGTGAAGCAAGGCAGCTACTGGATGAATAATGCCAACACGGTTCGCTATGCAGGTCACACCCTGCTCAATCTGACGGCCAGCCACAAGCTGCCAGAAGGATGGGAAGTCTGGGGCCAGGTGCGCAACCTGACCGACAAGGTCTATTCAGACAATGCCTCCAGTAATTTCAAAAGCGGCACTTACACCCCCAATACGCAAAACACCTATGCGGCAGGGGCACCGCGCAGCGTGATGGTCGGCTTGACCAAATCGTTCGGCGGCCGTTGAACGTTTGAGTCGTCAAGAAAATCATTGTCATGACTTATATGACCTTGGCTCAAACCCAGGCACGGCGCCGCAGCTTGCTGTGGCGCCTGCATTTCTGGTCAGCGCTGATCGCCAGTCCTTTCTTGCTGGTGGCTTGTCTAACTGGATTGCTTTATGTGTTCACGCCGCAGATCGAAAGATCTCTACATGGCCACCTTGACACCGTGGCTTCGCAAGCGCAACCAAGACCGCTCGACGATGCGGTGCTGGCTGCGAGTCAAATAGCACCCCAAGGCTGGAGCCTGCATTCGGTCGTGCCTGCATTTGACCCGGACGACAGTGTGCGGGTGGCGTTCACGCCTCCCATGCAGGACAAAGCCAAGGGCACTGGTCATGGTGGGCACGGGGGCCAAGGCGCCATCGCTGGCGCTGCAGAAGCCAAGCCGCAGTTCTTGCGGCCGAACTTTGGCATCCCTCCGCGTGCGGTGGTGGTCTATGTGAATCCCTACACCGCCGAGGTGCTGGGGCAACTTAAAGAGTCAGAGCGTTTTGCCACTTGGGCGCGTAAGTTGCACTCCAACTTGCAGCAGGGCGATGGGTGGCGCTGGCTGATCGAGTTGGCCGCCAGTTGGACGCTGGTCATGCTGGTTACAGGTGTGTTTTTATGGTGGCCGCGGCCTGGGCAGTCAGGGGTGCCACAAGCCGGTGTCAAGGGTCGTCTGGCCTGGCGGCAATGGCATGGATTTCTTGGGGTCGCGCTGGGTTTGATCAGTGCCGTGATTCTGACCACGGGGCTGACCTGGAGCCAGAACGCAGGTGGCCAGATCAAGTGGGCGCGCGATGCTACAGGGCAGACACCGCCACGCACTCCTGCCAGTTTCAAGTCCACTGTGAACGACGGCGCCAAACCCTTAACTTGGGAGCAGGCCGCGCAAGCGATTCGCCGTGAGGCCCCGCAAGTCTCGATGATGGTCATGGCCCCCAAAGGCCCAGATGGGGTATGGCGAGCCAACCAGATGGACAAGGGCGATCCGACTCAAAGGTTTGATTTGCTGCTGGACGCTTTTTCAGGGCAAAGGCTCCATTACAGCGGTTGGTCAGATCAGACCGTTTTTGGCAAAGCAACGGCCATTGGCATTCCGTTTCACCGTGGTGAATTTGGCATCTGGAATCAAGCGCTGCTGCTCGTGTTTGGTCTCGGGCTGCTGTTTTCGTTGCTGTCCGGTGGAGTTATGTTTTTGAACCGCAGGGCGTCGGGGGCAAATTTTTGGCCACCGGTCATGCAAGGTGCTTGGCAAAGCGTCAGCGTTTGGGCCTGGGTGGGTGGTTTGTTGATGTTGACAGCCATGCCCCTTTTAGCGCTCACTGCTGTGCCCGTTGCGCTGAGCGAGGGGTGGATGGCTTGGCGCAGGACCCGACGTGCAGCAGGTTAAGCCGGAGCGATGACTTTAGGCCATCGCAGGGTGCAAGGTGTAATAGGATGAAAAGCTGAATGCAAGCAAACAGGAGCAGATCATGGGTATGACATGGGGCCAAGGTCGGTGGGTCTTCGCGGCAGGGCTGGTCGCGTTGGGGTTGTTGTCCGTGCGCTTGGTGCAAAGTCAAGAGGCCACAAAGCCTTCCATGCACGCCCGCCATCAGCGCCCCCAGTTGGCCACGGGTGCGGCTATTGCGCCCGATGGCCGTTTGTGGGTGGTGGGGCTGAATGCGCAAGCGCAATTGTTCGTTCAAAGCACCCCCTTGGGTGGCGCTCTGCAGTGGAGCGATGCCCAGATTTTGAATACCGGCAGCGACCTCATTGCCGCCGATGGCGAAAGCCGTCCGAAGATCGCATTTGGTCCCCATGGTTGGACGGTGATCAGCTACACCATGCCGCTGGCCAAGCCTTATACCGGTTTTATCCGCATGCTGCGCAGCAGCGATGGAGGACAAAATTTTGGCACCCCATTCACCGTGCACCAAGATCAGCAACCGATCACCCATCGCTTTGATTCGGTTGCGTTTGACGCGCAGGGCGTGTTGCACACCCTGTGGGTCGATAAGCGCGACCAGCCCCCTAAGGGCTCGCCGCAAAAGTACGCCGGCGCAGCCATTTATCGCAATGAATCCAAAGACGGCGGCACCACTTTTGGGCCTGATACCAAGCTGGCCGATCATTCTTGCGAGTGCTGCCGCATTGGCTTGGCGCGCAATCCACAGGGGCAGTTGCAGGCAATTTGGCGGCATGTGTTTGGCGACAGTACGCGTGACCACGCTTTTGCCAGCGTGGATGCACCGGCCAACCGCATCGCACGCAGCACCTATGACGACTGGCAGATCAACGCGTGTCCGCACCATGGCCCAGGTCTCGCACCCAACGTGGGCGGCGCTCAGCCGGGCTACCACACCGTTTGGTTTGGTATCCGCAAGGTCAATGGACAAGACCAAGCCGCCGTGCGCTATGCCCGGCTGAACGCGCAAGGCGAGCCCCTACCCGAGTCCGTACGGGCCTTGCCCGATCCACGCGCCGAGCATGCCGATGTGCTGGCTCACGGCCAACATGTGGCCGTCATCTGGCGCAGCAGCGAAGGGGTGATCACCACCCTGAAAGCATGGCTTTCTGAGGACGGCGGGCTTTCATTCAAACAACATATTTTGGGCCAAGCCCAAGGTGAGAACGATCATCCGCGGCTGGTTCAAGCCGGTGATCGCATGGTTGCGGTATGGCGACTGGTCAAGGAGACTCAGGTTCATGAAATTCAGTTTTAAGCACTCGCTATCTTGGGCGCTGGCATGGAGTGCGCTGACGAGTTGCCTGGCAAGCCCGGGCATGGCGGCAACCTCCGCAGAGCCCCACAAGCATGGATCTGCAACTGCAGTCGCAGCACCAGCGTCTGATGCATCCCAATCGATCCAGCCATTCGATGAAAAAACCTGGCCAGCAATACTTCGAACGGGACCACGCCCTGCGGCGTATCTGTTCACAACGTCCTATTGCAGCAGCTGTCCTGCCGCTTTTGAGGTCTTGCACCGCGCAGTCAAAAGTCAAAAAACGCGAGTTGAATTGGTGGCGGTGATGATGGACGTCGACGGAGCCCAAGCACGACGACATGCGGCACATTTTTCTGGCCTGACCCTCATTTATGCCTTTGATGGCTTTGAACCCGCGATTCGACAAAGCGTGGATCCGTCATGGCCCAACGTGACGCCCTATGTGGTGATGGTCGACCGTGCCGGGCAAACCCAGAAGGTCATTGGCCAGCCGTCGAAGGCGGCATTGCGCCAGTGGCTTCGATGACGCAAGTTTGCCGCCAGCCATTTGGTTTAAGCTGTGTCTTCCACCCTGACTGAGGAGACAGCATGAGCGACACATCGGCTTTCGGTTTTGGCAAATTCGTGCCTGGTTTTGACTTTCTGAAAAACCTGGCGCAATCGTCCCAGCAAGCCCAGCCCGGCGTGGCCTCGGCCATGCCGAACATGGCCAGCTGGGTGGCGCCCACGTTGAGTGTTGAAGAGTTGGACAAGCGCATTCAAGAGCTCAAGGCCGTGCAGTTTTGGCTGGACCAAAACGCCACGGCCCTCAAGGCCACCATCCAGGCCATGGAGGTGCAAAAAATGACGCTGTCGACGCTGCAGGGTATGAACGTGAACATGGCCGATTTGGCCAAAGCCTTCACGGCCAGCGTGCCCACAGCAGCGCCCGCCGCTGTGGCGCCTGAAGCACCCGTGCACACACCTGAGCCCGCGCCCACTGAAACCGTCCATGCTGCCGAGGCCGATGCGGCGGCCCCCGAAGCTGCGGCCAAGCCAGCGGTCGACCCGATGCAGTGGTGGGGCTCGCTCACAGAACAGTTTCAGAATATTGCCGCTGCCGCTCTGAAAGACGTGGCGGCGCAAGCGCTCAAAGACGGGCCGAAGAAGTCGAGCAAAAAGACGGCTTCGGCTAAAACCGAGACCAAGGCGGGTGCGCCTGCTGCTGCGAAGAAAACCGCTGCACGTCAAGCGCCCGCCAAAGCCGCCGCCAAAAAAGCCACGGCGCCCCGCAAACGCGCATGAACCTGTTTCCCTACGGGCACGCTACCCACCCGCAGTGGCCCATGGCGGCGGGGTTGGTGCTGGCGCAGCTGCGTGCGCAAATGACGCTGCCCGGCCACGCCAGCGCCCCGCGACTGGGGTTGCTGTACATCACCGACCATTACGCCCCGCACGCCCAAGCCATCTTGGACCACTTGCGCCAAGAATTGCCGAAGGTGCAGGACTGGTCAGGCACCGTGGGTGTGGGCATTGCCACCAACAACGCCGAGTATTTTGACGAGCCCGCCATGGCGCTGATGCTGTGCGACCTGCCCGCCGACCAGTACCGCGTTTTTTCAGGCGTCGCGCCCTGGCCTGCCGACATGGCGGTGCAAACCGCGCTGGTCCATGCCGAAGGGCAAACGCCCGACCTCGCCGAGCTGATTGGTGAGTTGGCAGAGCGCACTGCGCGAGGCTATTTGTTTGGCGGCCTGGCCTCCAGCCGCTACCAAACGGTGCAATTTGCCAGCAGCCATCACACGCAGTCCGAAGCCAACAGCCGCGGCGTTTTTGAAGGCGGGTTGAGCGGCGTGGCGTTTGGACCGCAAGTGGCTTTGCTCTCGCGCGTGACACAGGGTTGCAGACCCATCAGCGCCGAGCGCGTGGTGACCGAAGCTGCAGGCCACGTGATTTACCAACTTGACGGCCAGCCCGCGCTGCAAGTGCTACTGGACGATTTGGACGTCTCCCTCACACAACCCCAGCACGCCTTGCAAGCTGTGCGCGCCACCTTGGCGGGCATCAGCGCTGAAGGTTTTAACGGGGTGGGGAAAACTGGCGGCTTTGGCGCCGACGTGATCGTGCGCCACATCGTCGGGCTCGACCCCGCGCGCCAAGGCGTGGCTTTGGCCGACCATGTGGACGCCGGCATGAAGATCGCATTTTGCCAA
>Ga0209354_10000762_pt1 | contig 14794 bp, 10 predicted proteins | sample LauGreSpBDMM15DD_2_FD_187562 | JGI IMG/M metagenome (GOLD analysis project Ga0209354, IMG submission 187562) | Freshwater lake microbial communities from Lake Michigan, USA - Sp13.BD.MM15.DD (SPAdes) (version 2) | ecosystem: Environmental > Aquatic > Freshwater > Lake | place: Lake Michigan...
GTTTTACAGGAACAATGATCTTGACAAGGACGGTGGGATCACCAAAGATCAATTCCATTAAGGTGGCTGGTTCTGTCACCAACAGACAAATCATTTCACAGAGATAAAGTATGGGCGCAATTGATACGAATTACACTTTCACGGCTACTGACGTAATCACTAGCACGAAGATGAACAACATCCTCGATCAAAGCCTAGTTACGGCTACTGCTGTTTTCAATAACACCCTTGATATTGCGAGTGGGAAATTACTTGTTAAGGCTGGGGGGATTACCTCCAACGAGATTGGATCAAATGCCGTTACGACAACGGCGATTCTTGACGCAAACGTGACAACGGCAAAGATCGCGGATTTAAACGTGACGACTGGAAAGATTGCTGATTTGGGCGTAACAACTGGTAAAATTAACGATCTTTCGGTAACATTTCCCAAGTTAGCCACCGCAGCAGTTGCTACGGTAGCTGAAGCAAAAGCGGAAACGGTGTCAAAGCTAGTTACGGCAGACAATGTTAAGCAAACCCCGCCAGCAGCAAAATCTTACGGCAGCTTTACTACGGCAACAACCGCAAGAACGCTTTCTGGATCTTATAATGCGTCTGTAACTCGTATTGATTCAACAAATACAGAAATCACATTCACATCTTCGATGGCAAGTGCTGGATATACCGTATTGTGCCAAACCACTAATTCTGGAGCCTCGGGAGCTAGCGTTGATCCGAACCCGGTTGCCTACGGAAAAACAACAACGGGGTTCAAGATTAACCATGTATCAGAATCTACCAACAGAGCAATTGACTTTGTGATTTTTGGAACGCTTGCATGAACAAGCACTTAGGAGAAGCAATAAATTAAATAATGGATCACCTAAGCGAAATTGACGATTACAATGATTTCTTGAAATCGCTTGGCGTTTCTGATTCAGATGTTGTCAAGATGATGGAGTCCAATGTTTGTTTCGACTCGAAACAACATAAAGAATGCCTTGAAATACTTGATTCAGAGATCCACGGAAAAGGATTGTTCTCAACAGAAGATATTGAAGTTGGTCGAGAATGGTTGGCATCACTGGGGAATTATAAATACTCATGCGGTCGCATTATCAATCATTCTCCCGATCCAAACTGCAAATTCATATTTGATAATGATCGAGTAACTTGCGTTACGACAAAAGAGATCAAGAAGGGTTGCGAATTACTTGTGAATTATAGGAGTCATGTTAATCCAAATTCAATAAAGACCTACAAACAATCAACAGAAGTTGCTAAATTTGACTCGAAAGTTCCTTCAATTAAAGACTGGGAATCATCGTCTCCAATTGACAAGATCGAATACGAGTTGTCTACGCTTCCAGTAGCGGAGATTCCACTCACCCACATATTCACAGACGGTCTTTACATTCGTCAAGCGTATGCTCCTGCTGGATCAATGTTTACAACTGTTCATCACAATACTGAACATCCATTTATTTTGATTTCAGGGACAACGGAGGTAATTTCCAATGAGGAGGCATCCAGCATTACTGGACCGTTCATGGGGATAACTAAAAAAGGAACAAGAAGATTAGTTCATGCCGTAACTGACGCAATGTATTTAACCATACATGCCAACCCAGAAAACTTGACAGATCCTGACGAAATAATTAGAAGGATTACTATTCCTGTTGAGAATCCGCTAATGGATACCGAAGACCCTAGATTCAACACTTGGAAAAAAGACGTAAGTCCGTCAAAAATGATTCTAACAAACAATACAGATAACTAAATGAGTGCAGCAATTACAGCGGCGGTAGTAGGAGCGGGCGTCTCCGCATATGGGGCGAGCAAGGCAAGCAAGGCGGGAGGATCAGCTCCCGATCCCGTTGATATTTTTAAGAAAGACGAAAAAGGGAAAACCTTGGCTGGCCGTCAGGCAACCGGGCTTCTTAATTACTATGGTCAGAACATTCCCGGCTTCCTCGAGCTTCAAAACAAGTTTGGTCCTCAACTTATGGGGCAGATGTTTGGCCAAACAGGGCAATTCCTTGGAGGTGTAGATGGACAACCCGGATTCCAAGGGCTACAACTAAGCACATCACAACAGGCGGGAAAAACTCTAGAACAACTTCGCGCTGAAGAACTAGGCCAAATGTCTGGTCAGGCAGGTCTGACGCGAGGCTTGATGCAAGCCCTTTCGCCAGAACAAGCCGCCGCAGTTCAAGCGTCTGCTCAAGAGGCAGAACGAGCTAGAGCATCCGCACAAGGTGTGACCCCAGAAGAACGCCGAGGATACGAGCAGCAAGCGCGTGAGACTTTCCAAGCATCTGGACGACTCGGGGGTAATCTGGGCATTGTCAGCGAGGCGATGGGGCGCGAGGACGTTATGGCTCGCAAACGCGCAGAAGCCGCTCAAGCAGGGCAACGTGCATATGCTCAAGCTGGAGAGTTCTATACCAATCCGGGACTACAAGCCCTCCGCACGGCTCCATTGTCGTATGGTGCTGGTCAACAAGATCTCCGCACCGCATTGACTCTTGGTCCTGAAGCGGCTGGTGGGTTTGATTTCAATATGCCACTTAATTTGGCACAGCAACAAGCTGGAGCGCAGAACCAAGCAAATCAAGCCAATTATCAAATCAACGCTGCAAACCAACAAGCAAAAGCCCAGATGTGGAGCAGCCTTGGAAGCAGTATTGGCCAACTGGGTCAAACATATGCCAATAGCAATTACGGCAATATGTATAAATCACCCGGAACAGTGAACTCACAGCAATACACTGGCGGTGGGCTTCAACTTGGATACTAATAACTAAAATCATGGCACTATTCGGAGGAGACGTAAGGACAATCCCATATCAATCGCCAGATTACTCTGGATCGGTTGAGGCGGCGCGTGGACTAGCCAATGCTCGCGCTCAAGGTATTGCTGGAGGAATTGGTCAAGTCACAGACTATTTCAAGCAACAAGGCGAAAAGAAAAAGCTAATCAAGCAGAGCGACATTCAAATCGACGCTGCCTTGAAGCTGTTTCCTGAGATGTCAAGTGTGCTTCAGCCGTATAAGGATCAGATTCGTGATGAGAATGTTTCGTTGGATGAAAGATCATTTATTGCATCTCAAACTGGAGACTTCATTACTAATTCGCTAAACATGATGAAAATAAAGGGAGCTATGGATTTGGCCCAAGAACGCGAAGCTAGGATGGGAGCGAGTGCTGGCGCAGGTGGTGCTGGCAACGAAGAATGGAAAAGCACAGGCCAATAAAAAACCAAACAAATGGATATTCTTACTCTAATCCCTGAAAATTTTGGACCTCAAACGAGAGGTAAAATTAGAATCGCATCTGATAAAATAAAAATAATGAGAAGCAGGGGTCTTGGTGCGGAAGCTGATGTTCTCGCACAAAGCGTTGCTGACTCACTTAGATCGGGAGATTTCAACTCGTTAAAAAACGCAATAGGAACTGTTGACGAGTATTATGAAAAAGCTCCAAAGCCAGATCCTGCTGACTATGTTCCACCAGAAGACCCGAGCAAAAAGAAGGCTGCGGAGGCGACAACTGCAGCGTCAATTTCAGCAGTAAACAGCTTGATGGATAGGTCGATAAAAAGCGGCAATAAAATTGATCCGGGATTGGTTCAGACGATTACTGAGTTGGCTAAATACGATCCCGATAAGGCAATGAAATTGGCCGAATCCTCAATGCCAATACTTGAAGTGAAGGAGGACGCTGCACCCAAAAAGACAGAGGCAAACATCACTTTTGAGCAGAATGCTGCGGCTGCGCTTCGATATGCCGATTCCCTGAGTGACGCGATTAACAAATACGGCACATCTGAAACGGTAGACCCCGCTGGATCTGCCATTTTGAAGCAGCTTCCGTATCAAATGGCTATTTCTTATGCCAAACTGGTTGACCCGACTTCGGTGGCAAGAGAAGGAGAAGTCGCTTCTGCGGAGAAATACCTGATACCGCTAGGAGTGTTTACCAGAGACGACACGGCGAAAGAGGCCCTTAAAAACTTCAGATCCGACATCGTCTCAAGAATTGATCAGTATCAAAAGTCAACAGGTAAAGAGATGAGTATTGAGAACAAGGTTAAGCCCGAACCAGCGAAAACGCAGCAACCAACAGTCACTAGTTCAAATACATATTTCAATAAGTTTTCGCAACCATACCCACAATCACCAACACGGTAATGTCGTTTAACGTCCCCGAGGCCGAAAAGTCCGCGTTTAATAAAGAAACTAAAAAAGCACTGGACGTTCTAGCCAGTGATGTTGGCGGAACGCTAATCAAGCTCAAGAGCTATCAACCAGAGACGCTAGTTGAGTCATATGGAAAGCCGTTAGATGAGCCTGTTGCCCGTGACCTGTCTCCACTAGAGCAGTATTTTTACATGCCGCAGCCCGTCGCGGAGGTCGAGGACTTAACTGTCACACCTCAACGGGAAAGCATGGTTGTTCCACAAGACCAGCCAAGGATGTTGTCCAATCTGATCAACCAATATCAAACGGTTGGCGACCGAGACATGGTTGGCGTGACCCCATATGAGCAAGCCGTAATTGACGCCAGCAAACCTGAGAACGACTCTCTTCGTGATGAGTCTGGGGGAATAGTTACCTCCCCGTTGGATGTGTTCTCGAAACCATTAAGTGCGGATAAAATCAAAGCACTTGGATATGTCGATAGCGACATGAAACCAACCGAGAAGGGGGAGTTGTTTTACAACCTTGTCGGCGCGGGAATGTTTGACGACGACGGGATAATCACGGAAAAGGGTCAGGCGTATATGACTCCGACGGAGGATGTTGGAAAGCCAGAAAACCTTAAGGCATTCAAGATACTGTGGGACGACGAGGTTATTCGCCCAAACGCATCATTTGGCGAGATGGCGGCGGAAACTGTTGGGTTGCTTAAGGATGCGGCAATTGGCGGCACTGAGCGCATCGGCCAAGAGGCACAATCCCTTTGGCACAATAGTCAAACATGGTCGAGCTTGTTCGGCCAGACAGACAGGCGACCAAAGGAGCTTCGTGACAAGATGACGGCTAGTGGTCTTGGGGTGATGGAAGGAGCAGTTGAGAACATTGCTGGGTGGGCTGGAATGGCAGACGTGGGGGCTGCATGGATCGGTGAAAAACTTTATGACATCCTTCCGGCGGGTATGGAGGCCGAGGCGGAACAGGCGATGTATTCCGCCAGACAACGTCAATGGCAGACGCAGCAGGATATGGCAAACTTGGAAGCCGGAGAAATCGCAGAGACGGTTCTTGGTTTTGACAACATGACCAAAACAGCAGATGCGGCGAAAAGCAGCATGGGCGCAAAGGCTTTCGACAAGCAATACAAGCGAGCTGGGGCGTTCGCGCAAATTGCGGCAGATCCATTAAACCTGCTTCCGGGTGTTGTCGCAGTGAAAGCCGCTAGAACGGCCCCGCTAGCAAACAGGTTGAGTATTACGGCGCAAAAGAGAATGGCCCAAATCGCAGCCAAAGACCTAGCCATTGCCGAGGGTAGGACTGCCGTTGAAGCAGCAAATGCCGTGCTGGCTAAAGAGTCCGCTACTGTTGCGGTGGCGAACAGATTGAGTTCCGACATAGCGTCGAGAGTGGGGGCCGACCCGAGTCTAGTGATGCGGTCCAATCAAGCATCAACGGTTGCTTCGCGGATTACCCAGAGTGCTGACCAAATCAGATCCACACTTCCAAAGGTAACGTCAGAGCTAGACAGTCTGATCGCCCAGAGGAATGGTCTTGCTACAAGAATCCCCGAGGCGTATGCCCAAAAGACATTGCAGACAATGGAGGCGGGCAGGAAACTGCGAGCTTTGCCAGCCAAGGCTCTTGGGGGAGCGTTGGAGCGCGTTGGAAACACGATTTCCAAAATTGATGATGCAGCCACCAACTTCTTGCAAGAACGAGGGCTTGACCAAATGTATACCGCAGCGGTTGGTGCGGCTGGCGTTGTGGGACTGGCCGGAAGCCCGATTGTCGGAGCGATTGCTGGTGGTGCAGCAGTGTTAAAGGCTGGGAAAGCCTTGTCAAACTACGGGAAATTGTTTCGATATGTAGGAAAAGAAATGGAAGCTGTGCGCGGACAAATCCCGTTCTGGAAGCGTGTAGCTGCCCACACAGCACCGGGATCGCTCAACCGTGGGATCGCGCACACTTTCAACACCTTCGATCTTGGTGGGGCCACGTCTGATGTGCTGCGCCGTGTGGGGCGAGGGGCTACTGCTGCCGCTCCAGCAGACTTGATGTTTGAATATCTTTCAGACGGTGCTGACATGCGCCCAGAGACGTTATACAGGGCTGCGTCAGAATCACTTGTGATTGGTGGTTCGTTTGCGGCTGCTGGAGGGGCGTTCATGGGGACCAATAGGCGTATGCGAGAACTCAGCATTGGTGATGAACTCAATTTCCGGCGAGACATCACGGATGCAAAGCAAAAGGCTTTATTTGAAGAGATACCGTCCAGCACTCGTAGGTCGATCTCCACATACGCAATTGCTAACCCAACGCTGAATTATTCGTTCAAAGATTCTGGGGCTAGTAGATATGACCCGAATACCAACACTGCCGTCATCAATGTCAGATCGACAAATCCGATCAAAGCGTTAGTTGCTCATGAGACGCTTCATCACACGATTATCAAGAACAACATGGAATCCGGGATTTCAGCACTGTTCCTTGGTGACATTAAAGAGAACACTGTTGGAGGATTGTTTCGCTCAAGAGATGGGAAGCTAGACCCAAACTTTGAGGCGTTCAAGAACGCATATTACAAGCGACTTGGGGCGGAAGGGATGACGGACACTGAGCGTGACGCTATCTATTCACTAGACAAGGTTGCAGTAGAATACTTCATCGAAAAACACGCTGACCAATATTCTGAAATGGCCGAAAGCGGCGAGCTTGGTGCTGTCTCAGGCGGTGGGGCTTTCAAGAGGAAGCTGGGAGGTATTCTTGAAACAATCCTACCAAGGGTTCCTGTTCTCAAAGACCTCAATTTCAAGAGCGGAGGAGCTATTGACGCAAATGGATCATGGGTCACTGGTAACGGACTCCTTGGATCGGAGGGTGTGAAAAGCGACCCCATCGCGGCGAAAATGTTTAGAGAAATGAACAGGAGAAGCTCTGGGTTGGCTCCGGGGCAATTTGATCCATTGATGAGTGACAAGCCGGATTCAGGCGCACCTATCCTGCTCGACCCCGCTAGCGGCATTGACGCTGAACTGCTACACCCGCTTGTGAATGTTGACGATGATGGTAGGCCGATCACGCAGGGCGGAAAGCCAGTAGCTATTGATAAGGCGACAGAACTCAGCCGCGCTCTTGCTGGACTCACGGCAGTGGAAGTCCTTCGCCGGAAGAAGGCAGAGAACTACGCGCCAGAAAAAGGAGAGGCATCTGTAGATGATAATGGCGAATTCCAACCGGGGTGGTTGTCAAACGATGTCCTCTCCGAAATGTTTGCCAAGAACAAATACAATCCAGAGCAAAAACGTATAATTAGGGAGGTCAACAAACTGATCCGCAATGGCAACGGTGATCGGATGGTTATGATAAATTTCCCTGCCACAACGAGGAACAGGGCTGGGAAAGCCGTATACAAGCCGCAAGGGGCGACCCTTCGTGACACTGTCCCAGTTTCCGTTGCCGTATCCAAGGCGGGCAACCTGCTGTTTGGCCTAATGTCCGTAACCAAACTCCACGAAAACATCCAGAAACGCTCGCAGAGCAAACGTGGCAAGAAGCTATACGGAGGGAACGTGGACCTTATCCTGCGTGACACTCAGGCTATGATGCAGTTCCACAAAGATGGGATCGACAGTATTGAGCATTTCAAAGCAAAGTATGGTGCTGTAGAGGCTACTGAGCGCAAGAATTTCATCAACACCATGTTTGGCTTGCTCAACCAAAAGGAGCAAGCAGTCCTGAATCCGGTGTTGTTAGCGGATGGGGTGAGAAGCAAAGACAACGTCTACCGCACATATCGCGCAGATCGCGTGAGCAAAGCTGTCCCAATGTCTCCGCAGGACTATCCAGCAATGCCATTCAGCTACGAGGCAGTAAGCCAAGTTAAGATGCCAGAGCAACGCCAGATGCCAGAGCAAGCTCCCGCACCATCGCAGACGAGATTCATGCCAGAAGGCGTGGACGAGGACAAGTTCTACTCCCAACTGGATCGTATCATCACCGAAAAGGTTCCAACCAGATCAACTACGCAACAAATTATCAATTCTTTTGGAGAATACATCGTCACCAAGACTGAGACGATTGATGGCAAAGACAAAACTACTGTTGTTGGCAAATTTCCATACACCGAGCAATCAAAAGCTAAATCGCTTGCGGCATCAGTTGAAAAAGGCCGATCAGATTGGAGTTCCCCTAGCAAGATTAAAGAAGAAGAAATTAAATGGAGCGGCATAGAGCAAGCCCTAGCAAGTCTTGAGAAGGATGGCAAGGTTTCCAAGGATGATTTGCTGAGCTACCTTCGTGACGAGGGACAGGTGAAGTTTAAGGAAATTGTGGCATCTGGTGGGCAAAAATTCTTCACTACGATAGATGGAGAGGGCAATCAGCGCGGTCACTTCTCAACACGCGAGGAAGCTCAAAACTATCTGGACAACAAGCCTGACTGGTATGTTGGCGAAGGAAGAATCCGAGAGGACGTTAGCGAAACTCCAAACACAAAATTCTCCCAACACACCCTCCCCGGCGGCGAGAACTACCGCGAGGTGGTGCTGGCGATGCCGATTCCAGCAGCGAAGGGATACACGGTAGGCAAAGATCCAAACCCCGACACTGCACCCCGCAGTGGGCAGTGGGTGGTTTTCAACGCGGAAGGTAAAGTGACTGAACGTGGGTTCTCCAACGCAGGGGCGGCGCAACGGACTGCCGACGCTCGCAACCAAGGGGTGAATTGGAAGGATGCAAATCCAACATACACCTCCTCCCACTTCCCCGACATCCCAAACTACGTCGCGCACATGCGCCTTGACGAGCGGACACTGGGTGACGGGACGAGAACACTGCACTCAGCGGAGTATCAGTCTGACAGGCATCAGGAAGGCAGGAAGAAGGGGTATCGGGAGTCAACTCAAAAGGATGTAGAATCCGCCGAAAAAGCTCTTGAGGATCACCTTGTTAATATCGTAGGAATCAGTCCAGAACCTGCCGGAAGAATACTAAAAGAGGAGGCACTTATTTCCCGCCTTTCAAGGAGAGACGAAATGCCTTATGGGTCTGAGTATCAAAGATTGCTAGATGAGCTAGCTAACTCATCTGGTGACAGTCCTCGCAGGAGGTGGCTAGAATCCGCGGTAAATACTGCATCTGAATTGTCGTCGAAATTGCTGGATGTGAGAGCTTCGACGAAAGGTGTTACAGACGCCCCCTTCCGCACCACTTGGCCTTTACAACTATTCAAACGTCAACTGCGCGATGCTGTCGAAGGCGGATTTGACTCAGTTAGCTGGGACGCAGGGGACACGCAGAATGATCGTTTCGATTTGAGTAAGCAGGTGGATGTGATCCACGCATGGCCTGACACGGAAACAAGCATCACCACGGAGCCAGTATGGGCGATTCAGGCGGAAAAGAACGGCACCGTAGAAATCGAACGCAGCGTGAAGCAGTCTGAGCTTGCCGACGTGGTGGGCAAAGAAGTGGCGCAACGCATCGTCAATCGTGAGGGGGATGTCGCAAAGCACGACCCCGAAGTCAGGGAATTGCGCGGCAACGACCTCAAAGTCGGCGGCTCCGGTATGCGTGGCTTCTACGACAACATGATGCCCAAGGAGATCGGGAAGTATGTCAAACAGTGGAAGGGCAAGGTTGAGAAATCTGATCTGCCAACAAAGAACAAGATGGGGACTCCTGAATACTCCCCCATCTGGCGCGTCAAGATCACTCCAGAGATGCTAACCCTGTCGCAGACCGGACAGATGAGGTTTATGCCTGACGGAAATGTTGGAGAGAATTCTGAATACGCAACGCCACCATCAGAAGAATCTGCGCGTGATGCGATATCGACAAGCAAGCGTCCGTTCTGGGGTAAACATCGAGATTCGGAAGAAGGCGAGAAAATCGGCGTAAGGATAGACATTCCCGCTTACTTAAGTAAGGGGGTTTATGTTCAGACTGTCCATGAGCCTGCTACTCCCGGCAATGTTGGGAATAGGATTGGATACGATACCCATGTCAGGCTGAAAAACGGAGTGAAGTTCTTTGTTAAAGAGGGATCGCCAGAAAGTAGGCAGGGCGCAGTGGCAATCAAAGAGGGAAGGGCTAACAAGCACCCTATTGCAACGGTTGAGGGTTCATACTCTAAAGACAGGACCACGCCAAAGGACATTAATGACTGGACTGCCGTTGGGATGAACCCAGATAAGCACTCTTATTTCTACGACAAGAAAACAGACAGGCCAGTTATCGGAGGCGACGAGTCGTATAGCGTCAACAATACCGTGTTTGTTAAAAACCCAGTATACGGAAAGAAGTCTGACTTTAGGTTCATGCCAGAAGGCTACAAGTCACATCACGATGAGACATTGCTAAATAGCGCATGGAATGGAAAAGAACTAGATTTAAAAAGACCTTTCAAGGCGGGCGACTCTCTTCCATCTCTGGCGATGAGGACTAAATGGGAAGAGAAACCGCTAGTAAACAAAGACGCTTTTGATTTTACTAGAAAGGCAAGAGTCATATTCGGGAAGAACAAGAATGGTGATGACGTAATGATCAAGTTTGACCCGAATCTTTTAAATGCTCCAAGTATTGTTGACTTTACTGATGTATATATGGGCGAGCAGATACAATACACAATTGCGGATCGCATGTCTTCTGTTGACGGGGATATGGGTGGTCCGTTGCATCCATTCCTCAAAAACAACGATATTGTAATAGAGGGGCCGGACGGTCGAAAATATGTAGTTGGGTGGGGGAATAACTCTACGACCGTTGGGACGAAGATGAGAAAGAAGGCAAAGGATGGAGCTAGAGTCCTAATGGTGTATTTGATGGGCAATGATGCACACCAGTCGAATACTAGAACAGTAAGGCTTTTTGACACTCAACTTGAAAACTCATCCATGCCTAGTCATATGGCTGGGATTGCAAGGGCATATTCATATATCGCCATCAAAGAAATCAAGCATCAATCGGCCCTTAAAGAAGTCGAAAGAATTAATGGTCTAATCCAAAAAGCAAGAGAATCCAAAAAAGGACCAGACTACATTGACAACTTGAAAAGCGCGAAAAGCGCAGCAATCAAGGAATCACAAAAAATCAAAGTATCCGCATACGATAACGAGCTTTCTGGAATTTTTCGTAAAGTAAAATCATCACAAACAAGACTAAATAACGGGCTTGGCAAGCAATCAACTGTTGATGCGAATATTAAAGAGTTGTCCGACTTTGCTACGTCAGCAAAAGGCAAGAGGCTTATTGGGGAAATACCATCAAAGTTCATCTATGAGATGACTAAAACATTTGATGGAAGGAAATCTGCCGTATCTCAAATTTCTAACTTGAAACTGTATGACTTTGACGGCCCTGCTTTGTCTGCGGCAACCGCAGACATGGAAGCTGGAGACAAGAACGCAGTTGTGACGGCAATAGACCTCTCAAATAATCAGGACTTCTTCATGCTATATATGGGAAATGACCCGAAACAGATGGGCGCAATGACAGCGTCAGAAAAAGCTGCCGCAGCAAAACTGAAACAAAACAGCAATTTTGTTATTCACGAAGCATACGATACATTAATTTTAAGCCCATTAGATGGACGCAGGAAATTGAACTCCAGAATGGAGAACGCACTTGACGCAGTGCCAGACAGCTTCCAAGATGTCCTTGACGACAGACCAAGCGTTAAGGCTCAAGTTGGCAAAACAAACGCAAAAGGAAACCTAATTCTTTCAGAGGACAACCTTCTCAATACAGTAAGGGACCAGCAGTCAGTGCCACTCATCTACAACCCCAAAAAATGAAACCAAGCGACTACATTCTTACGTTGGAAAAAGATCGCGTAAACAAATTCGAAAAAATGGGATTTGCTGTTTATGCAGTTGGCGACGGAACCTACTATGCTGTTGACGCAGATGCCCCGAAAGAGTCGCATGATCTTGCTGTGTCAGCAATCGAGGGATATTCCGACGCGATTGATGATGTTCGCGGATTTAAATTGCCAGAGCAAAAAGATGAGCAACCTCCAGTTTACAAGGGCAACGCATCAAGTATTGCAAGTGCATTAAATTTAAGGTAATAGACAACAAGTGAGCGAACACGACCCCAATGAGAAGCTGAAAGCGGAATACGTTGACGAGCGAGAAGACAAGTCAGCTTGGTTTCTTGAGGTCAAAGAACGTGCGAAGCTCTCTCCGGGCAACTGTGTCGAACACTATGCCCCAAACAAGGCTGCAATGGCCCTGTGGCTGGCCGCGCAAGGCGCGAGGATAACCGACATCCAGAAGAAGACAGGACTCGGCAGGGAGACGATCAGGGGCCTGCAATGGCGTCACACCGATACGCTGGAGACAAAGCGCAAGGAATTCTCGATGAGATACGCTATCGCGGCTCAGGACTACACGGATTTGCTCTTTGAGCGTTCCCAACAGTTGTTTGATAATCCAGAGGAGCTTGCCAAGATCAGCCCTGACAAGCTCGCTGTAACGGTGGGCATCCTGACCGATAAAGCCGCGCAACTGACCGGAATGGCGTCCTCAATCGTGGAGCATCGCAAGGGCGCGAGTCTGGACGATGCTGCGAAGATGATCTTTGACGCAAAAGCTCGTATCGCCAGCAAGATCAAGGAAGACGCAATCGAAGCTGAAATCCTATGATTTGGCGGAAACACGCAATCCTCACCCCGCCCACCGACGAGGAGATGGTGGAGATGGAGCCAGATGAATTGATCGGGCTTCATTCAATTTACCATGAAGCCATTGAGAATGCAGAGAAAGATCCGTATCACTATGGGTTTAGACTCCCGCACTGGAGCAAAGCTGAGGAGCAACTGTTTGAGGTTAATGAGATACTTGCGCTAGGTGGAAATCGGAGCGGCAAGACGCAATGGGGTGCATTCTCTGTTGTCCGTGCTGCTATCGAGAACCCCAAGTCTGAAATCTTCTGCTTCGCCCAGACATCTGAGGTCAGCATTCGCCAGCAGCAAAGTGCCGTGTGGGACTGGTTGCCAGAGAACCTCAAGACCAAGCAAACAAGCGCGAACACCTACATCTCCTACAAGAAGAAGACTGGCTTCACTGATTCGTCTTTAATCCTCCCTAATGGCTCGCAGATCATCTTCAAGACGTATTCCCAGTATCAGAACAACCCTACTATCCTTGAGGGCGCGGAACTTGGATCTAAGAACCATGTTTGGCACAACATTGGGGTGTGGCTGGATGAATACCTATTAGGGCCGGAATTGATTAACACGCTCAGGTTCCGTCTTGCCACAAGAAATGCGAAGATGCTGGTGACGTTCACGCCCATTGATGGCTGGACTGAGGTAATTAAGGAGTATCTTGATGGAGCCACCACCATTGAGTCTCGTCCTGCGGAACTGCTTAACGGTGAGCTGGTTCCATACGTCCAGAAGTCAAAGAAGCTGAATGCCTCAGTGCATTATTTCCACTCTCAGGACAATGCTTTCGGTGGATACGAGCGCATTAAAGAGACGCTTTCAGGTAGAACTAGGGAGGAGATTTTAATCCGCGCATACGGTGTGCCGATGAAGTCTCACGCGACAAAGTTCCCGAAGTTCAACAAGGTAGTTAACGTGGTTCCTCCCTCTTCCATACCAACCAAGAACATCACGCGCTATCACGTTATCGACCCTGCTGGGGCGAAGAACTGGTTCATGTGTTGGATTGCAATTGACGAGACTGGAACCTTTTGGGTTTACCGCGAATGGCCGGGAGTTGACGTTGGTGACTGGGCGGAATGGAAAAGTGGAAAGTGGATGCCGGGGCCGGGATCTAAAGGTCAAGGATTTGGTATCCGTGACTATATCGAGGCTATTCAGGAGATGGAGGGCGACGAGGAGATATTTGAACGCCTTATCGACCCTCGCCTTGGGGCTGCAAAGTATCAGGTGCAGGATGGTTCGTCCTCGATCATTGAAGACCTGAGCGAATCCGGCATGGTTTGCATCCCTGCTCCGGGATTGGATATTGACGATGGGCTTCAAGCGTTGATCGGCAAGATGTCTTGGGATACAAGTAAGCCGCTAGACTCCGTCAACCGACCCAAATTCTATGTCAGTTCTGACTGCGAGAACATAATCCAAGCACTCAGCGAATACACTGGCGAAGGCGGGCTTAAGGAAGCGTGGAAAGATCCGATTGATGTCTGCCGTTATGCCGCTATCGCAAATCTAGATCACGTTGACAATTCTCAAACATTTGTTACAACTCACGGGTCTGGAGGATACTAGTATGAAAAAACAAGCAACTAAAGCAGCTAAGCGGGGACGACCTGCAAAGAAAACGATAATTATTGATGAATCTCCATGCAGTCTTGATAGCCTTATCGAGCAGCAGATTGATGATGACTTCATTGTTATGCGTGTCTGCAACAACCCAAGTTGGGTCATTGTCCGCATGGATGGACTGGCAGTTCCGGTAAAATGCCCATCTCGCCTATCAAACAAACTTGTTGGCAAACGCATCAAAGTATGCTTAGTATCTGCTGACCCCGAGGATTATTACGAATACGCATCATGACTGAATCACTAGAACTAGAGGACGAATCCCTTATTTACGCTGACAAAGAGCCAGACGTTAATGCGTTAACTGATGCGTATGAT
>Ga0209354_10000764_pt1 | contig 14782 bp, 12 predicted proteins | sample LauGreSpBDMM15DD_2_FD_187562 | JGI IMG/M metagenome (GOLD analysis project Ga0209354, IMG submission 187562) | Freshwater lake microbial communities from Lake Michigan, USA - Sp13.BD.MM15.DD (SPAdes) (version 2) | ecosystem: Environmental > Aquatic > Freshwater > Lake | place: Lake Michigan...
AAAAACTGGCTAAGTTTGCAAAGACAACTTACAAAACAGTTACACAAAAAAACGGCATCAAAAAAAAGAAAAAAATCCGCAGCAAAGTGGATAGTGATTGGCAAGAATACTATGGCTCCAGCGACAATTTAACAAAAGACGTCGACTTACTAGGCAAAGAAAATTTTACACGTGAAATATTACATTATTGCACGTCCAAGGCACATACTTCATATCTCGAAGCAAAAGAACAGTTTGACCGTAAAGTACTAGAATCTACAGATTATTACAACGGACACATCTCGGTCCGGGTACATGGCTCCCACATTATAAACAAAATTTAAAACTCGGCACTCGCCTAATAAACGAAGACACTACTGATAGCGCCCGCACTGGCAAGTTAAACTAAGTGCCCAATAACTGGACTCCGCGTCACAGGGAAGGATATTCTGAGCAGTAGCAGAGACTAAAACCACTATCCTTAACAGGACGAAGTTCAATTGCTTGAAAAGAACTGGGTTTAGTATACGGAAAGCTAAAAAGAGTAGGCACTGTTGAGTCATTACAACCTACAAAAATCTTGGTGTTTATCTATTGGCTAAAAGATTTTGCGTTATAGAAGAGCTATGTAAAAGGGTACAGCGTAACCGCCCTTACTGTTTACAGTTATAGTAATAGATTACGATAATGGGCCTCAGACAGGTTTTCGATTATTTTTACTTTGTCCCTTAACAGGGCGAAGTACGACCCCTAAACCTTGACAAGTATTCCAGTAATAGTACTTTCCTTAATTCTTATAAATTCTAAACAAAGTAAAAGCTGAATTAATAAGATTTGTGTTTTACTGTAAGTAAAATTAAATCTTGGTTGTTCTTTGAACAACTTTATACCTTATACCATTCCTTGAGTCAATTCCTGACTTGGCTTAATGCCTTTATCTATCTTTATTTTCGACTGTAATACTTTACTGAATATTAATCTCTCTTCATGAGTAAAGTTCCATAGTTCATTATAGCTCTGTCCACTGTATAGTGCCAATGTTGCGATGTCTTCTATTATGGCTTTTGTCTCGGCTTCTAATGACTTCAATAATTTCATGATGTCAGGTCCGGACTTTAACGACAAAAGCCTCATCCGAAAAAAGTTGTTGGGTTCAAGTCGATTGTGGCTTCATATTGTTTGTCACAGTTTGCGCATTGTACATTGATCTTTTTGTTGATACCTAAGTCACTTAACGATAATAAATTTTCTTCGAGCTTCTTAAATTCAGGTCGTGCTAACTGTGTTGCCCATTCACGAATGTGCTCTTTGTGAGTTACAACTGTCAAGTCTGGCATCAATACTTCATCAATGCAATCTGCAACGGATTGTATGCTGGTATTCAATAAGATGTCATAGCTAGCATTTACTAGCTTCAACTGTTCATCTTCACTCATTCCCTTTTGATCCGCTAATTGTAGATTTCGCATTTGTTCGAATTGAATCCAATTCAAATTCAACAAGCTCTTGATGTTTACAGGATGCACATAAACTTTGATACCATCGTCCATTACAATTGGTTTGATTTCATCTACCACTTTGATTGACGAAATAATTGCATCCAAGTTAACTACAAACTCAGTGGTTGTTTTGGTATCGCATGCACACTCGGTACTCATCTCAAACTTTTCACCATATGTTGCCCGTCTAATAGCAACTAATATAGCATCTAAGTCAATGGCAGGAATGCCGTCGATGTCTTTAATGCAAGGGACACAGCTTTCTATCAAGTGCCTTATTGCACTGCCGTTAAGTAATGCGTCTGCATTTTTAAGTAATATTTCGTCTTTAGCAGTCATAGGAAACACAGGGATCTCACCTTGGGCATTCAACTCTGCTAGTGGCGTGTGATAAAACTTGCCTTGACTGGGTAACTTAATCCAAATTCCAGGCTTTCTAAAAAAGGCCTTTAATGGATTATTTTGATTTTCTGACATTTCAACTCCGATAAATAAAAGTGTATGAATATATTTATATCAATAAAAGTGTACTTTAATGGCTGAGTCTAGTGCAACAGGTAGAGTAGAACCGGACATAAGCAGACCGGGATTTTTTAACTTCACATTAGACGGCCTTGCCTCGGCTCGACAAATGGAACGTTTGATTCGCATATCTGCGGACATGGCAGATAGAGTAACCAAGGGAAAGAGCACTGCGGCAAAAGCTGAAAAAGATAACACTGCGGCAACTGAAGCTAATACTACTGCTAAAAAAGACGAAGAAAAAGTAACAAAGAGCACAGTAACTGCCAAAGAAAAATTGAATGATGCGTTCCAAGAACTAGAACGTGTTGCAACTGGTTCAGTTAAAGGGTTAAGTGGATTAAACTACTTCCTCAACGATAATAAAGCACTAACGCTAGGTTTAACTGCGTTCGGTACTACATTGGGTGCATTAAATGCTTATGCAGATAACTTAGGCAAAGCCATGCAAATAGGCGTCGCAGGTGATGTAATGTCATTTGCCACAGGCGCAAAGCTAGCTGGCTTAAAATTAGAATCATTTACCAAAGCATTAGTTGAATCTGGCGGAGCATTTGCTAGCTTGGGTTCTAACGCTACAGACGGCGCATTACGCTTTGGTAACTTAGTAGAACAAATTAGAAAAGATACGTACTCAGTAGGCAACCTAGGCTTGAGTATGGACGAATTAGCTACATTCACAGCACAACAATTAAAAGTTGCCGTGGGACAGGGCTTTAAAGGCAAGCAAGCTCAGGAACAAGTTAGACAAAACGCTATTGCATTGAGTAAAGACTTGGCGGATTTAAGTACTCGTACAGGTAAAAGCGTAACTGAGCTAGCGGCTGCTGCAAACAAACTAGCAACAGATCCGCTAATATCAGCAATGGTATCGACGAGTAGACAAAGTAAAGAAGACGTCAGCAAAGCAGTGGCTAGCTTTGGTGCTAACCTTCGTGGTTTGTTTGGCGAAGCAGGTGACAAACTTGCAGGCGATGCGCTAAAGAGTGCTGCTGCTGGCTTGCCATTTGCAATGACTGAAACTGGCAAACAGTTAATCATCGCTAGCCAACCATTATACAACGAAATTGATAAATTAGCCAAGGGTGTTGCGCAAGGCAGAGAGGTTACAAGTGAAGATAGAGTACGTTTGGCGGAAGTAGCCAAACGTGAAGTACAAATGAAAGGTCAACAATTAAAGACGTTGTCGATGATTGAAGGACCTGCAGGAGAAGCAGCTAGACAAGTGTTAGCATTAGCACAACAAGCTGAATTCTATAACACTGCACAAGGTAAAGAACAATTAAGACAGCAAGATGCAGCACGTAAATTTGTCGCTGAACGTAATCGTTTAGAAGCTAACTTACAACAGGCTATGTTACCGTTAATTGAAATGCTGAACAATGTCAACTGGAATGCATTTTACGAAGTACTAAACGGCGCCGCGATTGGAATGAAAGCAGTATACACCGCAGTATTTGCGCCTATTGCTTCGTTACTGAGCAAAACAGGCGCAGGTACATTACTAGGCGGATTAATTGCGCTTGGTGGCGTATTGGCGGCAGTAATTGCTGTGGGGAAAACTATAGGCGTTGTTGCTGGAGCAGGAAAAGCAATTCTAAGCGGCGGCATTTCTGGCATGTTCAGTGGCAAACATGATGGATCGAACCCAACTAAAGCAATTTGGGTGCGAGATGCATCAAGTGGCTTAGGCGGATTACTTGACGGCAAAACACGCCGTGGCAGAAGTCCTTGGGACTTGGCAAACATGGGTACTCGTGGTGAACGAGCACGCAGAGTAGCCGGCGGACGTATGGCTCAAGGTATGAGTAGCCCGTTGGCCATGGCAGGCGGAGCATTGTTTGCAGGCGGAGCATTATCTGCAATAGGCGGAAACTTAGGCGGCGATGCTGGAGCAGTTATGGATTTACTTGGCACCGGCTTAGACATTGCCAGTGTTATGATGCTTTATAAGACATATGGAGCAAAAGGTGCAGTACAAATAGGCAAACTTGCACAACGTGCAGGCATTGTTAAAGGTAAGGGCTTAAAAGGCGTAATGGGCGGAATCAGATTAGGTTCAACCGTTGTTAGAGGTGGCGTGGGTGCAGTAGCTGGCGGTATGGCAGCGGATGCAGTAGTAGGTGATGCCAAAACTGGCGCAGGGACTGCCGGAAACATTGCAGGAAGTATTGCAGGCGGATTAGGCGGTATGGCACTAGGACGAGTTCTAGGCGGCGTACTAGGTGCATGGGGCGGTCCTATTGGTATTGCTATTGGATCAGCAGCCGGCGGTATTATCGGACAAGTAATTGGTGATAAATTTGGTGATGATATTACAAATACTGCTATCAGCGCCAACGAACAAGTAGCATTAGGCGTTGCTAAACAAGGTGATGTTGCCAAGGATCTAAATGAAAAAGTTGCAGAACTAATCGACTATCAACGTGCTGCAAACCAAATCAATGCGCAGGGTGTTAACTATCAACGAGATACTAGTAGGAACATCAAATACGCTATGCCGTCCAACTAATGAGTAAGCCTATAAATAATACAAAGGTGAATTATATAATATGAGTTGGAGAAAACATTTTCAAATACCGCAAACAGCAAACGAAGCAGCCCGTGGAACGAGAACAGCATCGACTGGTCACGTTAGTGCAAACAAGTTTAATAGCTGGTTGAAGGACGTGTATACAGGCGCCCCTAACCGTGTTGACCGTTATGTTCAGTATGAACAAATGGATGCAGACAGTGAAGTTAACGGCGCATTAGATACCATTGCAGAATTTTGCACACAGTTTGACTACGAAAGCAATCTGCCATTTACGTTTGAGCATTACCAAGATCCCACTGAATCTGAAGTAAAAGTTCTAACAAGTAGTCTACGCCAGTGGTGTATGATTAACGACTGGAAAAAGCGTATTTGGCGAACAGTGCGTAATACATTAAAGTACGGTGATCAATTCTTTATTCGTGATCCAGAAACGTATGAGCTATTGTTTATTAACCCTGCTGACTTGACAAAAATCATTATCAATGAAGCTAAGGGTCGTGAAATCGAACAGTACATTCTTAAGAACGTGAGCATTGATTTGATGGACAAAGTGGCAACTGAGCCATTACAAATTGATAGATCTAATATTGCACCACAGTTTCAGACTGGCGCATTTGTACAGTATGCAGGTAAAACAAACGGTTCTAGCCCTAACGAAGAAATTGCAGTTGACGCTAGTCACATCATGCACTTGAGTTTAAGTGAAGGCATGGATGCTAACTATCCATTTGGAGTTAGCATATTAGAAGCAATTTACAAAGTATACACGCAAAAGAGTTTGTTAGAAGATAGTATTATTATCTATCGTGTACAACGTGCTCCTGAACGTCGTATTTTCTACATTGACGTTGGTAACATGCCAGCAAACATGGCTATGGCATTCGTTGAACGAGTTAAGAATGAAATTCACCAGAAGCGTATGCCAAGCCGTACAGGTGGCGGAACAAGCATTATGGATGCAAGCTATAACCCACTAAGCATGTTAGAAGATTATTTCTTTGCACAAACTGCTGACGGTAGAGGAAGTAAAGTTGAGACATTACCTGGCGGTGATAACTTAGGTCAGATTGATGACTTGAAGTTCTTCACTAACAAAATGATGAGAGCATTGCGTATTCCTAGTAGCTATATGCCAACAGGACCAGAAGACGGTTCTGCAAGTTTTAACGACGGTAGAGTAGGCACTGCGTTTATTCAAGAATATCGTTTCAACAAATATTGCCAACGTATGCAACAGTTACTAGTTGATGCATTAGATAAAGAATTCAAGATGTTCTTGAAAAGTAAAGGTGTTGAGTTAGATTCAAGTACATTTAGTCTTAGCTTCTTGCCACCACAGAGCTTTAGTGAATATAGAGAAATTGAGATTAACAATGCTAGAAGCAGTGTGTTTACACAGCTAGCAGAAGTGCCATACTTGAGTCGCCGATTTGTATTGAAGAAATACTTAGGCTTAACTGATGAAGAGATGGTTGAGAACGAAGGCATGTGGGAAGAAGAAAATCCTGAAGGTGTTGCAGCGGCAGCGGCAGGTGAGATGACTACTACAGGCAGTGACTTGAATAGCATTGGTGTAACTGCACCTAATGATGAAGACATGGCTTCTTTAGGTTCAGCTGAAGCTGAAGCCGGCGCAGAGGGCGGAGTAGCGCCAGGCGAAGAAGGCTTACAGGGCGCAGGTAGCCCATTAGGAGGAGCACCAAATGAGACTACGTGAAGTATATGACGCTAATAACGATCAACTGCAAAAAGCGGAAAAGCTGGACACTCGACGTCCACGTCTAAGCCTTGAGCACTTGAACAAGCTGAGAAAAATTCGTGAAATTAGAAAACTGGAAATGGAAGAACGTAAAGAACTGTATAAGACCATTTACGCTAGACCCGCTCCAGTTTGATAAATTTTTATACTTAACCTAGTTTTCAAGGAGAAAACTGGGTTTTTAACTCTATTATTCAGTCTTTTTTCAATCATTATGTAAATATGATTACGAAGACAAATACTTTTGGCCAAAAGGAGACATACATGTCAAAACATACATTAGAACAAGTGCTTGAGCACTTAATCAATAAAGAAGACGGACGAGCAAGCGAATTGTTACACCAATTTTTTGTTGCAAAAGGTAAATCCATTTATGAAGAACTAAGTCAATTCGACGAAGAAGTTGAAGACGATTTAGAAGAAGGCATCGGCGGTGCACCACAACAAGACTTCCAAGACGAAGTTATTGAAGACGAAGCAGATTTGGAAAATGAACGTTTATTCAGCGAAGCTGATGACGAAGAACAAGATCCAATGGCAGCTGAGCCAGGCGACGAGCCAACTGAACCAGAAGCCACTGCTGACTTAGCAATGGGCGGTGAAGAAGGTGAAGAAGCAGGCGAAGGCAGTCCAGAAGACAAAGCTGAAGACTTACTACAAGACGTTGATTCTGCTCTTGCAGAATTGAAAGCAATCTTTGCTGAATTAACTGGCGGTACAGCTGGTGGCGAAGAAGGCGAAGCTGATATGGGTGCAATGGGTGGCGAAGAGCCAACTGAAGAAGGTTACCAAGCGTTTGGTGAAGCAACTAGCTTAATGGCAGTAGCTCCAGCTAAAATGGGTGACAACGGTCAAAACAACCGTAGCCCAGTAAGCAGCGGTCCTAAAGTTGGTGGTAACGGTGCTAAAGCAGTTAACTTTACAGGTCAAGCAGACGGTAAAGGCGGAACTGAAGGCGGATTGGCTAAGCCAACTGCACAAGACATCAGAACCGGTAACGTAGGTACTGTAGCTGGCAATAAGAAAGCTCCAGCGTTGAAGGCTGTTCCAGCTCCAAAAGCTGGCGATAACGGTCAAAACACTCGTAGCCCAGTAGCAAAGAGTTAAACCATGGCCTTACCATTAGTAGAAGCACTTACATTCGACCAAGCAGGAATCCGCACTCAGATTGTGGAAAATGCTAGCGGCGGCAAGGACCTCTACATGGAAGGCATTTTCATCCAAGGTGGGGTAAAAAATCAAAACCAGAGAGTTTACCCTGTCAATGAAATAGCTAGGGCATGTAGTAACATTGCTGAAAAAATTAAAAATGGTTACAGTGTGTTAGGCGAAGCCGATCACCCTGATGACCTTCAAGTTAACTTAGACCGTGTATCACACATGATTACAAATATGTACATGAATGAAAACAACGGTATAGGTAAACTAAAAATTCTACCGACCCCTATGGGTAACATCGTAAAAACTCTTTTAGAGAGTGGTGTTAAACTTGGTGTGTCAAGTAGAGGGTCAGGAAACGTCAATGAATCTGGTGGCGTAACTGATTTTGAAATTGTCACGGTTGACGTCGTGGCACAACCTAGTGCTCCAGATGCATATCCAAAAGCCATTTACGAACGTGTTATGCACGACCGTAGGCGTAACACCCTTTGGGGTGTCGCAGAAGCTGCAAAGTATGACTCAAAAGCACAACGATACCTCCAGGAAGAGGTTCTCAGGTTCATCAATAACCTAAATAAAAATTAAGGGGAACAAGATGAGCACATTAAAAGAACTATTCGGACCAGGGATGTTATCTGAGGAAGTTGCAGGCCAATTACAAGAGGCTTGGGATTCCAAGGTGCAACAACTACATGAAGAAGTCGAGCAAAATTTGCGTGAAGAATTTAGCCAACGTTATGAACATGACAAAGGTTTGATTGTTGAAGCAGCGGACAAAATGATCACTGAAGCAATTCAGCGTGAAATTACCGAATTTGCACAAGACAAACGTGAAGTAGTTGAAGCTAAGGTTGCCTACAAGAAACAAATGAAAGAGCACGCCAAGATGCTTAATAAGTTTGTTCTAGAAGCAATGGCCAAGGAAATTAACGAACTCAGAGAAGATCGTAGCGTACAAAAGCAAAACTTCGGGAAACTAGAAGAATTTGCATTGAGTAAGCTAACGTCTGAATTGAAAGAACTTAAAGAAGACGAGCAAAAACTTGTCCAAGCTAGAGTTCAAATGGTAGCAGAAGGCAAGCGTTTGATTGCTGAAGCTAAAGCAACGTTTATTAAAGAAGCGGCAGCTAGAACAGAAAGACTTATTTCTGATACTTTACGTGGTGAAATTACTCAACTACGTGAAGACATCCAGATGAGCAGACAAAATGCATTCGGTCGTAAGATCATGGAAGCATTTGCTGCTGAGTTTATGTCTAGTGGTTTTGCAGATGGTACACAAGTTAAAAAACTTAGTGAACAAATCGCAAGCATGAACACTACACTTGATAAAACAGCTAAACTAGTTGAATCTAAAGATCAAGAATTAGCTCAAGCTCAAAAGAAAATTCGTATGACAGAAGACGCCATGAAACGTCAGAACATCATGCAAGAGTTGGTATCTCCGCTCTCGAAAGAGAAGCGTGGAATAATGGAAGACTTGTTGAAAACTACAGCAACCGAAAGTCTCCGTGAAGCGTACAATAAGTACCTACCGGCGGTCCTCAACGAAAATTTACAACTACCAAAAGGTAAGAGTGTAATATCCGAGAGTTCGGTATCGCAGAAGACTGCGGTGACCGGTGATAAAACTTCTAGTGAAAAGTCAGCTCCTGCAGCCGACATCATCTCACTTAGAAAGTTAGCCGGAATAGGAAAGTAAATTTTTAAGGAGACTATTATGTCTGAGAAACTTTTCGAGTCCCAAAACTGGAACGCTACTAAAGATGTTCTACTAGAAGGACTTACTGGAAATCGTAAATCTGTTATGGAAACAGTGTTAGAAAACACACGTAAAAACCTAACAGAAAGTGTAACTGCTGGTGCCACTCAATCTGGTAACGTAGCCGTACTTAACAAGGTAATTTTACCTGTTATCCGTCGTGTTATGCCAACCGTTATTGCTAACGAAATCGTTGGTGTTCAGCCAATGACAGGACCTGTTGGTCAAATCCACACCTTGCGTGTACGTTATGCAGAATCTGCTGCTGGCGTTACTGCTGGTAGTGAAGCACTTAGCCCTTTCAACATCGCTAAAGCATACACTGGTAACTTGAACGCTGGTAATCCTGGCCCAACAGCTACTAGCAGCTTAGAAGGCGAAGTTGGTAAGAAGTTAAGCATTCAAGTCTTGAAACAGACTGTTGAAGCTAAGAGCCGTAAAATCTCTGCACGTTGGACATTTGAAGCTGCTCAAGACGCACAAGCCATGCACGGTTTGGACGTTGAAGCAGAAATCATGGCTGCACTTGCACAAGAAATTACTGCTGAAATTGACCAAGAAATTCTTGGCAAGTTGATGAACCTAAGTGGTACTGCGGTACATACTTTCGCTCAAGACGGTTCACAAGCCTTCACAGGTACTGCAACATACGTTGGTGACCAACACGCTGTATTAGCAATTCAAATCAATGATGTTGCTAACCGTATTGCTCAACGCACACGTCGTGGCGCTGGTAACTGGGTTGTTGTTAGCCCAACAGCATTGACAATTCTACAATCTGCTACTACAAGCGCATTTGCTCGTACTACAGAAGGTACTTTCGAAGCTCCAACAAACACCAAGTTCGTTGGTACATTGAACAGTGCAGTTAAAGTTTATGTAAACAGCTATGCTGATGCATCTACTCCTGTATTGATCGGTTACAAAGGTCCAAATGAAATGGACGCCGCTTCGTTCTATTGCCCATACATTCCATTGATGAGCAGTGGTGTTGTTATGGATCCATCCACAATGGAACCAGTCGTAAGCTTCATGACACGTTATGGTTATGTTGAACTTACAAACACTGCAAGTTCTCTAGGTAACGCTGCTGACTACGTTGGCAACATTGCAATGGGTTCTGTCAAGTACATGTAATTCTTCGGAATTATGAAACCATAAAAAGGACTCTTCGGAGTCCTTTTTTACGACTGTGCATAAGGTAAATAATTCTATGTTCGCAACAGTAGATGAATCAATAAAACAACAACGCCTTGATATATGCAAAACGTGTGATAGCTTTAAGGCAAAGTTTTGCACAGAATGTGGATGCTATATGCCTGCCAAGACTTCATTTGCAAAAGTAAAGTGTCCATTAAACAAGTGGACAGAGGCTGTATCTGGTGAAGGTATAGTAAACGATCTAGAACAACGATTCTTGGATTCTTGGAATCAATCCTAGGTCTATCTTTTGAATAAATAATAGTATGCCAATAAAAGTAAATCATACAAATAACTCTTTAACACCTGATAGTGGTATTTTAGACATTACGGCATCTGGGGCATTAAAGTTACCTACAGGTCCAGTAAATGCAAGACCTGAATCTGGTAAGCAAGGCTTTATTAGATTTGCAACAGATTTGGATAATCCGGAATATTTTGACGGAGCTACTTGGCAATTAGTTGCTAACAAAGCATACGTAGATAGCCAAGTTAACATTGAAGGCGATACAATCGCTAATACAATTGCAGGATTAACGTTAAATGATCTAGCAGACGTTACTATCAATAGTCCAGTAACTGGACAGGTATTAGCATATGATGTAGTAACTGGACAATTTAGAACACAAACACAAACACTAACAGCGATATCTAGGACATTCATGGGCGATGGCTCAACCTTAGATTTTGATATACAAACATCTGTTAGCTCAGTAAATAATTTAGTGGTAACTGTAAACGGAATTCAACAACAACCGTTTTACAGTTACACGATAGTCAATGGCAACATCGTCACGTTTGACGAAGCCCCTGAAGATGGTGATAGAATTGAAGTAAGGATACTGCGAAGTAATGTAACTACAGACAGAGCACGTCCAACTATCACTGATATAAGTTATAGCAATATTGCTCAATTCACTACAATCACTATTGTAGCAACGGATATTTCGTATGGTACTGCTGCTAAAATTGGCAACCAGTCGATTACAAGGATAGATTATCCTTTACAAAATACTATTCAACTTATGATTGAAACAAGTCGTATGAGTGATGCCATATGGCAAACACCGCAAGACTTGACATTGGTAGATACCAGCGGTAATGAATTTGTCTTTACAAATTTAATTAACTATGGAGTGTCCAGACCTTATTGGACTGATTCAAATTCCTATATTGGAAGTTTTCATGCCGGAGACACTATAAATTTTGCCATTGCGGTAAATAATGGTGCAAGTATAACATTAAGCCCTGCCTTTGCAGGCGAGTCAGCTTTATCCTGGATATCAGTAAGCGGCTCAAGTATTGTAGGAACTGCCCCAACCAATAGCAGTCCTAGTCGATACGAAGTCAAAGTAACGGCTAGCAACAGTGGCGTTGATATAACGAAAAACTACTGGTTGTTAGTAATCTAAATTATTCTCAAGTTGGCAGCACCAATCTTAAAAATGCTAAACGGGAAATCCTATAGGGTTTCTAAAAGGGGATAAAAATATGCCAATGATTCGAATAAGATCTAGTTCTATACAGAACAGCGTCCATTTGGGCGGTACACCAACGGCATCAGATTTGACCCAAATAGCTACTACTGCATACGTGAGTAATGCGATTAGTGAGTTAGTTAATTCAGCACCGGAGGTATTAGATACCCTTGCTGAAATAGCAACGTCGATTAGCAACGACACAAATCAGAGCTAACTGTCTCAATAGAGACTGACAAAAGGATAAAACATGCCTATTATTAAAGCAAGGTCGAGTTCGATCATTCCAGGTGTAGATTTACGTGGTACGCCAACAGCGCCAACCGCAACATCTGGAACGCAGACGAACCAACTAGCGTCTACGCTATTCGTACGTAACGCAGTTACTGAACTGATTAATTCATCTCCAGAAACGTTAGATACGTTAAATGAATTAGCAGTTGCATTGGGTAATGACCCAAGTTTTGCCACGTCCATTACAACCCTTATTGGTACTAAACTAGCGTTAGCTGGTGGTACAATGACCGGTTCGTTAATGTTGAATGGCGATCCAGTTGAAGCTCTTGAAGCTGCAACCAAAGCATATGTTGACGCTGCAACATTAGCTATTACAATTAACAGCACTGACGATGTTCCAGAAGGCGCATTAAATTTATATTACACATCTGACCGTGTTCACAGTGATATTGGTTTAAGCAGCGACAATACTACAGTATTAAGCTACAACAGTACAACTGGCCAATTCACATACAACCACCCAGGTAGTGATGGTATTTTAGAAGGACAAACAAACCAGTACTTCACACAAGCTCGCGCTCGTTCAAGTATTAGTTTGAATAGTGATGACCAACAGATTTTGAGCTACGGTTCAAGTTCTGGTGAGTTCACATTTGTTACTCCTAGTACAGACAAAATTGTTGAAGGTAGTACAAACTTATACTTCCAAACAAGTCGCGCTCGTAACAGCATCAGCGGCGGAACAAACATCAGCTATGATGCAGGTACTGGTATTATCAGTTCTGTAGCCGCAGTTGAAAGTGTTAACGGTCAAACTGGCATCGTTGTACTTGGCACTGATCAAGTTAACGAAGGTTCATCAAACTTGTACTATACAAACGTTCGTGCTCGTAGTGCAATTTCATTGACAACAGATGACACAAACATCATGTCTTACAATACTGGTACTGGTGCATTAACATTCGTTACTCCAAGTACAGATAGTGTTGATGAAGGCTTGGTAAACTTGTACTTCACAGAAGGTCGTGCTCGTGACAGTATTAGCTTGACAACTTCTAAGCAATCAGTATTCAGCTACAATGCTGCAACTGGTTCTTTGAACTTCAACTTAGCTGCTGCAACAACTGACGACGTTGCTGAAGGTACTGCTAACTTGTACTATACTGACGGGCGCGCCCAAGCTGCAAACGCTAGCGCAATTCAAGCTGTAGCTGATACATTAGCAACTGAAGTAACTCGCGCACAAACTGCTGAAGCTGCAAATGCTACTGCTATTGCTGCTGAAACAACACGTGCGCAAGGCGCAGAATCTACGTTAGCTACAGACTTGCAAAGTGAAGTTTCACGTGCGCAAACTGCTGAAGGCGACTTAGCTGCCGATATTGCTGCTGAAGAAAGCCGTGCTACTGCTGCTGAAGGCGACTTAGCTGCTGATATTGCTGCCGAAGCTACTACTGCTCGCGCTGCTGAAGGCGTATTGACTTCTGGCTTAGCTGCTGAAGTTACTCGTGCTACCGCTGCTGAAGGCGTATTGACTTCTGGCTTAGCTGCTGAAGTTACTCGTGCTACTGCTGCTGAATCTAGTTTGTCTACTGACATTAGCACCGAAGCAACTGCTCGTGCTGCTGGTGATGCAACAAACGCAACTGCAATTGGTAACGAAGTTACTCGTGCTACTGCTGCTGAAGGTGTATTAACTACAAACTTGGCTGCTGAAGTTACACGTGCTCAAGCTGCTGAATCTAGTTTGTCAACTGACATTGGTGCCGAGACAACTCGCGCTACAGTTGCAGAGTCTGGTTTAGCAAGTGATATCGCTGCCGAAGCTACTACTGCTCGCGCTGCTGAAGCAGTATTAACTACTGACTTAGCTGCTGAAGTAACTCGTGCTGAAGCTGCTGAAGCTGCATTAGCTACTGCATGGCAATCTGCTGTGAGTGCTGAAGAAACAGCACGTGCTGCTGCTGACTCTGCTTTAGGTATCCGTATTGATAACGTTTTAGCTAACGTTGATCCTGCTGCTTTAGATAGCTTGACTGAAATCGTATCTGCATTCCAAAATGCTGACGGTAGCTTGATCCAATCTATTAATGACCTAGCTGCATCTAGTGCTGCTGCATTAGCAGACGAAGTAACTCGCGCAACTGCTGCTGAATCTGCCGTAACTACAAGTTTAGCCGGTGAAGTAACTCGTGCTACTGGCGCCGAAGCTAGTTTAGCTGCTGACATTGCTGCTGAAGCAACTGCTCGTGCTGCTGACGTTGACGCTGAAGAAGCCCGTGCTACTGCTGCTGAAGGCGCTTTATCTACAAGTATTACTTTAGAAACTGCTGCTCGTGTTGCAGGTGATGCAACAAACGCAACTGCAATTGGCGACGAAGTAACTCGCGCAACTGCTGCCGAAGGCGTATTAACTTCTGACTTAGCTGCTGAAGTTATTCGTGCTACTGCTGCTGAAGCAACAAATGCCAACGCAATCACTGCTGAAGCTGCTACTCGTAGTGCTGCTGATACAACATTGGGTGCTGACATTGCTGCCGAGGAAACTCGCGCTACTGCTGCTGAAGAAGCAAATGCATTGGCAATCAGTACTGAAACATCACGTGCTACTGGCGTAGAAGCTGGTTTAGCTGCTGATATTGCAGACGA
>Ga0209354_10000765_pt1 | contig 14759 bp, 9 predicted proteins | sample LauGreSpBDMM15DD_2_FD_187562 | JGI IMG/M metagenome (GOLD analysis project Ga0209354, IMG submission 187562) | Freshwater lake microbial communities from Lake Michigan, USA - Sp13.BD.MM15.DD (SPAdes) (version 2) | ecosystem: Environmental > Aquatic > Freshwater > Lake | place: Lake Michigan, USA...
TTGAACCGCGTCATCCCCTTCGTTGGATGCTTCGTTATCACCCTCTTTAGCACCATCAGATTCACCGTTGGCCTTTTTTTCGACATTGATTTGTTTAAATATTTCTTCCATCTTAAACACATAATCCAAGGTGTCATCGTGGTAAAAATGCAATACCGGAATACGCCTAAACTGATGCTTTACACGGTCGGCTAGCTCCTTTTTGATCTCCCAGGCCCTAGACTCAATCACTTTCATCACTTCTTTAGCATCTGGAACCTGAAAAAGACTTAAGTAAATACGCGCCTCTAATAGGTCGGGCGTCACCTTCACGGATGAGATGGAAACCATACCACCGGCTATCATAGAAAGGTTTAACCTTCTAAAAATATCATTCATTTCTTCCTGTATTGCTCCTGCTACCTGACGTTGACGTTTTCCTTCCTCCATGTTCTTTGCGTTTAATTGGCTGTAAAATTAGTTACTTTGCCTTGTTTTAACGATTTTATCATTTATGAAGCGTTTTTCACGAATTCTGTTTTACCTCCGTACCCAAAAAAGGAATATTGTCCTTTACGTGGTGTTTAACCTGCTGTCCATCCTTTTTTCGCTGGTTTCGCTGGCCATGTTGGCTCCATTTTTACAGCTTTTATTTGGCACCGAAAAACTCATCACAGCTAAACCTGTTATGGCGGGCGGGGGCTTATCTGCCGGAACCATTTTAAACTACCTTAAATATTTTATTTCTAGACTCATACTTGAACAAGGAACCGTGTATGCACTTGGTGCTATTTGTGGTATTATTATTACCGCTATTTTCTTTAAAAATTTATTTACCTATTTGTCTTTTAGAGTGCTAGCACCTATGCGCAATTATGTAATGACAACGCTTCGTTCCGATTTGTATAAAAAATTATTAGACCTTCCTATTGGTTATTTTACAGAACAACGTAAGGGTGATATTATTAGTAGAATGAGTAACGATGCCAACGAAATTGAATGGAGTGTGATGAGTACCCTAGAAGGACTTATTAAAGATCCACTTAACATTTTAATCATTTTAATTTTCTTGGTTTTCCTAAGCCCCGTACTTTCTTTGTTTTTACTCGTGCTACTTCCGGTAACCGGTTTTGTCATTGGACGCCTTGGTAGAAGTTTAAAAAAACAATCAACAACGTCCCAAGAAAAGCTAGGCACGCTATTATCGATTTTAGATGAAACCCTTGGGGGACTAAGGGTTATCAAGGCTTTCAATGCCGAAAAAATATTACTACAAAAGTTTTTAGACAATAACAATGCGCTCAATCATATCCGCAATAAAATGAATTTTAGAAAAGATTTGGCATCGCCGATGTCCGAATTTTTAGGTGTGATTGTACTTTCTTGCATCTTATGGTTTGGGGGAAGACTCGTATTAAATAACCAAGCAGGTTTAGGACCAGAAAGTTTTATTACCTACATTTTATTTTTTACGCAAATCATTAATCCTGCAAAATCTTTATCCAGTTCTTTTTATAACGCGCAAAGAGGAAGTGCAGCTATCGAAAGAATTGAAGAGATTTTAAAAGCGCCTGTTGCCATAGAAGACAAGCCTAATGCTAAAATTTTAGAGAATTTTGCAGAGCGCATAGAGTTTAAAAATGTAAGTTTCTCTTACGACGATGCTACCATTTTAAAAAACATCAACCTCATTATTGAAAAAGGAAAAACAGTAGCACTCGTGGGTTCATCAGGTGCTGGCAAAAGCACCTTAGCAGATTTGATTCCGCGTTTTCATGACGTAACGGAAGGTGAGGTGCTAATTGATGGCATCAATATCAAAGACTATAGTTTACAAAGCGTTAGAGCTGCCATGGGTATTGTTACACAGGAGCCTATTTTATTTAATGATAGCATCGCACAAAATATTGCCTTAGGCGTCCAAACAGCAAGCCCAGCAGCTATTACAGCCGCAGCTACCGTGGCCAACGCTGCAGCCTTTATTGAAAGCAAAGAAGATGGCTACGATGCAAATATTGGAGATAGAGGTAGCAAACTAAGTGGCGGTGAACGTCAACGCATTACCATTGCAAGGGCTATTTTAAAAAATCCACCGATCTTAATTTTAGATGAAGCCACTTCATCACTCGATACAGAAAGTGAAAGACTCGTGCAAGACGCCATCAATAAAATGATGCAAAATAGAACCTCCATTGTTATTGCCCACAGACTATCTACCATCAGACACGCCGATGAAATTATTGTGTTGCAAAAAGGAGAAATTGCAGAACGCGGTACGCACGACGCCTTACTTGCAAAGGGTGGTATATACAAAAGGCTTATTGATATGCAAGAGGTAAAATAATAGAAGTAACATAAATCAACACATAAAAAAAGGGCTATCTAATTAAGACAGCCCTTTTTTTTATAGATCAAGATCTAAATTTATTGTTGATCAGGACTTGGTTTTACTAGTCCTAATTTAGCTTCTAAGCTAAGCGTAGCATGCGGTACAGCGCGTAAACGTGCTTTGTCAATTAACTTACCAGTTACTCTACAAATACCATATGTTTTGCTTTCAATACGCATGATTGATTTTTCGAGATGGTCGATGTATGTAATTTGACGGCTAGCCATTTGAGACAATTGCTCTCTTTCCATACTAACACTACCATCTTCCATGGTCATGTAACGTGCATCGTCATTGTCGCCACCCATTTCATCTTTACGGGTAATTAAACCTTGCAAGTATACAAGCTCTTTTTTAGCAGCTTCTAATTTTTTATTGATGAGCTCACGAAACTCGTTAAGTTCTGCATCGCTGTATTTAACCAGTGTTTGCGTACTTCTCGTCACAATTTGAACTCTTTTTTCTAAGGGTGTATATCCAGGACTGTAAGGCACGCTAGACTTTGTATTTGTCTTTGGTAATTTTACATCCTTAATAGGTTCTAATGGTTTTCTCACCGGCTTTTTAGGCGGCGCAGGTGGCAATTTCACTTCCGGTTTTTTAGGCATTGGAGGAAGTGGTGTTGGTTTTGCTTTTACCACTGGTGCAGGTGCTATTTTAGGAATCGGCTTACTTGGTAATACCACTTTACCACCGGGTCTTACAGGTGCCGTTTTTACAATAACTTTTGGAGGAGGTGGTTTTACCGCTTTAACCGATGCAACTTTTGCAGGCTTTGCAGCTTTTGCAGGTGCTGCTGGTTTAGCTGGAGCCGCCACTTTTTTTGCGGGTGCTGCTGCTTTAACAGGCGCAGGCGCTGCCTTAACAGGTACCGCTTTTTTTGCTGGAACCGCTGGCTTTGCTGGCGCTGCAATTTTTTTAGCAGGTGCTACAACTTTAGCAGGTACTGCCTTTTTTACTGGCGCTGCTACTTTTTTTGCAGGTACTACTTTTTTCGCAGGAGCGGCCTTTTTTACGGGCGCGGCCTTTTTTACGGCCGCTACTACTTTCTTGGCAGGTGCTAAAGGTTTAGCAGGTGCAGCTTTTTTTGCAGGAGCAACTACTTTTTTTGCAGGAGCAGCTACTTTTTTAGCAGGTGCTGCTTTTTTGGCCGGAGCCGCCTTTTTAGCGGGAGCTGCTACTTTTTTAGCAGGTGCTGCTTTTGGGGCTGGTTTCTTTGTAGCCATATTCTTGTTGTTATGCTTGTTTAGTTATTGAAACTTTTAGCAAATTCTCATTTACGTCGAGCTCAGTTGCATTTGCAACCTTGTCTACCCAATTGATAGAATCAGCTAGAATTTCGCGGCAAATATAGTCGTTATATTTAACAATTGACTCCTTAAGCCTGTCGCAATGCTCAAGGGTCACGAATATACGGTCTGTAAGGGCAAAACCGCTGTCTTTTCTAATATTTTGCACACGGTTTACAAACTCCCTAGCGTCGCCTTCTTGTTGCAAATCCGGCGTAATTGTGATGTCGAGGGCCACAGTTAGGCTGCCTTTGCTGGCAACGCTCCAACCTGGAATATCCTCTGCACTTATGTCAACCTCGGTCAATGCAATGCTAAGTTCCTCACCTTCAATAGATAAGAGAATTTCACCCGTTTTTTCGAGGGTTGCAATTTGAGCAGCAGACATGGCAGTAATGGCTGCTCCTGCTGCTTTCATTTTAGCCCCCATTTTAGTACCCAGGGCCTTAAAGTTGGGCTTTATCTTTTTCTTAATAATTCCCTCCGTTTCGGTCAAATATTCAATTTCTTTAACATTTACCTCAGCGGTGATCAAATCCTGAATTAAAATCAGTTGGTCCTGCATGGCCGGCTCTAGCACCGGAATGAGTATTTTTTGAAGTGGCTGACGCACTTTAATATTCACTTTTTTACGAAGGCTAAGCACGAGTGAGCAAACCTCCTGAGCTAACTGCATCCTTTCTTCGAGTGCAGCATCAATGAAGGCGTCATTTGCCACCGGAAAATTTGCATGATGAATAGAGGCAACTTGATGTTTACCACTTACACTATTTAGGTTTGAAAAAATAGCATCACTAAAAAACGGAGCAATAGGAGCCGTTAATTGTATCACAGTTTCTAAACACTCATATAAGGTTTGGTAGGCACTAATTTTATCCTGCTCATATTCGCCTTTCCAAAATCTTCTTCTACATAATCTTACATACCAGTTGCTAAGTTGCTCATCAACAAAAGATTCAATGGCTCTACCTGCAACAGTTGGCTCATAATCATCCATCGCATCCGTTACTTTTTTAATAAGTGAATGCAAACTTGATAAAATCCAACGATCAATTTCTGGACGTTCTGCGAGTGGCACTGGTGGCTCAGCAAAAGAAAAACCATCAACGTTTGCATAGAGTGCAAAAAATTGATAGGTATTGTATAGTGTGCCAAAAAATTTACGTTGTACTTCTTGAATCCCCGCTTCATCAAATTTTAAATTATCCCAAGGAGATGCATTGGTTACAAGGTACCAGCGTGTAGCGTCTGCGCCATATTTTTCAATGGTTTCAAATGGATTAACAACGTTACCTAAGCGCTTACTCATTTTGTTGCCATTTTTATCTAGCACCAATCCATTACTCACAACAGTCTTATAAGCAACGCTATCAAAAAGCATCACGCCAATTGCATGAAGGGTATAAAACCATCCACGTGTTTGATCCACGCCTTCACAAATAAAATCGGCAGGGAATGCTTGTCCCTTATCTACAAGGTTTTTATTTTCAAAAGGATAATGCCACTGCGCATAAGGCATGGCGCCACTATCAAACCAAACATCAATTAAATCAGAAACGCGGTGCATCGGTTTACCAGATGCACTCACTAAAACAATATCATCTACAAATGGCTTGTGTAAATCGAGTATACCACCGTGTAAATAATTTTGATTGACGCTACCACCGAGTACTTCGTTTGCTTTTTTGATGCCTGCATTTAATTCCTCTACAGATCCAATACAAACTTCTTCGGTACCGTCTTCTGTGCGCCATACTGGAAGCGGCGTTCCCCAATATCTGCTTCGGCTTAAATTCCAGTCCACCATGTTTTCAAGCCAGTTTCCAAAACGGCCTTCGCCTGTAGATTTAGGTTTCCAATTGATGGTTTTATTAAGTTCCACCATACGATCTTTAACGGCCGTTGTTTTTATAAACCAAGCATCAAGAGGATAGTATAAAATAGGCTTGTCTGTTCTCCAACAATGCGGATAACTATGTTCGTATTTTTCTACTTTAAACGCACGGTTTTCTTTTTTAAGTTTAACACAGATATCAACGTTCACGTCAACATAGTTAGAATCGTCTTTGTAATTTTTTACAAATCGATTACTAAATTCACCAACACCTTCTACAAATTTTCCGGCTCTATCTACAAGTGTTAAAATACCAATATTATTTTTTTGACCAACACGGTAATCGTCTGCACCAAAAGCTGGCGAAGTGTGCACGATACCTGTTCCATCCTCTGTTGTAACAAAATCACCTACTAAAATTCTAAAAGGTTTTGCACCCGGTGTTATTTCCTCAATCGCTTCCATGCTATTAGCAGCAGATGGCATGAGTTGTTCATACTGCGCACCTTCAATATCTGCTCCTTTAAAATGCGACACTATTTTCCAAGGCAATAATTTTTGCTCGGCGTTATAATTATCAAAATCTCCATTTTCACCCTCTGGCTTAAAAAGCTTTGATAGCAAGGCTTTAGCAAGTATTACGTGCACTGGCGCGTGCGTATAAGGATTAAAAGTTTTAACCAATACATATTCGATATTAGGCCCTACAGTTAATCCTAAATTAGATGGAAGTGTCCATGGCGTAGTGGTCCATGCTAAATAATATACTTCGTTATCACCTGCCGCATCCAGTAAAAATTTATTTTTTGCATCGGTGGCTAACGCCTTAAACATGGCAACAGCAGACGTATCTTTTACATCTTTATAAGTACCCGGTTGGTTTAATTCGTGCGAGCTAAGCCCCGTTCCTGCAGCAGGAGAATAGGGTTGAATACTTACACTCTCGTATAAATATCCTTTCTTATATAGTTCGCTTAAAATCCACCATAGTGTTTCGATGTAATCATTTTCGAAAGTGATATACGGATCATTTAAATCTACCCAGTATCCCATTTTAGTTGTAATCTCATCCCACTTGTCTTTGTAACGAAGCACGGCTTCTCTACATTTTTGATTGTATGCTTCTACTGATATTTTTTTACCAATATCTTCTTTTGTGATGCCTAATTCTTTTTCAACACCAAGTTCTACCGGAAGTCCGTGCGTATCCCAACCTCCTTTTCTTTTTACCTGAAAACCCTGCATGGTTTTATACCTACACACCATGTCTTTTAAAGTTCTAGAAATCACGTGGTGAATACCTGGCATTCCATTGGCACTAGGTGGACCCTCATAAAATACAAAAGGAGTGCTACCTTCACGTAAACGCACACTTTGTTCAAACGCCTCTTCTTCTTTCCATTTAGCTAAAATTGACTGCTCAATGCTAGGCAAATGAAGGCCTTGGAATTCTGGATATTTTACACGCATACCTTTGTGGGTTAATCGGTTCTGTAATGCAATTACAGACCTGTTTTCAAGGCTGCAAAGGTAATAAATATAAGCAAGGACTTACCTTTACCCTATGAAAATTGCCTTTTTTTCTACCCAGCCCTACGACATCCAATTTTTCGAGTCTGCAAATCAAGCATTTGGACACGAATTGGTGTTTTTTACGCAGGCCTTAGAGCCAGCAACCACAAGCCTAGCGGCAGGGGCCCAAGCTGTTTGTTTATTTGTCAATGATCAGGCTTCCGAATCCATTATAGAGGGGCTTGAGAAGCTTGGGGTTAAAACCATTGCCCTAAGGTGTGCTGGATTTAACAATATAAGCCTTGAGGCTGCTAAAAAGGCCGGCATAAGCATATGCAGGGTGGGCGCCTATTCACCAGAGGCGGTGGCGGAGCATGCTACTGCACTTTTATTAACCATTACCAGAAAAACACATAAAGCCTATAACCGCGTTAGGGAACAAAATTTTGCATTATCCGGATTACTCGGATTTAACTTGCATGGTAAAAAAGTAGGTGTGATTGGTACTGGCAATATTGGGCAAGCATTTTGTAAAATCATGCTTGGTTTTGGATGCGAAGTAACTGCTTTTGATTTAATCGCCAATAAAGAAATGGAAGCGCTTGGCGTTTCTTATGCGCCATTAATTGAGGTGCTAGGCGCCGATATTATTTCTTTACACTGCCCACTTAATGAACAAACAAAACATATCATCAATCCCGAAACATTAGGGTATTGCAAAAAAGGAGTGACGCTTATTAATACTGGAAGAGGTGGGTTATTAGATACAAAAGCTGTTATTCATGCGCTAAAAAACGGGACCATTGGCGCCCTTGGATTGGATGTGTACGAACAGGAAGAAAAATTATTTTTCAAAGACTTATCTAGTACCATTATTCAGGATGACACCATTCAACGGTTAATGAGTTTTTCCAATGTACTCATTACCGGACATCAAGGATTTTTTACCGTAGAAGCGATGGAAAAAATTGCCTACACAACACTTGAAAATATTTCAAACCTTGAAAAGAAATTACCCCTCGCTACCGGCAATAGTATTGTCTGAACCACTGTCTGAAGTATTGTCTGAACTGCTCTCTGGCAAAGGGTTTGGGAAAAATTTATTTTGAAAAATTAGGAGTATAAAAACGCCTAAAGATATAGATGCGTCTGCTACATTAAAGACGGGTCTAAAAAATTCAAAACTTTCGCCGCCCCAAAAAGGAAACCAGGCCGGAAAATGTCCATCGGTAATAATGGGAAAATAAAACATGTCCACGACCCTGCCGTGAAACAAAGAAGCATAGCCACCTGATGCAGGAAATAAATGCGCAACATTTTGTGCAAAATAATCACTCTGCTCAAAAATTAATCCGTAAAATAAACTATCAATTAAATTACCAAGTGCGCCTGCATAAATCATGGCTGCGCAAATAATAAAACCTTTGTGCATGCCTTTGCGTAAAAAATCACGGAGTAAAAAACTACCCCAAATAACAGCGCCAAGTCTAAATAAAGTAAGGACTACTTTTCCAAAATCGCCACCAAATTTCCATCCCCAAGCCATTCCTTCGTTTTCTACAAAATGAAGCCTAAACCAAGTACCCAATACTAGATGCTCTTCACCAATATAGTAGTTGAGCTTGATGTAAAATTTAAGTGCCTGGTCTACAAATAAGATGGCAATTATAATTCCAATTAAATGTTTCGCTTTCAATTGTGTCGCTTTTTATTAAAGTGGGTCAAAGATAAGATTTACTCTTCTATGTAAATCCTTTTTACACGGGCATTAATGCCACTCATCATTTCATACATATTAATTCCGGACCAGTTGGCAAGGGTTTCAACCGTAATATGTTCTCCAAAAATTTCGACCTCGTCAGATATCGAGATATCTTTTACTTCCGTTACATCAATCATGGTCATATCCATACATACGAGTCCTACCACCGGACATAAAACCCCTTTAATATACATTTTACCAGCTCCCGCGCTAAACCGTCTATCATAACCATCGGCATATCCAATACGAACGGTTGCAATACGGGTGTCTTTTTCCATAACAGCAGCACGTTCATACCCTACCGATGCACCGGCGGGCACCTGTCTAATTTGAGCAATGGTTGTTTTTAATGATGCGACTTTTCTAAAGCCATTTGTAGCAGTGGTACTCGTGCCATAAAGCCCAATACCAACGCGCACCATGTCTAGCCTAGCTGCTGGATGCCTTTGCACGGCATGAGAATTTGCAATATGTTTAATGAATGAATATCCGATTTGTTCTGCTAATATGTTACATGCTTGCTTAAAAGCATCAACCTGCTGCCTCGTAAATCCATCATGCTCCGGTGCATCACTAGCCACCAAATGACTCATCACCGATTTAACAACCATGCATTTATCAGAAACTAATTTTTTGGATAATACATTGATATCTGCAGGTTCGAAACCCAAACGGTTCATACCCGTATTTATTTTTACATGAATACCATATCCTTCTACACCCTGATACTTTAAAAAAGTTTGAAAAGCCTCGTATATTTCAAATGAATATATTTCTGGCTCCAAACCATAAGCTACCATGGCTTCAAAACCAGCCTCGTCGGGGCTCATTACCATAATAGGCAAATGGATACCCGCCCTTCGCAGTTCCACCCCTTCGTCTACATACGCTACCGCTAAATAATCTGTTTTTATTGCGGCAAGCGTTCTTGCAATTTCGGCACTTCCGTTTCCATACGAAAACGCTTTTACAACCGCCATTAATTTGGTGGGTATACCAATTGCGTTTTGTATTTGCTTTACATTGTGTGCAAGTGCTGTTAAATTTATTTCGAGTACCGTTTCATGCATTTTTTGTTCTAGCCAATTTGCTATGCGCTCAAATTCAAAAACACGCGCGCCTTTTAACAAAATAATTTCATTTGAAAAATCTTGTAGTCGAAACTGCTGTAAAAATGAAGTCGTACTTTCAAAAAAATAAAGTTGCGTATTAGTTACTGAAAACTCTTTTTGAATGATAGCTTGATTCTTTTTTAGCTGACTACCTATTCCAATAAACCGCTTGATTCCAAGGGTTGCAGCGTGCTTGGCAACTTTAGCATATAAGTCTTTGGACGAATCCCCTGTTTCTGCAAAATCAGATACAATGATACTAGACGCCCTTCCTGCAGCCTGTGCTTGCAAATAAAATCCGGCAACTACAAATGAATCAAAATCTAAATTGTAACTATCGTTAATAAATGTGCAGCCATTGATGCCTTTTTTAAATTGCATGCGCATATCTACCGGCATTAACTGCTTCATACCATTAGCAATAAAAGAAAAGTTTTTACCAAGTGCAAGTAGCGTAAGCATACAAAGTATGGCATTATCAATTGATGCCTTGTCTGTAAACGGCAGCTCTATAATATGTGTTTCGCCCGCATACAATAAATGCAGTTCAGTAAAATTTCGGGTATTGGTTTCGCTTGTAACAACTATGGTTGCTGGCACTGTTCTACTCCAAGAATAAAATACTACAGGACGTTTAAATATAGATGAGTTAGCTTCGATATTAATATGTTCAACCAATTGATCTTTACCATAAATAAATGTATCTACAGTTTCAAATAGCCTACACTTTTCATGAATTTTTTGGGACATACTAGCAAACCCATCGGCATGCGCATGACCCATATGTGTTAGCACACCGATGGTAGGTTTAATAATTGGAGCGAGGTGCTCCATTTCATGCGTGGTGGATATACCAGCTTCAAAAATAGCCAACTCTGCGGGAGCGTTCATCTTCAAAACACTAAGCGGCACACCAATTTGAGAATTATAACTTCTTGGACTTCTAATAATAGTATAAGAATGACTCAGTAGCTGATACAACCATTCTTTAACAATGGTTTTACCATTACTGCCCGTAATTCCAATAACGGGAATATTAAAATGACTGCGGTGATGGGCTGCAATTTTTTGCAGTGCAGTGAGGCAGTTGGGTACTTCAAAAAAAACAGCGTCTAAGCAATAGGCCTTCTGTTTTAAAAGATCCATCCTGCTATTCACTACAAAACAGCGAACACCCTGATCATACAAGCTTTCTATATATTCATGTCCATCTCTTCGCGGACCAGGAAGTGCAAAAAATAATGTTTGCGCCGGAAAAACGAGTTTCCTGCTATCTGTCAAAAGCTGCTCAATAACTATCCCCTCTGTGTCAACTACAGATAAGTCAAGCATGTTTGCAATATCTTTTGCTGTGTATTTCATGTAGGTAAATTAAGACATAGATCCGTCTGTAATATCTTTTGGAGTTCCTTTCTTTTTATGAGAAATAGAATAAACAATGGACCCACCAATACAAACCACTATAAACAATAGCGATAAAACAACCTGTGTGTTTTTGTCCATCCACTGGTTTAAATAATGTTCGCCAAGCATTTTGACGCCAATAAACACGAGTACAATAGCGATACCTTGTTGTAAATAATCAAATTTAGAAACAGCTCCTCTTAGTAAAAAAAACAAAGATCGAAGACCGAGTACCGCAAAAATATTAGAGGTGTAAATAACCAATTTGTCGGTGGAAATACCCATCACTGCGGGTATCGAATCAAGTGCAAATACGAGGTCAATTACAGCTAGCAATGCCACAACAACAAATAGTGTAGTATACTGTGGCTTGCCGTTTACGCGAACTACATATTTACCATTACCATCAGTTCCAGAAAGGGGTAGGTATTTTTTTAAAAAACGGTATATCGCTGTGTCGTGCGGATCAAATTCTTCAGATTCATTGGACGTAAACATTTTGAATCCGGTATAGAGTAAGAAAATACCAAAAATATAGAGTAGCCAGTGAAACTGTTCTACGAGTGCTACACCCACCGTAATAAAGAGTACCCTAAACACAATGGCCATCAAAATGCCTACAAGTAGTACCCGCGGATAAAATTTTTCATTTACTTTAAATGCGTTGAATATTAAGATAAATACAAAAATATTATCGACACTTAAACTCCACTCCATCAAATAGGCACTCAGGTATTCTAGTCCTGTTTTTTGACCTTCTTCTACCCAAACAAATACAAAAAAACCAAGCGCCAAGGCAACCCAAAATAAAGTTTGAAGTAGTGCCTGCTTGATTGTAATGGTTTTATTTTTTTTACTAAGTAGTCCAAGATCAAGTATGAGTGCAAGTACAAGTACAATTGCAAAAATGAAATAAACCAACTGATGTGATGCGGTCATAAATATGCGTTATAAGTATTTTTTCTTGCGCCAAAACGAAACAATAAGGCCAATTAGGAGTAAAAGTACAATAGGTCCGGCAGTAGTTATTAACTGCCAAATTGTTTTTTGATCCGCTACTTTTTGTTTATCGAGAAGCCTAAGTACGACTACTTTATTTCTAGATTCAAAAAGTCCATTGTCGTTCACTAAATAATCGATAGCATTGAGTAAAAAAGTTTTGTTGGCGAATTGAAATGCTTCAAATGGTAGTTCCCCCATCGGAAGTGGACCCGTTGTTTTAGTAACCGAGTTGGTAACAATATCAGCGTCAGAAACTACAATTTGCTTGGTTTCCTTAATGCCTTTTCGTAAAAAAGGAAGTCCCGTAAAACGCTGCACCGAATCCATTACAGTAGTGCCCAGGTTATTGGCAAATAAAGATGAAAATTTTCCTTCTAGTAGTACCGCTACCGGAATATGACTTTTTGTAAACGTATATAAATCTGCTTCAGACTGCACACTATTTAAGGACACCATCGCAGGTGAAGCAATACTGCGTGAGCTGGTATCGGTGGCGAGTAAAATTGTTTTTTTAATCCCTAGCGCTTTAACCGTATCGATACTAGATGGAAAAATAGGTAGCACCCGGTCCATATTTTTTGTAATCGGATTATCGGAAGGGGTTGTTAAAAAAGGATAGTAAGGCCAAGGAATACGCTGCATAGTTGGTGAGCCGTCCGGATTTTTACCTACCACAATTGGGAGTTTAGCGCAGTTTAAATCCTGCACCAAATCACCATTAATACGTACACCATATTTAAATAAAAGTGGATCAATATTTAAGCCTCTATCATAAGCGGTATAACCAGCTTGTGTGCGCATTAAACTGTCCAGTTCGGCGTGCAGCTTGTCAATAAACCAGATTACTTTGCCGCCATTTAAAACATATTGATCAATTTTTAATTGATCCTCATCTGTAAAGGGCTTCGTAGGTTTTACAATCAATAACACATCTATATTAGTGGCACTTGGATAGCCTACTTTTAAATCAAAAATGCCCAGGTTATAATCGTTTCTAAGTGTTTCTGCTAAATCGCTCACGGTTAAATCGGTGGGCTGACCATTACCTACCAAATAGGCAACAGTTGGATAATTTACTTTGGTAGCCTTATCTATAGCTGCTGCAAATTTATATTCGAGTAGCGCCTCTGCTGCATTGCGTGTTGCTTCTTTGTCTTCTTTAGGTTCTACCGCTTCTATAACATTGTAACTAGAAAATATTTTTTTACTGCTTCTCAAATCAACCACTACTGGCGCCCTATTACCATAACGCACAATGGCAGCTGGTACAATAAGTTGCGAAGTGGATTTTTCGATGCCCTCGTTTATAGCTGTTCTTTCAAACACCACACCAAGTGCAGCAAGGCTATCATATAATTTAACTTTTACGGCTTCGTCTGTAATACCACTACCAGGCTCCACAAATGAAACCTGGATGGAACTTGCAGCGTAAGATGCAAATGTTTCTGAAATTTCGGCAGTGGCAATATTTAGTTTTTTATAATCGGCAGGTAAGTCCCCAGTTAAAAAAACTTCGATAGTTATAGTACTATCTAGTTTTTTATCTAATAATTTTTTAGTGGCTTCACTTAAGCTATATCGCTTTTCAGAAGTGAGGTCTAGGCTACCATGCACCCAAGCGTTAGAAGCATAAATAACGCCAACCAGCAAGCATACTACAATAATATTTGAATATTTTTGAAACATATTTTTCAGATGCAGTTAGCGCTTAATAATATTTTGCTTGGTGATATACAAACAACTATATGTGACAGCCAAAAAATAAATGATATCATCAATTCTAACAACGCCTCTACTAATACTTCTGTAATGAAAATGGAGGCCTAATACTTCGATGTAGTAGCTAAGTTTTCCTTGAAATAATGACAGCTTACTTACTGCTTCAAACCCTGCAAATAATAAGTAACAAATAAATGCAGCACCAATAAAAGCAACTACCGTATTATTTGTAAAGCTACTCACGCAAATACCTATAGCTACAAATACACCGGCTAATAAAAACAATCCCAAATACGAACCAGCTGTAGCGCCCATGTCTATGCCGCCCACCACAGATAGCGATTCTACGGCAACGCCATATAATAAGGTTGGCAGGAGTAAACATAAAACAACAAGCAGTGCGCCTATATATTTACCATTCACCAACACAGCCGGTCTAATAGGTAAAGTTTTAAGTAATTCAAAAGTGCCCGACTTGTATTCTTCAGAAAAGCTACGCATGGTTATAGTGGGTGCCATAAAAATAAGTAGCCATGGCGCTATATTAAAAAAGCTAGCAAGGGTAGCATAACCCATTACCAAAATGCTGGTGTCAGGAAAAACAAATAAAAGAAGGCCTGTTAATAGTAAAAAAAGGCAGAGTGCCATATAGCCTGTTAGGCTAGTAAAAAACTGCTTCCACTCTTTAAGGCTAATATTTAGCATGGCCCAAAACTAATTGTTCTTAGGCAATCTTAAAAAGTAAAAAGTTAAATTA
>Ga0209354_10000766_pt1 | contig 14738 bp, 14 predicted proteins | sample LauGreSpBDMM15DD_2_FD_187562 | JGI IMG/M metagenome (GOLD analysis project Ga0209354, IMG submission 187562) | Freshwater lake microbial communities from Lake Michigan, USA - Sp13.BD.MM15.DD (SPAdes) (version 2) | ecosystem: Environmental > Aquatic > Freshwater > Lake | place: Lake Michigan...
TGCCGGTGCATACCTGGACAGCGAAGGCGCACCTCGCGACGGCCGCCGTTCATGCGTGGTGGAACCCTTCACTTCCGCAACCATTGTTGACAGCCTGAAAGGTTTGTTTGTTCCTTCCGACGTGATTGGCAAGCAATACACCAAAGGCATGATGGGCCGCGATTCCGCTGGTATGAACTGGTACATGGATCAAAACGTTGTGAACCAAACTTTTGGTTCTTACGCCGGTAAAACCTTGTCCGTGGCCACCAACACCACTTCGTTTGGCATTGCCACCGGTTGGGCGCAATTCGGTACTGTCACCCTGGTGGCATCCGCTGCATTGACCTTGAACCAAGGCGACGTTATCCAAATCGCTGGCGTGTTTGCTGTCAACCCCCAAAACCGCGCTGCCTACGGTTCCGGCAAACTTCGCAACTTTGTTGTGCAAGCAACCACCGCCGTGGCAACTGGTGGCGGCACGGCCGTGACTGTATCGCCCGCGATCATCACCGGCGGCCAATTCCAAAACGTTGTTGTGCAGACCACCAGCGCCACCGCTGTTGTGACGCCCTTCAACAATACCGGCACAGTCAGCCCGCAAAACTTGGTCTTCCACAAGAATTTTGCGACCCTGGCCACGGCCGATCTCGAATTGCCCGACGGGGTTCACTTTGCGGGCCGTGCGTCCGACAAAGACCTAGGGCTTTCCATCCGTGTGGTGAGGCAATATACAATTAATAACGATTCCATTCCTACGCGTTTGGATGTGTTATATGGTTGGGCGCCTTTGTACCCTGAACTTGGTTGCCGTGTTGCAGCCTAAAAAAAGCGGGGTGGCTTCGGCCACCCTTCATTAAACAAATTTAAGGAAAAAATCATGAGCAATCCAGGGCCAGCATCAACCCAAACGAACACCCCAACGAATTTGGCAACCAACCAGGCTTTGCGCCTGATTGCGTCGGCCCAAGGTGTTAACTTGAATTCTGTCGCCGACACCATCGCCCCCATTTTGGTGGCTGGTGACGTCAGCGTTCAAAGCATCATCGTTGCCAATGCAAGCGTTGACCTGACTACCGCGCAACTTGCTGTTTACACCGGCCCAGGCGCCACCGGCACGGCTGTTAAGTCGGCCTACGCGTTGACCGGCAACAGCACCAGCGCCAAAGTGGTTGTGACCGCAGCAACTTCAACCGATTCGATTACAGGCACACCCTTGTATATTCGAAACACTACCGCCCAGGGCGCAGCGGCCACCGCCGATGTGTTTATTTACGGTTATGACCTGACGTTCTTGCCTTAACAGGGTATGAAATGAAAAAGGGCCGCCCCCAAAAAGGGTGGCTTTTTTTCTATGGTAAGCACTATAATTTTGAAAACACGGGAAAGGGTTAAAAATGGTAAATCTTGAAGCCATCCGGCCAAGCGGGCCAACTTATGCGCTTGATTTAACTTCGTCGGCGTCAGCGGCTTTGCTGATTACGCCATCGACCAACGATCAAACAAATTACGTGATTCTTTTGAACACCGGAACCGACAAAGCAGCCGTCACGATGGCGCCTGAATCGGCCAACCTGGTGACGCCGACAATTGCCAGCACCGGCAATTCCGGTTCTTTCGTGTTACCTGGCAGCATGAATTTTCCCATTGTGATCGCAGCCCCAAAAGGCCCGTTCTACATTAAAGGGATTAGCAGCGGCACAAACACACTTTACATTACCCCCTGCCAAGCAGATTAAGGGGGCGCCATGTCGAACAGCACCGCTGTTACGAACACGACGAACATCAAACCGGTTCAGGGGCTTTTCCAACCTGAACCGACGTTTGATTTAATTTCGTTCGTCGGCCCCGCGGGGACTTTGTTTTTCCCGCCTATTGATCCGATCCAATCGGGTTTGACCATCACCGACAGCACAATTGATTCGTCCGTGATCGGTGGAATCGCGCCAGCAGCCGGTTATTTCACCAGCATTTACGCCGTCACCGGCCAGGTGGCCACGTCGCCCACGTCCGACACCGACATTGCAAATAAGGCTTACGTCGATTCGGTTGCCCAAGGCTTGGACGTGAAAGCGTCGTGCGTTTACGCGACCACAAACAACATCACGCTGTCCGGCTTGGCTGTCCAGGCTGGTGGCGATTGGGTTTCCACGCTGACCGCGGGCGACCGCATCTTGGTCAAAAATCAAACCGCCCAGGCTGAAAACGGCATTTATGCAGCCAGCGCCAGCGGATGGACACGCACCAGCGACATGAACGTTTGGTCGGAAGTGCCAAGCGCGTTCACGTTTATCGAATCAGGGACAACCCTAAGTGATACCGGTTGGGTTTGCACATCCAACCAAGGCGGCACAATTGACGTGACACCAATCACCTGGTCGCAGTTTTCGGGCGCCGGTTCGTATTTGGCTGGTACAGGATTAACCCTTACCGGCAACACATTCAGCATCACGAACACCGCGGTGACCGCGGCCGCTTATGGTTCGGCTTACCAGGTGGCCACGTTTACCGTGAACCCCCAGGGCCAATTAACTTTGGCGGCCAGCACCAGCATTGCAATTGCAGCAAGCCAAATAACCAGCGGCACAATTGACAACGCCAGGTTGTCGGGTTCTTACACCGGAATTACCGGTTTGGGGACTTTGCTGGACTTGACCGTGACAAACACAATCACCGGTTCGGTTTCAGGCAACGCGGGGACGGCTACAACGGCCACCACGGCCACAAATTTGGGCGGTGGTGCATCGGGTTCGGTTCCATATCAAACGGCCGCTGGCGCCACTTCTTTCCTGGCTGTTGGAACAAATGGCCAGGTGTTGACCTTGGCCGCGGGTGTTCCGACCTGGGCAACGCCCACGGTTGGCACGGTCACGTCGGTTGGCGGCACGGGTACGGTGTCGGGAATCAGTTTGTCCGGCACGGTTACCACCAGCGGTAATTTGACTTTGGGCGGCACATTGGATTTGTCGGCGCCCCCCGCAATTGGTGGAACGACTGCAAACACAGTCAGAGGCACAACAATCACGGCCACAACCAAGTTTGTTGGCCCTTATTTTGACGCTGCCACAAGTGCTGGCGGTGCATTGCGTAATTCAGGCGGCACGGCCCAATTGCAATGGGGTGCTGGTGGTGGCAATAATTTGACTTTGGATGTTTCCACAAACATCAACGGCGCAAACGCGCAAATTGACATAAGCCCTACGGGAACCGGCCACGTTCACATGAAGCCAACAGGAACGGGTGCAATTGAAATTGCCCCGACCAGCCTTGGCACAATCAACAATATGTCCATTGGTGCGACTACGGCATCAACAGGCAAATTTACGACGATTGATTTCAGCAGCACATTGGCCGTGTCCGGTTCAACCGGTTCGGCTGGCCAGGTGTTGCAGTCAAACGGCGCCAGCGCCCCGACCTGGGTGACGCCGGTGGCTTACGCAACGGTGACCGACGACACAACCACAAACGGAACCAGGTATCCGCTGTTTGCCGATCAGACAACCGGCAACTTGACCACGCAATATGTGTCGTCCACCAAATTCCAATTCAACCCTTCTACCGGCACATTGTTGGCCACGGTGTTTAGCGGATCGGGCGCCAGCCTGACAAACGTTCCGGCTGGCCAACTGTCCGGCACGATTCCTTCGGGCGTCCTGGGCAATTCAACGGTTTACATTGGCACAACGGCGATTGCGTTAAATCGCAGCAGCGCCAGCCAATCGTTGACCGGCGTAAACATTGACGGCAGCGCGGGAAGTGCAACAAACGCAACAAACGCAACAAATGTGGGCATCACCGACGACACAACCACGGCCGCGGAAATGTATCCAACCTGGGTGACAACCACAACCGGAAACTTGCCGGTAAAGGTGTCTTCGACTAAACTGAAATTTAATCCATCAACAGGCGTTTTGACCATGACCGGTGGAACTGGCGGGGGCAACTTTTAATGGCAACATGGAAAATTTTGGGCATTGATTCACCAAACGGGGAACTGATTACCCAAGCAAAATATTTTATATCCGTCAGCGATAAGGATTTGGTTGTTGAAACGGAGGGTTTTTGGACGTTCCAAGAACCAAAACTGAATGTTGCGTTTGCAAATGTGACGGAAGACATGATCGTGGCTTGGATTCAGGCCGAAACAATACAAGACGGCGCCAACATGATTGAAAAGCGCCTAAACGAACAATTGGCCGCTTTAAAAGCGCAGCGCGTCACACCGCTACCTTGGGCGCCCCAAACGTTCACACCGGATTTAAAGGGATAAAAATGACAGTCAATTTATCATCATTTGCTGGCGCTGGCGCACAATTGTTTTCAAACGATGGTGTTCCTTTGGCGGGCGGGAAAATTTATTCCTATGTCGCCGGAACATCTACGCCACAAGCAACATATACAACAAGCGCCGGTTCTATTGCAAACAGCAATCCAATTATTTTGGATTCGGCCGGAAGAACGCCGCAAGAAATTTGGTTGACTACGGGGGCCACTTACAAATTTGTTTTGCAAGATGCAAGCAATACCCTTATTGGAACTTATGACAATTTGCCAGGTATTAACGATAACAGCGCCGTTTATGCTGATTTGGCAAACACAACCGACAATGCCAAAGGCGATGCGCTGGTTGGTTTTAAACAATCTAATTCATCGGGATTTTTAAGTAATGCTGTTGCAAGAACCGTCAATACAAAATTGGCTGAATTTGTAAGCGTTAAAGATTTTGGCGCAACTGGCGATGGTTCTACTGACGATTTGTTGGCTATTCAAAACGCAATCAATTACCTCAGCGCCAACAATAGCAATATTTTTTATACGCAAGGAGGAACGGTATTTTTCCCACCAGGAAAATATCGCGTTACTGGAACAATTTATTTGACCAAAGGTGTTCGATTGCTTGGGACAATGGCTGGTGCATCGTTTGCATTTAGTTCAAGTACTGCAAACGTAAATGCAGCATCAACAATTTATGCTGATTTTGCAACACCAAATACAATCGTAATTGATTCGGTCGGATTTATAACGGCAACTGGTTTGCGACCATCATCCACTACAAATGTTAATGGTGGTGAAATTGGAAGCAACACAATTAACCCAACGCACAGCCCATCGATTGAACATTTGCGTGTTACGGCAATGGGAACAGCCGCAAACGTTATCACGGGCGTTCGCATGGCTGGATCGCCTGGCTTTAACATCAACAACGTTGAAGTGCTTTGTGGTAGATATGGAATTGTTGCTCAAGCATCTTGGGGCGCATCAATTCGTAATGTTAACGTTCAAGCCAGTAACGTTGGCATTGCTTTGACCAATGACATAAACAACATTCAAATTGATGAGGCTTACATTACCGTTGGTTCTACGGCAATGACAACGCCATATTTTTATTACACGGGCGATGCTGGTATCCCTTACATAAATCCAACTGCAAACTTAACGCAAACTACGGGACTTTATACACTTTATGCAAATGGCGTAATTAATGCAATTATTACTGAAGGTTCAAATATTGGACTTAACTTTAGGAATTCGGCGTTTACGCTTAACACGCCTTATGCTGAAGCCTTAACAGCCTATTGGACGTTTTGTTATTCAAGTCGATTGATTATGAATTCGTCTGTTCCAGGCATTGGGGCATCTTTAAATCTGTTTTATTTTGCGGCTGGAAGCATTGTTGATGTAAGCGTAAGCAGAGAAGTTTTACCATATTTTAATGAATATGTTGAATTTTTTGATGATACTGCTTTGTGTCAAGTGGTAATCCACCAGTCACCAAAATCAACCAACAATTACAACACATTGAAATATGTATGGTCGCAAGAAAACGGCCAATTATTGTTTTTAGCGTCCCCTAATTTATCTGCCAACGCAAATATGTTGGATGATTACGAGGAAGGTACTTGGACACCAACTATTGGTGATAGTTCGGCTGTTTTATGGACTATGACAACGCAGAATGGTAGTTATACAAAAGTTGGGCGACAAATTATTGCTCAATTTAGAATTGTTACCACTAACCAAGGTTCTGCGGCTGCTGGCGATTACGCACATTTGCGAGGCTGGCCTTTTGGTTTGGCCTTTTCGGGTGGCACATCAACTGGAACAAACATTGCCGTAAAACAAGCAACTTTGACCATCACAGGTGAATCAGGTGGTTTGGCTTTGTTGGGGTCGGGCACAACGGGCAACGGTGTTTATATGTATCAAAACGGTGGCGCTTCACCGCTTTTAAACAGCGACCTTGGTGCTGCAATTACGATTGAAGGCACAATGGTTGCATTCCAAACATAAGGGTAAATCATGGAAACAATCAAAACTTTTGACATGATTGAGCATCTTGGCGGTGGCGTGGTTGAAGCCCGTGAAGTGCAAAGCATTTTTGATAAAGAAAACAAATTAACATCTTGTTTTTATCATCGGCACGTCATTTACAAAAATCAAGATATAAGCGGTTTTCCTGAAGAAGTGAAAAAAGTTTGTCTTGACGCTTGGGTTTAACTGGTAAGGAAAACAAAATGGCCCAAACTGGTTTCACGCCGATTCTGATTTATAGCAGCAGCACAGCGGCAAGTGCGCCTTTGGTTGCAAATTTGACCAATAGCACGTTGGGGTCGGAACTTGCCATCAACATCACCGATGGCAAACTGTTTTACAAAGACAATGCCAACGCCATTCAAGTGATTGGTTGGAAAACCGTTCCGGCCACGGCTGGCGGTACTGGCCAAACCGTTTATGCGGTGGGTGATATTCTTTATGCGTCCACCACCACGGCGTTGTCAAAATTGGCCGATGTGGCCACCGGCAACGCGTTGATTTCGGGCGGCGTGGGGGTTGCCCCATCCTACGGAAAAATTGGCCTTACAACGCACATATCGGGCGTTTTACCCGTTGCCAATGGCGGCACAAACGCATCCACCGCCAGCATCACATCATTCAACAATATTACGGGTTATTCCGCGGCGGGTGCTACGGGTACAACCACCACAAACCTGGTGTTTTCCACAAGCCCTTCAATTACAACCCCAACATTGGTGGGGGATGTAACTTTAAGCACAGGCAATTTGGTTGTCAGTAGCGGCAAAGGCGTTGATTTTTCTGCGACGCCTGGAACCGGCACAAGTGAATTGTTTTCGGATTACGAGGAAGGAACCTGGACGCCGCTTATGTCTGCGAATGGTGGTGGTGTAGATAACTGGACTTCATCTTCTGCCGTTGGTTATTACACAAGAATTGGACGATTGGTAAATATTCAATGTAGTTATACATACACGGCAAAACAATCGGCAACTGGTGACTATGCGTGGATGTCGGGCCTTCCATTTACGCCATCAGTAAATAGCGGATTTTTTTACGTTGGAATAAATAATGGTGGCGGCGCAGATACCGCCTCATACTCTGCTTTTTTTGGAACAAACAATTTTGTGCGATTTACAAAAGACCAAAATCGATCTGGTGCTGGCGATATGGTTGGAAGTGATTTTCCAGCCGCCACAAGAACTATTACATTCCAAGCAAGTTACATCGTATAAGGAAACCATCATGCTTGAAAAACAAATCATTGTTGACTTGATTGAAATTGTTGAAAACGGTTGCGTACAAGTGCGAACCAAAACTGCAATTTTGGAAAACGGGAAACAAATTAGCAATTCTTTGCATCGGCACATTGTCACCCCAGGCAATGATTACAGCGCCGAAAATCCCAAGGTTCAAGCAATTTGCGCTGCGACGCATACGCCTGAAGTGATTGCGGCCTATCAAGCAGCCCAGGAAGCAGCGAAAGCCGAGGTTTGAAATGACCACGCCATTTGACATTGTTACCCGCGCCATGAAGGACATTGGCGCGTTGGCTGCCGGTGAGGTTCCAACCGCTGACGAAGCCCAAGACGGCTTCGATATGCTGAACGATATGTGCGCCCAATGGTCGAACGAAAACATGATGGTTTTTTACAAAACCGAAATCATTTTTCCGGTTGTCCAAAACCAAACGCAATACACCATTGGCCCAGGTGGCCAGGTTGGTTGCACGTTTACCGGTTCAATCAGCGGCACAACCCTGACCATTCCGTCGAATGGTGTGACTTCAGGCGCCATCACAATTGGCCAAACGTTGACGGGAATTGGCATTGCAGCCGGAACCACAATTGTGAACTTTAACAGCGGCGGCGGTGGCAATGTCAATGAGGCTGGAACTTATACATTGAGCCAAAATGCTACAACGCCAAATCCTATTTTTACGGGGTCAATCAGCGGAACCACACTTACGGTAAGTGCCATTTCTGTTGGTTATTTGGGGGTTGGTTGCGTTGTCAGCGGAACCGGCGTCACTATCGGAACTACGATTACCGCAGTTATATCGGCATCGGGCGGTGTTGGTACTTATACCGTTTCAGCATCACAAACTGTTGGCAGCGTTGCAATGACGGGAACTGTTACGCCTTTCCCAATTTCGGGTTATTACGAACGACCGTTGACCATTGAATCCGCGTTTGTGCGCGTTACCACAACCAGCAATGGCGCCCCAATTTATGGCGGCGGCTTGGACTATCCCGTGGCAATTTTTGCCTTGGAACAATACGAATCCATTGGCCTGAAGCAATTGAACGGCCCTTGGCCAAAGGGTCTTTATTACCAGGCAAGCGAAAACCTTGGCACGATTTACGTTTGGCCAAACCCCGCCCAGGGCGAAATGCACATTTTTGCTTATACGCAATTCCGCACGTTTACCGCGCAAACCAACGACATTGCTTTGCCGCCTGGCTACATCAACGCGTTGCGCTGGTGTTTGGCTGAACGTTTGCTGCCTATGTACGGCAAGATGAACCAGGTTCAAATGGCCATGATAAATTCGTTGGCAGCCCAGGCAAAGGCAACAATTAAGCGTACCAATATGCGCCCGCCGCAAGTGGCGCGTTATCCTGACACGTTGTTGATGGGCAAATCGAAAGATGCCGGTTTCATCATGGATGGGGGATTTGCATAATGCCTGACTTTGGTTTCGTAGGCGCTTCTTACGAAGCCCCGTCAATTTATCAGGACGCGCAAGAGTGCATCAATTTTTACCCTGAAATTGACCCCACAAAGCAGCCTGGAAGCCGCGGCGTTGTTGCGTTGTACCCAACCCCTGGACTTGTTGAAGAATTGCAACTGACGGCTGCCGAAGTGCGTGGAATGCGGGCTTTGTCCGGTGGTCAATATTTGGTTGTTGTTGTTGGAAGTTTGGTTTATAGAGTTAATACCAGTTTTGTGGCAACACAAATTGGGGTGCTGGCTACTAATTTTGGCCAGGTAGATATTACTGACAACGTAACCACAAACAACGGATTGACCGCTTACATTGTCGATGGTGCAAACCGATATACTTGGATTGCATCTAGCAACACGTTTGCTTCGGTGCTTCCAACTGACGGACTTTGGCAAGGCGCGACCGCCACCGACACGGTGGATTCATACATCATTTACAACGAGCCAGGAACGCAAAATTGGGCTGCAACCAACCTTGGCCTAGCGGTTACCACTACGGGTAACTACGGAAGCAAAGACGGTTCCCCCGACAACCTGGTGACTTTGATTGTTGACCACCGCCAGGTTTATTTACTTGGCGAGGTGACAACCGAAGTTTGGGTGGACGTTGGAACCACAATTTCCGGCTTAACGACTTTTCCGTTTCAACGAATTAGTGGCACGTCCATGCAGCACGGCTGCGCGGCCCAATATTCCGTGGCCAGGTTTGGTGAATCGTTTATGTTTGTAAGCCGCGACACCCGCGGCCAGGCCATCATTGGCGCCGTAAACGGTTACACCTTTGTGCGAACTTCCACCCATGCGGTTGAAAACAGCCTGGTTGATGTGGACGTGTCCGACGCGGTGGCTTATACCTATCAAATTGAAGGCCATGAAATGTATGTGGTTACGTTTCCTTCAATTGATTTGACTTGGGTTTATGACCTGGCCACGCAGCAATGGCACAAATGGCTTTCCTGGGATGCTGATACTGGAAATTACTATCGCCACCGGTCAAATTGTTATGCGTTTTTTGCTGGCAAGAACCTGGTTGGTGATTTTGAAAATGGCAAAATTTACAGCCTAAACAATGCGGTATATACCGACAACGGTTCAACAATTCGTCGTTTGCGCCGTGCTGTTCATTTGACTTCGGATTTGCAGCGCCAGTTTTTTGATGAATTTCAAATTCAATTTCAGCCTGGCGTTGGGCTGACCACCGGCCAGGGCGAAGACCCACAGGCCATGTTGCGTTGGTCAAATGATGGCGGTTCTACCTGGTCAAACGAACATTGGATCACTATTGGTAAAATTGGCCAATATCAAAACCGTGCCATTTGGCGCCGCCTTGGCTGGTCGCGTGACCGAATTTTTGAAGTGGCGGTGACCGATCCAATCAAAGCCGTGATTGTTTCCGCAAACCTGAAGGCGTCGGTGGGAGATAACTAATGGTTGCCCCCAATCCATCTTCATTTAGCAATTTGCGGTTTCCGCAATCGCCGTTTCTTGATGAGCAAACCAAAAGGCCGTCAAGGGAATGGACGATTTGGTTGCAAAGCCCCGATATTTTGTCGGCCACGGTTGCTTACATTGTGATTACAGGCGGCGCAATAAGCGGCGTGACGATTAACGATTCGGTAATCAATGATTCGACAATTGGCCTGACAACACCGGCAGCGGGCAAATTTACCAGTTTGACGGCCCTGAACGGAATTGGCGGGGGTACGTTTTGAACGAAGTCATTTCATCGCCTACACGGGATCAAATTGACCGGCTGCAAGCCGAAATGGTCAAGATGCCCCAGGCTGAATTGCAAACTGAGCATTATTTTGTGCCTGGGATGTATTGCCGACGCGTGTATCGTCCAGCCGGAACGCTGATTGTTGGCAAGGTTCACAAACACCCGCACTTCTTTTTATGTGCCAAAGGCGAGATAATTGCGTGGACTGAAAGCGGAATGAAAAAACTTCAGGCTGGCGACGTTGTTGAATGCAAGCCTGGAACAAAACGGGTAACCCTGGCCACCCAAGATTCGATTGGGGTAACGATCCACAAAACGGAAGAAACCGAATTGGAAAAGATCGAATTGGAACTGGTTGAGCCGGATGAAACGTCGATGTTTGATTCAGGCAATAAATTGAAATACATCATCGACGAGATGAAAAAATTAGAAGGGGAATGATATGACATTCGTTGCAGCAGCAATCGGGGGCGCTTTAGGCTACGGTGTGGCCGGTACGTTGGCCGGTGCAGCAATTGGCGCCGGTATTGGCGGCATGATTGGCGGCGGCGTGAATCAAGCCAGCACGGCCAAAGAAGCGGCAGCCATGCAAGCGGGCGCCACAAGCGATGCGGCCCGTTTGCAATATATGACGGGTCAAGATGCCATTGCCTTTCAAAAGGAAATGTTCCAAAAGCAATTGGAACTTGGCCAACCTTATAGGGAAGCGGGTTATGGGGGGCTGACAAAACTTAATCAAATGTTGCCGTCCCTTACCTCACCCGTGACCGCGGCAGACATTCAAAATATGCCTGGTTACCAATTTGCCGTGCAGCAAGGAACCGGCGGCGCCATGCAAGGCATGAACGTCGGCGGCGGTGGATCAAACGTTCAACGCGCTGGTCAAAAGTTTGCCATCGACTACACAATGGGAACGGCGCTGCCGCAGTTGATGCAGCAAAAACGCGACATTTACAACACCTTGTCGGGAGTGGCCAACATTGGCCAAATGCAACCTGGTGCTGGCGCGGCTGCCGGAACACTTGGAACCAACGTTGCCAACACCATGATGGGCAGCGCAACCAACATTGGCCAATTGGGCGTTGCTGGCGCAAATGCTTTGGCATCCGGTCAAATCGGCGCTGCAAATGCTTATGGAAACACCATTGGCCAATTGGGCAACGCTGGCATGATGTACGCGCTTTTAGGATAAGGAAAAAATCATGGAACTAAACATCACACCAGTTGCCGGACAAATCAAACCCGTTTCCAATTTGTCGCTGGCCGATATGGTCAACATTGGCCGCGGTGTTCAGTCTTACAAAAGCGGCCAAATTGCGCTTGAACAACAAGACATTGCCAATCAAGAGCAAAAACGTGTTCAAAATGCGGTGTTTGCAAACCCCGATATTTTTATGACCGATAACAGCCTGGACATTGAAAAAGCAAAAAGAATCCTTCCGCAGTTGGCGCCCAGGACTTATACGGATATGTTGCAAAAATACACAACCATGTCCAAGGCTGAAATTGAAGCCAAGTCAGCAAAGCAAGGTTTGACACAAGAACAAAAAAATTTGGTTGGTCAAACTTTCAACATTCTGGGCAAGGCTGGCATTAAAGACAAAAATACGTATTTGGGCGCGTTGGATGATTTGGTGAAGACCAATCCAAACAATCCCGATTTGGGGAGACTGGTAGATTCATACAAAACAATTTGGAATCAATTGCCTGAACAAACGCCTTGGGATCAATTGGCCCAACGTGGCGCACAAACGCTGTTAAACATTCCCCAACAAGAAACCGCATTCCGTCAGCAACCTGGCACGATTGGAACTGGTGCGGCCACGTTCCCGACCGTCACCACGCCTTCCGTTGCTGGTTTGCCGCCACGCCAGGAAGTTGGCCAGGTTCCGTTGGCTGTCGCGCAAGTGGCGCCAGGTGGCCAAAGTGAACCAACCGGCCGCGTGGACATGAACAACAATCCCACGTATTACGTGCGCGACGCCAGGGGCAATATTGTGGGCGAAACCACAATTCCCGCCGGTGTGCCCGCTGGCCAAATGCCTGGTGGAATGCCCACGCCGTTGGGTGGCAATGTTGTTCAACCGCAGCCGCAAGTGCCTGGCGCTGGTCAAATGCAGCCACCACGCCCGCCCGTCAATGTTCCAGCGCCAGCCGCCCCCGTTGTTGGTGGCCCAATGCCTTTGCCGCCCCCTGGCCAACCATTGGCTAATGCGCCAGCACGTATGCCCGCTGGCGAAACCGGTGTGACTTTAGAAGCCGCACAAAACCTTCGCGCAACTGTTCGTAATGCAGCCGCGCAAGCGCCCGTACAGCAATTCAACAACAATCAAATTATCAAGTTGGCCGACGACGTTATTACCGGTCGGGGCGCAAACTTTATTGGTTCGTTGACCGGCGGTTACGCTGGACTTCCATTCACCAGCGACAACGCAACCAATTTGAATCAGTTGGGCCATTACATGGCAATGCAAACGGCTTCATTGTCGCAAACGTCCGGTTTGGGCGGCACGGATGCTGGCCGCGCAATTGCTGGCCAAATTTCAGGCACAACGGAATGGACAGCGCCAGCCATTAAGCAAACAGCCCGTGTAAACCGCGCATTGACCACCGGCACGGAATTGTTTAACCAGGGCGTTGACAATGCGTTTAATCGCACAAAGAACCCGTTTTCGTCCACTGAATTCCAACAGCGTTGGACACAAACATTGGGCGCCGACGGCATTAACGCAATTCGTTTGTACGATGCCATGCGAAACAGCGACAAGGAAGCCATCCGCGAAGTGGTGACGCAAGCGGGCGGCCCAAATTCGCCTGGTTACCAAAACTTGGTTCGCAAAATCGGGGATATGCAAAAACTGGTTGGGGGTAAATAATGGCCATCGAACTGTTTGATACATCGCAAATTGACAGCGCGGTGGGTGACGCCTTTGGCACAAAAGTCAAATCACGACCAGCGCCAGCGGCCGCGCCAGCCCCCGCACCGGCGCAAGCCAATCAGGCGTCAGTTATTTCCGATCAATTGCTGGACAGATTGAGAAAAGTTGAAAGCGGCAAAGACCCTTTTGCCGTCAACAAAGAAACCAAGGCAATGGGGCCATATCAGTTTTTGCCTGAAACTGTCCAAATGTTGCACAAACAGGGCGTGAAATTTAACCCGTTTGACGAAAACGAATCACGCGAAGCCGCCAGGACATATTTGACACAATTGACCAAGCGACACGGCGGCAACGTCGATTTGGCGTTGAAAGATTACGGCGGGTTTGTGACCAAAGACCCAACCAGTTACGTTCAAAAAGTAACGGGCGGCACATCAACGGCGCCCGCGCCAGCATCGTCGTCACCATCTACAACCGAATTTTCCGGCATTAAAGAACAGGACATTAACAGCGCGGTAAACGACGCATTTAAAAATCCCGAACCGCCCAAACCAGGCATTGTTGAAAAAACAAGCGGCAAGGTTGCCAGTAAGGTTGGCGAATTTTTCCGTGGCCAGGGCCGCGCAGCCGCCAGCCTGGCAGATACCGGAATCAATGCGTTGACCGGAACTTTGGACGTGCTGGCCTATCCGGTGGCGCGGGCTTATTACGGCACACAAATGTCGCCTGAAGCCGCAGCCGAAAAAGCCAAAGCCGAAACTACCAGCCCCAAAAACGTTGTTGGCCGTGCCTTTGGCGTTTCCGAAACGCCCGAATACAAAGGCGAAGCCAGCCAGCAATTGATGAATTACATTGGCGCAAACATGGACAAAGGCGCCGATGTGATCGCCAAAGAAACTGGTTTGCCGAAGGCCGACGTTGAGTCGTATATGAACACGTTATTGTTGGCCACGCCTTCAGCCGTCAAAGCAGCCGGTCAAACCAAACTTGGCCAAATTGTCAAAACCGAAGCCGGTTACGCTGGCCAGGCTGTAAAGCAAGGCGTTCAGGCTGTCACGCCTGAATTTGTGCAACGTGGTGTTGTTCGTGCGGTAGAAGCCGTTGCGCCTGGCACTACAACCGTCAAGGCGCCAGCCGCC
>Ga0209354_10000769_pt1 | contig 14702 bp, 5 predicted proteins | sample LauGreSpBDMM15DD_2_FD_187562 | JGI IMG/M metagenome (GOLD analysis project Ga0209354, IMG submission 187562) | Freshwater lake microbial communities from Lake Michigan, USA - Sp13.BD.MM15.DD (SPAdes) (version 2) | ecosystem: Environmental > Aquatic > Freshwater > Lake | place: Lake Michigan, USA...
GTTAATTTTTCAGTTAACGGAGCGTCATCATCTGTTAATACAAGTGTTGTTAATTCGTTAGGTTGTACTAACGTTACTGCCGCCATTGGTGGGGCTAATACGCCTACTTTAGAAGAAGTGAGGAATTTAGTTAGTTATAATTTTTCGGCTCAAAATAGAGCAGTAACAATTAATGATTATGAATCATTAATAAGAACAATGCCATCACAATTTGGTGCTCCTGCAAAGGTAAGTATTACTGAAGAAAATAATAAAATTAAAATAAAAATGTTATCTTATGACGATAGCGGAATGTTAACTGAAACTGTTTCAAACACTCTTAAAAGTAATTTAGCAAATTATTTATCTAATTATAGAATGATAAATGATTATATTTCAATTGAATCGGCAAACGTTATTGATTTAGAGGTTTTAATTGATATTATTCTTGATAATACTCAAAATCAAGGAGCTGTAATTTCATCAATTGCTAATGAAATATCAAATTTCTTTTCTAGTGGGAATAGACAAATGGGTCAAAATGTAAATGTGTCAGAACTTAGAAAAAACATACAAAATCAAAATGGGGTAATATCTATATCAAATATAAGTTTTTTTAATAAAGTTGGAGGGTTATATTCGTCATCACAAACATCTCAAAGATATAAAAATTCGGTTACAAAAGAAATTGAATTAATAAGCGATACTATATTTGCCGAATCAAGTCAAACTTATCAAATTAGATACCCAACTAAAGACATTAATGTTAGAGTTCAAAACTTAACAAATATTAAATTCTCATAACAATTTATTTTGTAAGATATCGGACTATCTTTTAATGAAAATAGATACTTAAGTATTTATCATTGAAAGATTTTTTATAATATCCATGGCAAATTCTTACAGATTAAGAACTAAAGTTGGTGTTGATAGTTATCTTAGTGTTCAGTTAGACCAAGACTTTGAATATTTAGAAATTTTATCACTCAAAATTTTACAAGAACAAATTTATACAAGGCCTTGTGCTGACTATGGTGTTATTGTAGGTAGATTAACTATTAATGGTGGGTATGGAATACCTAACGTTAAAGTGTCATTATTCATACCTGTTTCAGAACAAGATAAGTTAAATCCGTTAATTTATGATTTATATCCTTATGAAAAAATAACTGACCAAAATGCGGATGGTTATAGGTATAATTTATTACCATATAAAAAATCACATTCTGCTCATAGTCCAACAGGTACTTTTTTTGATAGAGAAGATGTGTTAGTTTCTCCAACCTTAATTCAAGTTTACGATAAATATTATAAATATTGCGCGTCAACAAACACTAGTGGTGATTTTATGATTTTTGGGGTTCCAATTGGAACTTATACCATTCATGCGGACGTTGATTTATCAGATATTGGAGAGTTTTCATTAGCTCCTCAAGATTTAGTTAGAATGGGTATAGCAACTGAAGGACAAGTGGCTGGGATTAAATTTAAAGCCTCCGAAAATTTGAACGAATTACCACAAATTTTTTCATTTGATAAATCTGTAGAAGTACAACCACTTTGGGGACAACCTGGAATTTGTAATTTGGGGGTTAATAGAGTTGATTTTGATTTAACAAAAGAAACTAAAATTCAAATAACGCCAACTTCAATATTCATGGGGTCGTTAATCACTGGTAATGAAACAGATTTTCAAAAAAGAAATTGTAAACCAAAAAAAAATTTAGGAGACCAATGTAGTTTAATGGCCGGACCAGGGGTTATTCAAGCTTTAAGACAAACTTTGTATATTGACCCTACCACTGGTTATCCGGGGTTAGAGTTATATGATATAGAACAAGGTGGTCAAGTGATTGATGGAGACGGGGCTTGGATAGTAGACGTACCAATGAATTTAGATTATGTAATAACTAATGAATTTGGAGAACAAATAATTTCTCCAGACCCAAAATTTGGTATCCCTACTAAAGGAAAATATCGTTTTAAAATTAAATGGGCTCAAGGTGATAATTTATCTGAGTCTATTAAAAGAGGGTATTTTTTAGTACCTAATATTAGAGAATATTGGACTGATGAAAATGACCCATTTTTTGAAAATTTTGGAGCAATTCAAGTGATTAATCCAGAATTTTTAAATTATAGTGAAAATGCCGCGTTGGCCGAAAAATCATACTCGTTTAGTACTGATTGGAATGATTATCCTGACCCAGAAGTCGCAATTAAATGTGATGATTATTTTTATGAGTTAACTTATAATAAAGTATATACTGTTTCCCAAATGATGGACAGTTATAATCGTGGGGGGTTTTCAATAAATCAAAAAATCGCTATTAAAAATGTTCTTAATTCTGAATGTTCAAGTGAAAATACTAAATTTCCAGTAAACGATGGGCAATATAGGTTTGACTTTATCTATTTGTTATTTTGGGTTCTACTTCTTATTGGGTATATAATATTATTAGTTGTTTTAATTGTTTTTCACGTTTTAGGTTATATTGTTAAAATTCTTGGAATGTTCATAGGTTATGTCCTTGATTTTATAGCGGCGATTTTAAGAAAAATTTGTGATTTTGTAAATAATAAAATAATAGATACAATAAGAGGATTTGGAATTGGTTCAATAAATGTTGCAGGAAACTGTGTTGCGTTTTGTGATAACGGTTGGTATCCCTTTAAGGATACGCCATATATTACTTGGTGTAATACCGCTGCTGATAAGTTAGAAGCTTGGGCTAAACAGGTAAAAGAAGCGTATCTATGGTTTCAAGGTAAAACAATTCCAATGTTAACATATCCTGATTGTGAGTTTTGTGAATGTAATACTAGTCAACCAACTCAGTTTACTAATGTAAACGCACTTGAAAATGACCCCAATGTAGGGATTCAAAAATTAATAACTCAACAATTAAATAAAAATAGTTTTTTAGCTCCTATTACATTAGGTTTAATTTTTAACAATACCACTAAGTTTATACCAAATCTTCCTAAGCCAACATTATTATTTGCTCCTGTGACATCAGGAGGTACCCCTACTATTGGTGCAACACCGATTTCAATGTTTTATAAAGCACAAAATTCAAAAATCGCTACAATACTTTCTGGGATAGAACCTAACCAAACTTTACTTACAACTTCTAAAACAAGAGTACCACAATATAGTGAATTTGGTCAAAATATCGATTATAATTATTGGGGGGTATTAAGTCAAAATCCTGTTACTAACACTAGAATAACGTTTTCATTAAGTTTACCAATAAGTGAAAGAATGAACTTGTTTAATCTTAAATCAAAATATTTTAATGAAAATCTTAATAATTATCATGGATTAGGGGTTAATCGTATTAAAGTTACTTTTGGTAGGGATTTAAATAGTGGTCCTAATAAATTTCATTATGATAATACGTTAACCTTATTACTTAATAATGACCAATTAAAAAAACTTAAACCCGGACAATTATTATCGTTTCAAAATCCTAATGAGTCAAGGGATAATAATTTAAATGGTCTTAGTGAGTTAAATCAATTTGCGGGCCTTAGTGTAACAGGGACTGCAATTAATACGGGAAATAATTCTAGTATTAATATAACATATGCGAATCCAAACGGTAGCGGAGAGTTAGATGTTGATTATCTTTTACCTCAAGAACAGGGGGATATGTATGCAAAATTTCCTACTGATATTGAATATTTTATGGTTATTACCGCAATGACTTATGAGACGTTTTCAGGTATGTGTAATCCTAACGAAACAGAAGTCACTCTAAATAAACGTTACTTAGGCAATTCTAGTAAGTTTGAAATATTAAAATCGGAGTATGGGTGGTGGGATTATGAAGCATCTAGTGCGTTCACAGTTAATTCTTTAGGTGCAATTTCTGATGGTAAAAAACAAGGCGTTGTTATATGTGTTAGAGGTGTTGACCCAAATTCAACAAAACAAAAAAACAAATATGATTTATCATGGTTATTTGGGTATAATACGGATGAAGAATGGGGGAAACGTTCACAATTAATAATTGAGGGAGATTATTATTTAAATCACCCAATAAAAGGTAATATTAATAGTATTAGTCATAGTATTTCAAGTAATTTAGACCCTAATATTTATTTAAATGAGGCTGAGAGTACCCTCTATCACAATTCATTTAGATTTAAACCTGCATTTTCTGGAAACGCGTCGTTTAGTTCATACACAACTAATTTACCAATGTATTATTCAAGTTTTGATAAACTTACCCAAACTGGAGCAAGAGGTAGCAATAATGATTTTTATAAACCGGATAATTTAACTGATACTCCACCATTTAGTCAAGCGATTCAAAATTATAATGGTTATACAAATTGTTTACCTAACCAATCTAATTATTTTGTTAGAGAATTTCAACGTCAAGTTGAGTTGAATTTATTTATACCAGGTACTAACCAAGCAATACCAACCACCGCTGAAAGTGGAGCATGTTGGCCATGTGCTGATTGTAATCCAACTTGGATAACTACAGGAGGACCTAATTGGAATTATAACAATTGGGGTTACGTTGTTAAACCAGACCCTCGTAATATGAATATTAACGTTCCTTACAATTATAAGGTTCGTACTTATCATGCATTAACTCAACCACCCCCTGGGTTATTAATTAAACTTGATTCAGGAAATTTAGCATCTTATCCTGGAACAGGTAGTACATGGTATGATTTAATTGGGGCAAATAATGCCACATTATTTAATTCACCAACATATTCATCGTCTTATAATGGAATGTTACAATTTGATGACGCGTCTTTTGAATATGCAAGAATACCTAATATTGGGACTTTATCTAATTGGACCGTTGAAGTTTGGTTTAGATTAACAACTTCATTGAACGGTAAAACTACTTCAATTATTTCAAATCAATATAATAATTCAGTTTTAAATTTTAGTATTGGTACTAATAATGCAACATCTAATTATAATCTGTCTGTAGGATTTAAATATAATGGAGCATGGCAAAAAACAACAGGTGTTATTCCTGCTCAATTAGCTGTGGGTGTTTGGTATCAAGTTGTTGGTACGTATGATGGTACGACAATAAAACAATATGTTAATGGGGGATTATCTGGAGGAACAGTTACCCCGTTATTTTCAAGCGCAATTTCACAATCAGGTGGTGAAATAAGAATGATGAGAAGATGGGAAGGAAATACAGGTACAACCGCTAATTTTGCGGATGGTGATTTGTCAATTGTAAAAATTTATAATAGAGCGTTACTATCATCAGAAATTCTTCAAAGTTATAATAATACTTACACCAGATTTCTAAATATTACAGGTGCAACATCTGGTCCAGTAATAACCGCAGTTGCAAGTGGTTATTGGGCTAATATTGGTTTTGGTATTGGTGATACGTATATTACAGATTCGTTATATTCGCATAAAAGTTATTCTTTAGTTGCCTATAGCGGGGATACTGTACCAACTGTACAACCACAATATTCGGGAGCTTCAACAATTGCTAGAATTACAATACGAGATGAAAGTACGTTATTAGTTAATTCAAAATTATTATATTATGATAGACCGCCAAATATTGATATTGTAATTTCAAAAATTAAAATTTTACCTTTTAAATGGAACGAAGTTGCAATTGTTAAATTAGATTCTTATAGTAATCCATCACTTAATAAACTTAACATATCTTTTTGGTATTCTAATTTTGAAATTGCTCCTAATAGTAATACGTCATTTTTAGGGGAGAGTCTTATTGATGTTGGTTTTTTAAATAAAAATAGTGGGAATAGTTCATTTATTGATTTTGATATTGAGGTGGATTATATAAGTAGTGCTATTATTTTAATGTTTCCTGTTCCATCATATTCAGATATGCCTGTTGGAGGAACTGCATTAACTGAAGGAATTCCAGTGTTAATGTTTATAAATAGAGCTGAAAGATATGTCACAGGTCAACTTAGTCCTGACACATTCGTAAATGGAAGTGTGTTTTTACCTATTTCTACATTCCCTGTTGATATAACAAAAATAACAATATATAACGAATCTAATTTAATTCGTTCATATGGTGTTGGGATGGATGATATTGTAAATCTTTACGCTTGTGGATATAGAAAAACTAGCGATTCTACTTTATATTTTAGTGTTTTTGATATGAATGGAGGTTTAATAAAAACTTTTGGACCTACAAGTGCAGATAATGTTGGAACTAATTTTAATGGTAGTGAAATATTAACAACGGATACTGTAATATCATTTTCTTTAGATTTTAATCCTCTTTCTAAAGAATTAATTGTGTGTTGGATTAATAGTGATGGTAAAATATATTATAAAACATTTAATGTATCTATTGATGAATATGATACTGGTTATGGTATAATTTTTATGCCAAATATTACTTTAAAAACTATTAATCAAATTGAAGTGACGTTTGATAGTGTTGCAAATGGGACACCAAGGGATGTTATTTTAAAAGTTAATAGAATGACAAAAGAAATTGCTATTTCTTGGCAAACACTATTGAAAGGTGTTTTTACTATGAAATTTTTTAATTTAAATAAAACTGAGTTTCCTTCGCCATTATTACTCCCAAATCAATATCATAGTCAAACTGGAACTCCTATTTTTGATATGGGAACTAACTACGGAAGTCCTTCAAGTTTTAATGTGACATATAAAGATAATACAGCTTTTGGGATTTCAATAAAAAACGATTATTCTGTTTTTATTAATAGAGAGCCGTTAAATAGAGGGTATTATTCAAATGAATTTTTAGAAGGTGGTGGGGTTATGTTTCTTAAAAATAAGTATAACACAGAGTTAGGTTGTTATAACAATCAAACAGGTTTATTAAATAATGTTGGTAAATGGGCTTACGATGGGTATTATTATTCTCCAACATATAATAAAGATAATGTTATTGAAATTAAAATAACTGAAGACGCTGATAAATTAATTATGAGGTCTGACAGGTTACCAACATCTACTACTGAAAATAAAGTAGATAGTTCATATGGGGGTAATAGTAGTTTTGCGTTACACACTAATCAATATTTTATCGCGTATTTACTTGATAAAGATGGACTTTCATTTGGAATAGGAGGAACTCCAAGTACACCTATTGGTTTTGTTCCCGTACAAGACGATGATGAAGATAATGTTCTAACTAATGTGCTTTCAACCACAACTTGTGATGAGTTAGTTCCGTTAAATTGTTATACAACTAATAATAATACGATTGGAGTTAAACCATCAGGCGATACTTGTTTTTATAACGGAGTTGGTAAATTAGCAACCGATAAAATAATGAGTGGGGGATGTTATGTAATGGTAACAAGAGTTTTGGAAACTTTACCAAATGATTTAATACTTTTATCTGAATGGAGAAATAGAATAACTATAAATTTTGCAGCATGTCGAAATGTTTTTGAACATGTTTTTAGAAATAATTGGATAAACGGTACTTTATTTGCGTTTCCAATTAAAAATGATAGGAAATTTACGCCAGTATTTACAAATTTTAAAAAAGTAAGTCCAACAAATCCATTTTTATCAAAATACGGTGTATTTTTTAGTGCGAATTACCCATATAGTAGATATTGTAAGGACACTGTAAGATTGCATTCTAGAACAAACGAATTTTATTATAGGTCAAGTCCATTTTTAGCTGGTGACACAAGACAAGATGGCGCATTTATAGGTATTAACAATCCATCGTCTGGTCAAACTCGAAACGATAAATATATTAGATTCCCAACAACAATTATGGATTTGGGGCCTAGGTCAAAATATTTACAAGAAATTATCATGTCTGATGATTTAGATGGGTATAATATTACTAATCTAAATAGTAGTAGTTTTAGTGATGTTGACCCTTTACTTAATTTTTTTATATTGAGTAGAATAATTGGGTCAAAGTATTGGATGAACGTATCCGGATTTTTTTCAAGACGGTCGTATATTGATGGTGATTATGCTCAAATGATTGCGACTAATTCTCAAGCTGGAGTCGCTCCTTTTGATGAATCAAATTATGGAAACAATACTGGATTTACAAGTAATCCAATATTTTATGCCAATCAAGGTGAACCAATTTTTGGTGTATTTTATGATTCTGATTTGGGAATAAGAGATTTAGTGACACCACGTAGAACATTAATTAACGGTGATGTTCCGAATAGTTTTTGTTCGTTTAACGAATTATCTAATTTTTCACAACAAGTCCCTATGTATCAATGGGAAATTAAAGAAACCGCAGAAATTGGTTTTTTAACTCGCTCAATAATGTCAACACCATATATTTTTGGTAATTTTAACAATGAGTGGTATACAGGGCTTGTTAAAACAACAACTGGAAACACTGAAACATTTTTTTCACATAAATACCAATCTTTAGATAGGTTAGAAACACAATCAAGATTTTTTAAAACAAATATTAATACAAAAACTAATTTTTTTAAGGGTTATATTTATGGTGTGGGAAACGGGCCAGGTACTGCAACTACTATTAATGCTTATATTACTAATAATGTTTGGTCAAAAAATAATCCAACGCTTCCAAGTTCTAATAGTAATTTAGTAACGTTTGGAACTCCTTTTTATTTTTATTTTGGATTAAAAAAAGGAAAAACGGCAATTGATTTATTTAATAAAAAATGGGTTAATACTGAAAATGTTTTTATATAAAATACTAACTTAAAATGAGTCGAGATGGAATAAAAATAATATTAGGAGATTTAAAATATAAATCAGCACCAAATTCAAACTTAATTATCCCTATTCCATTTGAACAAAATGTTAAAGAATTAATTCAATATAATAGGATTTCTAATGTTAATTTAGCGCAATTATATAATGATGAAAGAGAATTATCTACAATTTTTAGACCAACATTTAAAATAGAATTATTATTTAAAAATTTTTATTCAGGAACAACAAATTATCCTCCATTTGAAAATAATTTATATTATGTAAATGAGAATAAAGGGTCTTATTTATCGTGTTCTGTTTTTAATGATAGTACAATTCCACCCGGCAGTAAAAATAATGCGGTTATTTGGTCAGGATTTCCACAATATAATGAATTTGATTTTATTAGAAATGATTATAATGTAACTGGGTATACTAAAGCTCCGGGTATTGAAAATTTAACAGAACAAATAGTTTTTAATTCTAAAAGTGCCGGAACGTATAATTGGGAATTTTATTTAACTTATCCATTTAGTAGTACAACATTAGAAATGAGTGCTTTTTTAGACCCTAAAGAAGATGGAGCTCAAACAGGAGATGTAAATTGGAACGCAAATGAAGGTATACCATTTAGAATTAGTGTTGGTAATAGTGATAATGTTACATATCAAGGAACTAGGATTATACGTTTTTCTTCTCCGATTAAACATGGGATAACCCCCGGAGAATTTGTTAAGTTAAAAATATATAATAGTAATGATATTAACACTAATAAATTACCATATACTGGATTTTCAAGTAGTTTGGATACGTTCCCAGTATTTTCTTTAGGAAATGGTCAATATGGAACCGAAGATTATGTTTTTAACATTGCAAATTTAGGGTATACAGGTACCGTTTTTAATCAAGATAATGAAGGTGTGGCCAAAAGAGTAATATCGATTGAAAATACTGGTGATACAACTTCAAAATATTATGTACGATTGCATAAAATATTGGTTCCTTATGAAGATATTGTTTTAACAAAAGCTGGGTTTGAGAATAATATTTTTGGAATGAATAAAAAATATGAAAGTGCTTCAACAACTCCTGATTATAAATCAAGAGTGTCAATTAAAGAAGGTTCTCAAACATATAATATTACGTTCAATAAAGATATTGACACTTCAAATATTTTTGATAATCAAAAAAGACCAATTTCTGAATTATTTTTAACAACAATTTGGAAAGGTTATTTGGGATGGACTTACGGTGGACCTAACGGGAATAATTCAAATTATTTAAAAAGAGGTTGGGATTTTAATTTGGGAATGAAACCCCAATCTATATATGTTAAATTTCCAATAAATTTTTCTGGACAAACAAAACAAGGAATTGTACCATTACCACAATCTTTTTGGGGAACATCTAATGGAGCGTTAAATCATTCAAATATAGAATTTACGAGTTACACAAAAAATGATAATACTTTTTATTATGTCAACTCACTTAAAAAAGATGATATTGTTGATGGAGATTTTTGTGAATGGAATGAAAGTGAACAAACTGAAAAAGTAATTTCTAAAGTTAACCATAAAATATATTTTAACTCAGCATATTTTAGTTTTTACCCAAATATTACGGCAACCATTTATGATGGAGTTGATGATGATGGTTATAGTTCTTTTAATTTGCAAATGCCAAATATACAACCGACAACCCCTATACCGTCTGGATTAAATTTTGTTACAGGGTTTACTCCTAATACTATTTATAACCATAACCCATATGGATATTATTATAACCCACATTATTCTATAAAAATAAAAGAGTTCTCAGAATATATTGAAACTGCTGAAAGGTCTGTTGTTGATATACCAAATTATGCATATTTTTCAAAGTCTCAAAATTTATTTATTTGGAGGGATTTTTTACCATATGGGATTAATAAATCAAATTCAAATGGGGTTGATTCCCCATTTATAAACAATGCTCATTATCCATTTAGTTCGTTTACTTTTAGATTAATTCCAGAAGGGACTACTTATTGGTATGAAAATACAACAACTCAAGACTCGCCAATAACTGATTATTGTGAATAATAACTATAAAATATTAATAAATAACGTTAATAAAAATATTTCTATTCCAATTGAAATAAAATGGGATTTTTTGGATAGAGAAAATTCTATACAAGAATATCAAGACGTTATAACTAAAGAAGTAATTGGGTTGCCTAAAAACTTTGAAATTTCTAGGTTTGCTCATGATGAATATAATGGAGATTCTAGTATTAATTACGAATTTAATTTTTATTCAGGAACGCCATCATACAATACATTTACTGGGGCTACTAGTACGTCTTGGTCACCTAGTTATATACATCAATCATTTACAATATCTGACTTATATTATCAAAGAAGGTCGTTTACAAATTCTTTTTTTAAATTGGATTTTTATGATACAACAAGTGGGGCTAACCAAATTAATTATTTTACGGTAATTATCCCAACTAGTCAAGGAAAAACAACAGATGTTTTTTTATCTCAATTTTTACCACCACAAAACATAAAAAAACCAATTTTTAAATTAGATTATGTGGGAGATAAAGAAGGGTTTTTTCTTTATTGGTTAAGAGATGAAACGTTTTATAATATTAATACATTTTATATGACCGCAAAATTTTTTGACGCAAAAATAGGTCAATTTATTAGATTAATGAATAAAGGACAATTTTCTTCTCCATTAAACACTGGTAATTGGTGGAGATTTAATGATAAAGATTATTTTTATAATAAGGTTGTATTTAATTATGATAATAATACATACCAAGTTTTTGATACGGAAAATCAAAGAATTGGTACTGAAATTAATCCTATAAAAATGTATGAGTATTTAAATCCAATATCCCCTTAATAAATGAGATAAATGAACGACAGATACTATAAAATAAATATTTCACCGGAAAATATAAAAAATAAACTTTTTAAAGTTTATTATACTGGTGGTACATATAATACTCCTACTGACCCAGACCCTTGTTGTGATGAGGAAATACCGACAACAATAACCGATTTTATTACGGGTGAAACTTATGTGTATTCATCAATGACGCAAATTTTATCTGGGGGAACTAATGGGGGTGTAGCAACTGGAATGTCATTATTAACTGGGTTAACAATACCAATTTTATTTACAGAAACAAATATTGATTTAGGGTATTATTCTGTTTTTGATGGGTTTATTTTACAAAAAGAAGGTATGGGAAATTTTATATTTACATCTACACTTCAAGACCCATATACTTGGAGTATTTATAATACATCTGGAGGGGAAGTAAAAAAATATCTTGCGTTTTCTGAATATAAAATTGATTGGGGTGATAATACACCAATACAAACTGTAAATGATTTTCCGCCCAATTATTATACCCATACATATAGTGTTCCACAAGGAGAAACTCCTGGAGGATATGCAATTCAAAACGTTGAAAATGATTTTTTAGTAACAATGTCAGGAACGAGCCCATGGGGGATTAATATTATTCAAAAAAAAATACATGTCCCATTTAAACTTGCTCAAGTTAATAATCCAAACGGAACTGCTTATTTTATTCCACAAGGGAATAGTTGGTCCGCAACTCCTTTAGAGTACAATTATTTATTTACTGGAGATTCAAATAACAATGTTGAAGACCATATTTCTTCAAATTACACTCCAATACCATTTATAATTACTGGTTATACTAATTCTACAATAAATGATTTAATCCAATATGGAAACACATCAACTTTAATTGGGGGTAAATTTGTTTTAGGACCAGTTACTGGAAGTTCTGGGGTTGTTGGTGAATTTTTTGGGGAAGGGGAAAATGGACTTTATACCGCGTACACTATTAATGAGATAACTTATTATGATTATAAAGACGGGACTACAGTGTTTATTGTTGAATCTTCAGGTATAACATCTGATTGGTTAGTTTCTTCCGCAATTACAAAAAATGAGGCATTATTAAATATTATTGACGCGCCAGAATTGCAGTCTAATGTATTTATTGAGAGAGGAAAAGTATCTGCGATTGAAAATATTGCAAGGTTAGGTGAAGTTGACAATATTGGGGATTTAGTTAGATATGGATATAAATTTTTTAGAATATTAACAATTAACAATTAATAACACATAAATTATGGCTGTAGGAACATACGGAACAACAAGACCTAGTGACGTATCACCTGACGATGTAGAAATTATTTTAAATTATACACCGTCAAGGGACGAAACAAATGACTTTGTTTTAACAAAATTAAACGCATCGACGTTATTAAGACCTTATTATAATAATCAAAACACTGGAGGTAACGCAAATGTTGAAATTTTAGGTGGGTTATATAATATGACGTTACCAACTGACGTTTTTAATAAACTTGGAATTTATACATTATATATTAGACCCGCACAAATAAGATGTCTTATTTTAGATTGTGGTGTTTTAAGCGCTCTCCCTAATGTTAGAGGAATAATAATTGATATAAATACAGTGCCGTCACAATATAGAAATAATTTTACAAGCCAAGGTTTAGTTGGTTATAGAATTGAATATTTAAATAATGATGGTACAAAAATTCCTAATTTTTTTAGATTGATAACCTCATCATTTTTTTGTGAGCCCGTAATACAAAATTTAACAAATACTTCACAAAAGGCAATTAGGTATCGGTATACCGAAAATAATACAAATTTAGTTTTTTGTACATTAACTCCTTCTGCAGCACCAACAAATAAACCAAACGCTATTCCATATATTGGTCAACCAAATCAAAGTATTATTATCACAAACACTTTTTTTAATCCAATAACAACAGAAATTGAAATTGTGGATAGTGATATGTCAACATTAGCTATCGGGTTATTTGGTAATCAAACAAAATCTATGGAAGACGGAGTTTATACAATGTATGACGATAATAATAATATTTTTAAACAATACAATTTGTATGAAATTAGAGACCAATATAATGCTTTATTATATGAGGTTAGAGAAAATCGAGATAATAACATTGATTTTAGCAAAAGTTTCTCAAACATAACAAAATAATGGCAGTTAAAAAATACATTTCTATCCCCCAATCAGTTTCAGGTAAAGGCACATTTTCTGATGATTTAGTTGGAATGCAAACAGTTCAAGGTGGAGGGCTTACGCAAGGAAATTTTGTATTTACTTCGTCCGTTTCAGAAAAAACAAACCGAAACTTTTCAATTGGTGTTTTTTCTAAACCAATAAATTTAGAATCTTTAGGGATAAATAGTATTGAGGAGTCTAAAGAATTAATTGAAAATAATTTTAAAGTTTACCCAAATTTTGATTTAAGTCAAGTTACTAATTTTACGCAATACGGTTCTTTAGTTAAAAGATTATCATCATCAGTTACTAATATTATTAATAATTTTCCAGGGGCAATAGAATCTCTTTTATTTGGTATTGATTTTACAACTGGAGCAACGGCAATAAATATTGTATTTAATCAGGAGGCCAATGAAACTAATTTTGAGTTAAATCTTGAAAAAATACGAAATCCTTTTGATATTGATTTTAGTGTAAATGCCACAAGAAATTTATCGCTTAGAGAAATTGAGGTTTCATATTTAAGAAATTTAACAGTTAATTTTAATAAATATTCATTATATATTGATGATGAAGGTTATTCTTTAACTAGAATTGAACCAACAATTTCATTAACTAATGGTGTTTTAAAAATTTATATAAACGGCAATCCTTTTTCAGGGGAAACAATAACATATAAAAATTTAATTATACGGCCAAATGATTTTGAAGTTAATAAAATTTTTAATGAAACTTTAGATGAGGTTGAAAATTTTATATTAAATAGAAATATAATTCCAAAATACACCGCAACTTTTAAAATACCTAGCATTACTGATGATGGGCAATATTATATTTCTAATAAACTATTAAGTTGGCCTTTTTATGGTCCTTGGAATTTAGACATAATAACACAAAATTTTGACGATTATTTAGTTAATTTAAATGAAATTGGGGAAGAACTGC
>Ga0209354_10000776_pt1 | contig 14570 bp, 22 predicted proteins | sample LauGreSpBDMM15DD_2_FD_187562 | JGI IMG/M metagenome (GOLD analysis project Ga0209354, IMG submission 187562) | Freshwater lake microbial communities from Lake Michigan, USA - Sp13.BD.MM15.DD (SPAdes) (version 2) | ecosystem: Environmental > Aquatic > Freshwater > Lake | place: Lake Michigan...
TTCGTGTCCACCACCTGCGTCTATTGGTGTGATGTGGTCTACTTGTGTTGACTTGGCTTTGTTACACACTGTGCAAATTGGCTGTTCTTTAAGTACTACCCCCCTGTTTTTTAGGTACCTGGGGTCTTTGTGTTGTTTGCTCATAGGGCTAGCGCCTTCGCAGGCTCAGTTGCTGTCGTTTGTGGTTGGTGATGTTTCATGTCCGCCTCGATCTGTTGTTTGTATTTTGTTTTCAATGTTACTCATGTGCAGATTAGACCTAGTGCGATAACCCCCCATGCGCTGCCTTCAATCGCATTCCCTTAACTGTTATCTATTTGCCTGACCCCGTGTTACCACATAGGTCATCTACCCACGCTTTCCGTGTGTTACCAATCAGCGTTGCACCGCTGTAGGTCGTGCCAGTCATTAGTTTTCGGTATGTCAACGGTATGTTAAGTCTGTAACGACTCAATCACTTGTGATGCCTCTTGCTTGCTTAACGCCTCAATGCTTGAGTATTTGTTATCTAACACTTTGTTTATGTATGGCATTAGTTCTGTTGTGCCTATCTTTTTCTCGAATGCCAGTGCGCGTATCATTCCGCGCTGTTTAGGTGATGCGTACTGTTTTGTGTCAGTTGTGTCGCCAAACGGTTGCTCTAAGTCCTCTCGAATAGGTTTGACCTCTGCTAAAGGCCCTGGCTGGCGTGCCTGTACCTCATTGCGTGACGCAATTGATTTGCCTATACCCATGCCAAGAAAGCCGAGCGCTCTACCAAGGCACGATGTGCTGGCATTCATCATCTCGCTACCTTTTGTGTATGGCGTGCGACCCGGTATCGCTTCCCAGCAGTATGCGACTGATGGTTTTAGGTCTGCTTGATCGCGCCAAACAGTACAACTAATTTCTACATACAACTGATTGTCAACTACGACTATTACTGGTTTAGTTTCTTGTACGCGTAGATCAGGCCAACGCTTTAACGCCTCAGCCAGTCGAGTCGGTACATCTACATAGTCGCCTAAGTTGAATGCGTTCATGACATCCACGCGACACACGCGTTAAGTAACTGACTGCTAATTTTTATGTCGTATTGCAGTTTGTCAATGTGCTCTTGCAGTACTTCGTTTTGTTTACGCGCAATTATTAACTGCTCTATTAAATAATTGTTTGTGCTTTCTGCTTCGTTAAATTCGGTCATTGTTCGCCATCTAAATTCGGTCATTATTCGCCCTCTTGAATGTATTTAAGAATTGCTTTTAATTCTTTTATTTCGTCTAGCAGTGCTGCGTTTTCTGCTTTCAATGTGTCACGCTCACGCGCTATAGCCATGTTGCGCTCTGCAGAGTCTTTAAGTTGTTGTCGACTGCCATAATTAGGGTCGTATCCGCGTCTCATACACACCGCCAAACAATCGCCTGGTTACCAGCGCGTGTTAACCGCCTAATGCCACTGTCAATTACATGTCCGTCTTTAACCAGTGTGCCTCGAGTCGGCCTGACCGTGTTGCCTGACATGTTCAACGCTGTCTCTATTTCTTCATCTGTCGCCGGGCGACCCAGTAGGTAGGCGTGTACGCGCTGACGCTTTTTGCCTGTTTTCGGTTTTGCTTTTATTGCAGCGTCAACGCTTGTCTGTTTTGCTTCGCGCGCAATAATTACAATGTCGCGGTTTATTGCTGGGCGCTCGAATGTACCGCCTAGGCCGATTGATGGTGCAAACATTTGTAGTTGATTATCCACGACTAATCCAATTTTCTAGCCGACGAACTTCCGACTCTAAATCTTTTATGCGTGTTTCTAACTCGCTAATAATGCCCATAAGGTAGCGCACCTCAATTTCTAAAACTTTTGGTGGCGTGTCTGGCATCTTGCTGATCTGTTCGCCTATTAGTCGAAACTCTTGCATACGCCTTAATGTTTCTTGGTGTTCGCGTTCCATTTGCATGTCAAATGTTTCGTTGTATTCGTTCTCGGTCATTGCTTTCTCTTTTCTGTTTAGGTTATATTCCGAACATGATAAAGGACAGTAGTCGCAGAGTTAATCCGCATGCAACCATCCACCAGGCCAAATCTTCAATCGTCATTGCATGTCCTTGTACGGTTGCACATGTCCCAAGGTACCCAGCCGTTGCCTGCCGCCTTTTCCCAGTAATCAAATAACAGCTTGCCTGCTTTTAGGTTTGTTAAAGGGTCTAATAGTGGCTCTTGTGTGCATACGCCCATTTGTAAACATATTGGCGCGTGTGGATTACGCGACAAATCAAAATTGACACCGTTTATTTGTAGTGTGCCTGTGTCTGATCTGTGAGTTTTGTCTGACACGCCAATAATGTTGCAATCTTTGTCCACACTGTCACCGCCACGCCTATTAGGACAGCACCCAGCCTCTCGAAGCGCTACATGTGTCAATTGCGCTAACTGCTCTACTTGCCAGCCTGCCTTAAGCGCCAGCGCTGGTAGCCATGAGCAGTCCCCATGCTTATACACAGGCTCTACAAGCGTTGTAGTAGTCACTGGTGGCACATGGCGATAGATCACAGCCATAGTCTGCCCAAAGCCACCTAACGCCTCGTAACGCTCGCTGAACTCGGATTCAATGACAGGTTCTACTGGCTCAGGTATTTGGCTAACGCCAACCCCGATTGCAGATAACGCAAATGCAATAATTGCTTTGATGATGGTTGGCATAAGTGCCCTCGACTTTCTCGGTCAAGAACACCTTACACGGGTTTTTTTACCACCGCAGGTATTACGCCAAACACCTTATCCCAAGCCTGTTTAGCCAATTCCTCACTGTGCGCAATCACGGGGTTTACCTCGACATGCCACCAGTCGCCTGACTCAAATGTGCCAGCCTTCCAAGTAGCGCGATCACATTTCCATGATCTGTTTAACGCGTAGTCAATAACTAGTTCTATGCCGAGAGTATCTGCGTTTTCTAATAATTTGTTCATGTATGCGAGCGAGACTTTGCGGCCGTCTTGCCTGCCTTTATTTGTTGCCGATATCCAACGGTACGAAATGTCGCATGCAACGCCTTTTGCATGGTTTGACACGATGCCGGGTTTGCCTCGTACATCGCGCACAACCCAACTGCCGTTATTCCACAACGATTTGTCTGAGTGATATACAGCGCGTGTGACCCACAAGTTCATGCCTGCTAAAGGTTTAGAAACTACTGGCGCTGCATTGATTGTGTATGGTTTCATTCTGTTTCTGCTTTTGCATTCTTTTTAATACCGTTACTAGCAACTAGGCCAGATAGCGCGCCTGTCAAAAATACGCTGATGGTGCTGAGTAGGTCAACAATGCTGCCGTCTAATGGCGATAGTTCTGCAGGCATGTTTACAAACAGCATGCCGAACAGCAAGCCAACAACCATAATCATAAATGTGACTGCCATAATTACGCCGACTGTAAAAACTAGTCGAGCGTGCAACGCTTCATTTTCTAATTTCGCACCTGTCCGCAGTGACATATTCACATTCCTCTCCTGTTGTTTTGTTTTGATAAATCGTTGTGTTATTTGTTTTAGTAAATGAGCACGCCGATAGTAAACAGCATGTAATTATGGTTGCGCGTATGGTTGCCATGATTGCGTGTCCTCATCCCAATATGTTTGTGGTGGTGCTGGTGGTTGTGGTGTGGGTGGTTGCCAAATGTCGTTGCTGTCTAATGTCCACGATGGGTACGGTTGTGGTGCAATAAAGTTTTGGTTGACTGCATCGTATGTGTAGCCGATACCTGCATAGTTTTTGCCTGCGGTGTCAATATATGTTTCTTCCCAGTCGCCACCTAACAGATCGTGACAGAATTGCGCGCCGTCAACAATGTTGTCGTTAACTGCAATAACCTCAGTAACGATGTTGTTGACTATTTGTGCAAAGTAGTTCATTAAAATGTGATGCTTCCGCTACCAGTGAACTTGTATGTTGTGCCGACTACTGTTGGCGAGCCTGTTGTTGATGCTGCAAGTAGACCTGTGTTAATAATTACAAGACCGCTACCGCCAGCGCCACCATTCGAGCCAGCATCCTCTGACCCTGACCCGCCCCCACCGCCAGTGTTTGCTGTACCAGCAAGACCATTTGCAGATGTGTTCGAACCGTCACCGCCACCGCCGAGTCCGCCGAGACCTGCAGCCGGGATTGATCCGCGTTTACCAGCTCCGCCACCACCTGCATAATAAGTTGCTACGCCTTCAATAGTCGTTTGAATACCAATACCGCCATCAGGTCGTAGTCCTGAGTTACCGCCAGCAACGCCTACAGCACCACCACCGCCACCACCGCCACCTGAATATGGCGTAATGCCGTTATTAGCACCACCGTCAAAACCTTGCACAGGTGATGCAGTGCGAGTACCGCCGTTTAATGCGCTACCGCCACCGCCTGCACCACCACCACTACCACCATTACCGCCATCGCTTGACGCTGCCGTTCCACCTTTACCGCCACCAGTAGAAGTAATCGAAACGCCAGTTCCAATAATTGATGAGTTCGTGCCGTTAGTTGCATCAGCACCTACATAAACGCCACCAGTACCGCCAGCACCAACAACGATCGTGTAGGTGACACCGAGCGTAGGCGTGAACATTGTTTCAAGTGTGCCGAGCCCACCAGTCTGGCCGACACTGCATCGAGCGCCACCAGCGCCACCGCCACCACCGCTTCCGTTCATACCGCCACCGCCCCCACCTGCAATACAGAGAAACCCGACAGGCAAACCGCCAGAGTGAACAGCGCCAAGAATTTGCACAACTAAGCCTTAAGATTGCCGACAACAAACCAAGTATTTGTGTCGGTCTTAACACATGTTGCTACCGCGTACTGTGCATCTGTTTTTAATTTTGCACCAGCACTGTTAAGTGTCACACCAGCGCCTGCAGTAATTGTTACTGTGCCAGCGCCAAGTTGCGCAATATTGATTTGTGTGCCAATGCCGTATGCAACGCTGCTATTTGGTGGAATAGTTAACGCAATCGCAGCCGCATTTGAACAGGTAATTAGTTTGCCATCATCAGTTAAAACTGTTGTGTAGGTCGTGCCAGTCTGTGCGTTAATTGCAATCATTGCTGTAGCCAGCGCGTTTTGCTCTGCTGCAGTCAATACTTGCGCTGCTGTAAATACTTGTCGTGTTGCCATGATTGCTCCTTAGATTATCCTAAAACATTGTCTGAGTTAAGTATGCCGTACACCGCGTCATCAAGTATTAGTTCGTAAACGATCGTCGTAGGGCTAGTAAATAGCGCAATGCTGTGACCGTTGCTAATGCTTAGGCTGTGCTCGATACCTTCTATAGCCAATTCTTGCGCCAATTCTGTAGTGCCAGCACCGCTAGTAAAAGTTTTTTCTACCGTAATTGTGTCGCCAATATCTATTGTTGCCAGCGTGTCGCGCTGCGCTGTAGTCAACATGTTGAACTGTGTTTCTACGCTTGTGTACCGCGCCTCAGGCTCACCCTCTAACAAATACTCTGCTAGTGACAGTGCCGCAGCGTTATTGTGTAGCAACGACTCTGTGATGCTTTCAGTCTGTATAAAGTACACGCCCTGGCTGGCTAAGTCTTCTGCTACTTGTGGTGTGTGACCGCCAGCAATAGTTACTGACGCGCGATTAACAACTTGATCTGCCTCAAATGTTATGCCAACACCGTTGTACTTAAAATTTGTGCCATCATCGTGAAAGTCTGCAACCGACCCTGACAGCGTGTTGCCTAGCCTTGCATCAAAAGTAATGTCGCCATCTCGAGACATATAAAGCCTGCCTTGCTCGGCCTGTTGTATGCGCGAGCAATACTCAAGCACATTAACCCCAGCATCAATTGTGTACGCTGCAGAGCCGCCGAGAGTCTGTGTGCCTGTCGCTATGTCGCGTTGTGCTATCGGAAACGCAACCTCTGGCAAATCTAAGACCGCGCTAAGTCGAGCGCTGCTTAACTGCTCGCTGACATTGAACTCTGCAAAATATGTTTGTGCCAGCAAATAGAAATCGTCTGCACAATAAACAGTCACTGTGTCAATACCGCCTAATGCAAAGTTGTAGTCGTAGTTAATGATGTAGCCAGTAAACAAATACTCTTTAACATTGATGTCTGAGTATCGCGACAAGCGCACTTTGCGCATAGGCGCTAATCCTGGCTTTTGTGTCGTGCTGTCCCAATAGGGCGATTGCTGGTCAAAGGGATTAAAAATTCCGTCAGTGTCTAGCATCGTAAATGACATAGTGCCAGCGCTAAATTGGTCGCCTTGATCTCGCCTACCGCGCTTCACACCGACAGTCGTGCAACCATCTAACACCTCTGCAAAATTCGTTGTGCCATCTAAAACATAAGTTGTGTTATTTAATACGCCCTGCACTGCGTCATCTAAAATAAAAGCATCCTGCACAAAGCCTGTGTCAATCTCTAGCGAGTAGTTACCAGACCCGACAACAGCAACGCCAGCCACTACGCCACCTGAATATTGGCAGGCCCTGCAGACCTGTTATATGCGCGCAACGCATTAACCACCGCTTGACCTATCTCTGCGCTAGTTGACAAACCGCCAGTGACATTGACAGTTACGCCACCGCCACCGCCCATACCTGCACCAGCATTAGGGCCAGTCAACGGAATAATTGCCTCTGGGCCTTTCTCGCCAACCATCGCAAGCGTAGGTTTAGTAACAATGCCACCGTTAGCAAAGCCCGGAATGTTTATACCGCCTAAATCAAACCCACCCAAACTCTCACGCAAACTATCTAACTTGCGCAGCATGCCAATCAGTACGCCTAACGGCCCGGTCACAATCATGATCGAGTTACCAAACATGTCAAACGCTCGAGACATAGCAGAAAACTTGACCTCAAGAAATACCATTGCTGCAGTCAACGCAATCACTGCGGCTGCAACTAACACAAATGGGTTTGCGCTTGTCGCAACATTTAGCGCAATCGTTGCAATCTTTGTAAGCACAAGTGTGGCTTGATAAATTTTCATAGCAACATTGGCTGCAATAATTGCTGTCGCTAATGTGCCAATAACGCCGATAAAGATTAAAAACACATTTGTGTTTTCTTGCGCAAAATCCGCCATGGGCTTAAGAATTGTTAACAACTTTTGCAACGCTGGCAGTAGCGCCATGCCAATAGATTCTTTAGTTTCGTCTAACGCAATTGTCATGCCTTTCATTTGGCCTTCAAACGATTGCGCTGCGACAGTTGCCGAGCCACCAAACGAAACAGCAAGCGCCTCAGTAATATCAGTCATTGTTGACTCTGAATCAATAACACCTTTTAGCGATGGGTCTAGTTTTGTTAGCGCGCTAGTAGACCCGTTGTAAGCCTTACCAAGTGCCAGTGTGACAGTTTCTAAATCTTTGCCAGTAGCAGTGCTTATGTTTAACGCTGTCTCAAGTAACTTTTGCGCTTCCTCAGCCGAGCCAGTTGATCGAGTCAGGCTTGCCATCGCAGGCCTCAACTCGTCATCAGTCACCGAAAAAGCGCGAGACGATGCCGATATAAAACTTTCCATGCTGGCAATCTGTGCATCAGTAGCGCCAGTGCTAGTGCGCAATTGTTGCGCTAATAAATCCTGCGCTTTTTGATCCTCTACTGCTGCCTTAGTCGCCAAGCCAAGACCTGCAGTAAGACCGCCCAGCACCGCAATAGCCGGCACCATAGCCTTCTTTAACGCAAAGCCTGCCTTAGCGCCAGCGCCTTCCAAATCCTTAAATTGTGCAATTGCCTTTTTGACTCCAGCACCGTCATACTCAGAAATAATAGGTATAGATAAAGCCATTACATGCGCCTCGCAATCATGCTTGAAACACCGTTAATCATTTGTTTCATCTCACGCTCAATGCCTCTACGCGCACGATACACCGCAGGCCCGATCACTCGAGTGCGACCAGTCTGCACTGGCATACCTTCTTGGCGCAAACTTGTGTCAAGTGTGTTTGCATTTGCGCGACCTGCAGTTTCAAACACTGCAGCCGCTTGATCTTTTTGAATGATAAGAATTACACCTACCGCGTTACGCCGAGTGTCAAATTTCATTTGCACACCTTTTTGCGCGTCAGCAACTCTAAACGCTTTAACTTTGCGACCAGTTTTTTTAGATGTCCACGCATACGCCATACCGCTTAAAGGAACCTCGCTGTATGCGCGCCGTCCAGCGTCAATTGCTGGCTGTGCAATGCGTGTCGCGTCAGCCTTAAATTGTTTTTGCAACTCTGGGTCAATTTGTCTAAGCGCGTTAATAGTTTGCTTGACACCTGCTACCTGCACTGTTGTGGTTGTGTTCATTGCTTGCGCTCTTTGTTAATAAGTTCTATAACAGTGTTCATATCGTCAATATCAAAAGCGATGCCAGCAGGCCAGTAACCAGTAGCCACAACAATTTGCGCTAATCCGTAGCGGTATGAACCGCGTCTACTTTTGGGCTGTTCTGTTCAACCACCTCTAAATTCTTTAACGACTTAATGTACTCATCTAGTTGTGCTGGGACTGTTATGCCTGATGTGCGTGACGCTTCGTAAGCCATGTATGCCAGGTCCTCGATACCTAGTCCGTCAGCGATCTGTGACACTTTGCGTTTATATTTGCGTTCCCATGCAACAATGGTCATTAGGTTTGTTGACACCGTTATTTGTGTGTCGTCATTAAATGTTGCTTTGAGTGTTAGTTGCATGCGTGTACCCTCTCGGTTGGTCTTGCGTTGTTAGTTCTCAGCGGCCAGTGCCGCGCGATCATGCGACCGCTTTAGTCAATACGCCACCGCTAAATGTCAGCGTGATTGTTGACAGTTCGCCCAAACTTGCATTGATTGGTGTGTGAGATTCAAGGTACGCGCCTGTGAGCGTGTAGGTCGGGTTTGTGGCTGATGCAGCGCCTGTAGCAGGTGCAACAATCAAAGTTGTTTGGATACCTACAAGACCGTAGATAGTTGCCTCAGTTTCTGACGCTGCATAAGACTGGTACAACTCAACCTCGATGCTGTTGTTCTGCAACGATGTCACTGTTGACGCACCGTACTTGCGTGCCGTGTCACCAAACGCTGTTGTTTCAAGTTGCTCTAACACATAGTTAACAGTCGCGCTAGTGCACTGATCTTGCAAGTCAACTGCATTGATCGTTACTTTAGGGTTTGATAGATAGACGCTGGTAGCCATGTGGGTTAATCCTTTTGCTCTGTGTTTATAGTTTTAGCAGATTTTTTAGGTTTTAGTGGGGATAGATGCCCAGAGTCAATTAAAAACTCTAGGTCAGTTGTCAGGTCACCTAGGTCAGCTTCTCGAATGATGTCGCCCCAGTTATAGCCGTTAAGTCGGTTGCTGGTCACTTCGTAATCCATCAGGTAGTGCTCGCTTTCATTTGTATGTTTAACGATAGTGCAGGGTAGTCAACACCGCCGATTGTAAGTGTTGTAGGTCTGCCATCAGTGACTGCTACTTTGGCTGCTAAGACTTTTGCTGCAATGTTAAGTGCATTGCGGTATGCGTCAGCGTTGCTAGGCCCGAGACTGATAACGGTCACTGGTATTGACATGTCAACGATGTTGCTGTTAAACGCAGTAAACGACATCGCATCTAGCAGTATGCATGGTGGCTGTACATTGCGTGTGTCAGTGACGCACACCAAGCCCGAAACTGCGTTAAGTGTTGTGGCAAGCGTGTTAATAGATGTGTTAAATAGATCGCTATAAGTTTGCGCAGCCATTAGGCGACCTGTGGTCTGTCAACACCAATCAACTGTTTAACCAGTGGCGACAATCCGTTAGTCGAGCCTGCAGACATTCCATCAAACGATGCAAAATCAGATATGCCACCACGCTGACGGTACAAAGCGCCACCATACATGATCGTGCCCAGCGTGACATCGCCACCGGGCGAAGTAGTAAGACTGTCGTGATAGCCACATTCTTGTCGTCTGCGATAAATAAAATTGTTTGCAGCGCTTGCGCACTGTGTAACAAATGTTGTGTCATCAGCAGTCGCTGTCGCGATACCTAGCCATGTCAAGATTTGTGCTGCAGTAATCCAAGTACAGGTCTGCGTATAGGTGACAGTGCCAGAATAATCAACAACAAACTCAACACTCGTACCTGTGCACGCATACAACACCTGATTAGCCACTGGGTCGTTCTCATCAAATAGCAGTTCGCCAGTTGTGTTGTCAATGCCAGTAAATTTGTATTGTGGCAATGCAAGCACTGTGAATGTGCCTGAGAATGGTGCAGCTAATCCTGAGACAGTTACAGACTCACCTAACGCAATCTCTGACGCTTCGAGCGTGCTTATGCAGGCATAGTTGTTTAGTAATTGCTTAGTTTGTGTTTTGTAAGTTGCCATGGCGTTTAGTCCGCCATGCGACTAGGCGATTACGATGCCCTGAATGAACGATGACTTGGCAACAAATGTTGCAAAGTAACCGTAGTAACTGAATGTGCGACTAAGTGTTGACGGTACATCAACAGACAAGACGCCTTGTTGCGCTTCGTAGATTTCAAAGCCCGGTGCGTACACAACAAGCATTGTGCCGCTTGCAAAATTGTTGTCAACAACTAGTTGCAAGCCCATGACATTCATGTTGTTGTAACCCATGCCACCAACTTTGCCGATTGAGTTCTGACCGACAATGCCGTCAGTTACATAACCCAAAATTGGTCGCTTTGACCCATCTAACTGACTACCCAATTTTTGCCAAACATCTGGGCTTACGCAAAGATGAGTTGGAAAGTAATTTGAGTCCTCAGTAATTTCTCGTGCCGCGTCATACAAAGATTGAATTAAAGACGATGGGTCATTATCTGTCACAGTCCAAGTTGACCCTGATGCAGTCTTACCTGAGACCATGTTGTCTGCAGCAATGTTGTCTGTAGCAATCAAGTATTCGCCAGCAAGATCGTTTAATACAAGTTGCATTGATGCTGGGTCAGTAAAGTCCATGTCTTGTCGAGTCATTGTGACTTGACCTGCAACAGTTGTTTTAGTAACCGTGTTTGATGCGATCACCATTGTTGTTGCACTGACTGCACTGCCTTCGGTTTGTGTTGCAGCGCTGGTGTGCGTTGTGATTGTTGGTCGCACAAATGTTTTGCTTGGTGTGTTTGGCATTGCGCGTGCACCAAATGCTGTAACAACTGGTCGCACAAAGTTAATGTCTTGGAATAGTGGCCCGAGTACAGGTACTGGTAAGAGTCCTGGTGTGTCGGTTGTAAGAATGTCGCCAGCCGCTGCTTGCAATGCTGATTGTCGTTTCATCGCAGCTGCTTTTGCTGCTTGCTGAACATTAACGAGAGTGTCGCCACCGATGTGCATTGCTGCCAAATATTCGCCTGGTGTTGGCATAGCAAATTCGCGTGCAGGCTTAGCCCACAACTTGTCAACTACTGATGCTGCAACTTCGACTGTTGGTTCTACTGATTCCATAATTGTTTTCTCCTGTGTAGGTATAACTTCATTTAACTCTATTGGTGTATCGGTTTGTGGGATACTCGCTGCGACTTCTGTTATGACTGCACCGCTAAACGCGCCTTGGCTGACCATGCTTAACTCTGTCCACTCGGCCGCCTCAACAATCATGACGCCTTCATCGTCATAACTAAACTTTGTCGGGTTGATGCCGACCGATACTGAGTCAATTACACCGTCATTTGCAAGTGTCAAATATTCGTCACCCAGTCGAGTGGCGCTAATCTTGGCAACAAACATCATGCCTTCTGGCGTGTCCTCGCGCTCTGTAACCATGCCCAAAATTTGTGTTGAGTCATGCTGACCGTAAAGCTTTGGATTACGACCGTCAACAGGTAACGCGCCCTGCATAATGCGCACCTTTGTACCGTCAGCAACTACCGCTGTCTCATCGTAAGTTACTGCTATGCCACTGATTGAGCGGCGCGGTAATTCCCCTACCGCACCTGCGTCAACCGTGATCTGTGAAGGGGTTAAACGGATCATGACTGCGACACTACATCAACTGTGTCAGGCATTTGTGCATCATCACGATTTGTTAGCGAGTACTCGCCAGTCAAATAATCCTCTACATCAAATTCGACATAAGTGCCGTTAGGCAAAACATTGTTTTGTGACAATGTGCCAGCGATGCAATCGGCGTAGGCGCGCACACCAAATGTCCACAAATCCATGCGAGACTCAGCGCTTGACTGATACGAGTACGAGCCGACACTAATGCCTGCAAGGTATGGCGGTATGTTACAAAGTCGCGCCATTTCCATTGCCTGAAACTCTGCCGAGTCAATAAGCAACATCTTGTCAGGGCTAGTCAATGTCTCGGTGTAGGTAACAAATTCGTTGAGCGCTGCAGTCTGATTAGTTTCGCGCGCATGATTAAACGATGCTGCAAGATCAGCCAACTCTTGACCGCTCAAAGGCTCGCCACCAGTCTGACGCAAAATACCTGCAGGAATAGCGCTACTGCTATTGCGATAGCGCGCTGCCTCAAGTTTTAGCGCTGTCGCTACAGCCTGAGTTGACTGGTACACAATGCCTTGTATCGGTGACAAGAATTGCACAACATCATTCGGGTCTAGTTCTGCACCTTGAAACACAATTTGTTTTGATGGCGCAAACCAGACGGGACCGGCTTGGTCGAGTGTCTGACACATCGCGGAAGGCAAACGAGTAAACGATGCTGGGAATCCGTCAGCGGTACGACTAGTTATGTACCAGAATGCGCGCCCATAAAAAAATAGGTCGTCAAATGTCCAAGCCATAATAAAATTGTTTGGCAATGTTGGGTCAATCTTGCGTAACCAAGTGCGTGGGGCCTGAGGCAATTTTTCCATTTCGTCACCATTCCAAATTAACGAAAATTGTTTGAGCGACATGCAGCCGAGAACTGATGCCATAAGATCGCGCGCTCGAGAAACTGTTGGCACACTCATTGCCTTATTGCGTGACTCGCCCTCAACATACGAGTAGTACTGACCGATCATGCCAGCGCCACCGTTATTAGATGACTGGTAATAACTACCAGCAGCTGCAGCTTTAGACGCTGGTTGCGCGTTTGCAGTTTTAGTAATTTTGTCTGCAATAAATTCAATCAAAGTTTTAGCCATGCAGTAAGTATGCCACTGCAATTACTTTTGATGGTGTATAGGTGCTGGCCGCAAACAGACCGAGAAAGCAGGTGAACAGCCAGCCACCCATAAACAGATTAGCGTGACGCAACCACAATCATAGGTTTGCCACTAGAGGTAGGCCGACTGGCAAGCGCTGCAGCCCACACCATGCACCGAGCCAATTCAATAGGGCCTGGCGATCTTTGGCTAGATAGCGCAATACTGTTTTGTGACCGTACCGCTACCGCGCGCTGCACATGCTCTGCCAGCATTTCCTCGCCAGTGTGCACAATAAGTTTCTCACCAATCATTGCTCGAATGCGTGGCGTAAATTTAAGTATCTCGCCATAGCCAACAACAATTTTTTTCTGTTCAAGTCTGACAGGCCAATGCAAATCTATAGTTGGCGTAATTGCAAACCGTACCCCACCGATGTTGCACAGTCTGTCAACCTCTGCAAGCACCTGGTCAAATGTGTCGACAACGAACTCAACTGTTACCGCTGTGCGATGATCAGGCAACACAACACACCTGACACCAAAATATCTAGCGTCATCAAGCGAGCACTCAATGGCAACAGTGCCGCCGTCAGGTATTGGGTCTGTGTAATGCAACGCAGGCCAAACACCCGGCTGTATCCATGCCTTGTCTGATGCGACCCAAAGATTACAACTAGCGCGCAAGAATGATGCACGGTCAGGGTTCTCAGATTCTGCCTCAATAGTTTTCATCGTCAGTGTCGTACCAAGTGCAGGATTAGACCACACCCACGACGCTGGGTCTAGTGGCGACATGTCTGGTGGTGGTGACCATTCCGCAAAATAAAAACTTGAATTTTGTTTTGTGTCAATAGCGCGCAAACCTTGCTCACGCCATTTAAGCATTGCCGTACTTGCCTCAGTCCCAGCAGTAGACCAGAGTGACAACAGCGGTGATTGTTTAGCGCGTTGTGCAGGCAGTAGACCACCGTCAATGACCTCACGCGAAATATCCCACATCTCATCAGCAACAATAAGATCACAACTCATACCGTGACCTACCGAGTGATTAGCGGCGCGCACAAACCATTTGCTACCGTCAGGCATTGTTACCGCATTGCGACCGTAAGATTTCATCAAGTCAGCGTTAAAATACTTTTTTAGTATTGGCGACAAATTATCAAACAACATGACTGCCAAGTCAAGTCTGTGCGCAGTCGTTAGCACAGTTTGTTTCAACCCACGCACCTTAGGCATCTCAGTAAGCCACCAGCCGACGAGCGCCATAAGTGCAACGGTCTTGCCGTTCTGTCTTGCAGTAGAAACTAACGAAACACGATTAACAAGATCAGTCTGGTCATCAAATAGCAGCTGACCTTCAAGCGCTCGACACTGCCAAGGCATTAACTCAACTTGCAGATACTGCCTAGCAAATTCCCTAACACCGTCAAGGAATGAACCTGAGTGATCAGGCCACGCAGTCTCTAGTCGAGGCTGGTCTTTGCCAGTTACCGCCAATCCCGGCTGGTTAGACCCATCGGGGATA
>Ga0209354_10000779_pt1 | contig 14532 bp, 13 predicted proteins | sample LauGreSpBDMM15DD_2_FD_187562 | JGI IMG/M metagenome (GOLD analysis project Ga0209354, IMG submission 187562) | Freshwater lake microbial communities from Lake Michigan, USA - Sp13.BD.MM15.DD (SPAdes) (version 2) | ecosystem: Environmental > Aquatic > Freshwater > Lake | place: Lake Michigan...
TGAACCAAAGTTGGTCTCAAAAAGACCAGGGATTTGCTTGCCATCAAGGAAGTAACGCATAGGGTCAGCAGCTAGAAAGCCACGGAACATGGCGTCTACTTGGCCCTTGTTGTCACCAGAAACCTGCTGGCTGGGAAGCTTACCATTAGGGAGAACCGCAGCATTAGCTAGAGCATCCTCATCCTGAAGAGATGCTGTAATTAGCTCAGCAAGTTCCGCACTTGTTAGCATGTTAAAGGCATCATCCACATTGTAAATCACATCCGTGGGGTCATAAGAAGAAGAGCCGAAGCACTTGTACATTAGGTAAGCCATCACTAAATCGTTAGCACTGTAACGTTCTCCTGCTGGTTTAGCAGGAACGCCCGCATCACGCTTAATGTCGCCAGCAATGTCTAGAGCAGAAGAGCTGAAGTTGAGGCCATTGGCTACACCGTCTAAATCATTGTAATTACTGTTAAATGCCTTGACTAGCTCAGCGTTGAAATCATCAGTAGCATTAGGCTTATTTGTGAAGCGGCCAGTTGGGGCAACCTCGCCAGAGGCACGAGTCCAGGTAAAGAACTTATTCATTAAGTCCACAGGCATGACGATAGATACACGGTGACCCATAGAGCCAGACTGGGCGAAATTAACCGCTGAAGGAGATAGACCCCAGCACACTACCTTTCTGTAACGAATCGTAGTAGACTTAGCGATGCCAGACATTCTTTTATACTTACTGCCGGTAGAATAAACGCAGAAAGCGGCAAAATGGAAGTTTTATTAGATATAGAATATACGAATTCTATATTTAAGTAAAAATACTGGTAGAATCAAAGTAATTTAACTAATACAGCACTAGGATGAATCATACGAATACAGCATATTCATAGCATGGTTAGCTAAAACTCGTTCAATTTTCTTTTAAGGTTGCTCGGCAATCGTTTGATTGTCTAGGTCGATGAAAATAATTGATATTGATACATCATACACGCTTTAAGTATAAGTGAAAATTAAGTTCATACTATTTATACGTAGACTACAGTGTAGAAGATTGTGTAAGAAACATTCTGCGCATCTTTGCATGTTACTAAGATACAGCTTGTTGCAGCAGGATTAGCGGCACGATCTATTACTAAATCATTTGTGGAAGCTACTACTGCATTGTCAACTGTAATGCCAAGGGCATCGCCAAAAACCTTTGATAAAGACCATTTACAGTCCCCTGTGGCACCAGTAGCGCCTAGAGTTATTGTTTCTGAAGCACCAGCAGCAATTCTGAGGATGCTGCCATTTACTACTTCAGGGTCTGTTAATGCTCCTGTTGTACTTGCACCTAGAGGAGCCGCTGCAGTTGATGCAGGGGGGTCGACAATATTAATTGTTACAGGGAAGGTCTGCACATAACCATTGTTGTCTTTTGCCGTTACTAGGAAGCTATATAGACCTGTTGGTGCAGGAGCAGTTACAAAGTCTAAGACTAGATTTGCAGTTAGAGCATTTGGTGCTGTTGGCGCAAATGATACACCTGTAGGAAATGTACTAGAGTCACCCTTTCCACTTTGAGATGTCATCTTCCATTCTACTACTTCATTAGCAAGAGCAGAAGGTATGTTGTCACCAAGGGAACCAACAGGAGGAGGAGTGTATGTGAATAGAATTGTATCATTTGCTAGAAGTTGGTCCTTTTCTAGCGGCGTTCCAGTTGCACCTGCTGTGCCATCCTTACCGTAAGGAGCGTTTGCATATTGTAGCGCCTGTCTAGGCTGTACCACATTTTTACCATTATAAGGAGCTAATGGCGCACTAGCGGCAATATTCACAGAACCAGCACCAATCCAGAGAGAGTTGTTGCTTGCTCCATTGCCATCATCTAGAGAGATATTCACGTACTGGGTCTTAGTATTAGGAGTAGAAGCAGAATCCGTAACCGTAATAGGAACCATCCACTTGCCCCACTGGGCCACTGTGGTAGCAGTTGCCGCATTAAAGGATAGAACACCAGCTGTAGAAAGGCTTACATCAGCTGATAGGCCAATAGGGGCAACCATGGTATATGTAAGGGTACCAGAGCCACCAGCCGCAACAACTGGGATAGCACTCTGGGCACCATAATTCTTAGGAGTGTAAAAGATTACGCTTGAAGATGCTGCAATGCTGAGGGGTACATCTGTACCAGTGGCAGATGTGCTTCCAGTACCCGTACCTGCGGGGCTGCCACATGTAATCTGTAGACGAATAGGGATTTCATTAGCGGGAGACGCCTTCTGTGACGTGCAATCAAAGGTTGCCGCCTCGCCAGCAATCACCTTTGTCTGCACAGAGTCAGGAGTGGCGCTGGAAGGGTTCTGCACGTTGTCCTGAACGGATAAAACGCTGACAGGCGCACGGAACACTAGCTTTAGAGGCACCTCAATCTTATCTCCTACCGTTAGGCACCAGTTGCCATTTACAGAAGGATCGCTAGGGCCTCCACTAAAGTTGGTCTCAAAAAGACCAGGGATTTGCTTGCCATCAAGGAAGTAACGCATAGGGTCAGCAGCTAGAAAGCCACGGAACATGGCGTCTACTTGGCCCTTGTTGTCACCAGGAAGCTGCTGATTCACATTCTTACCATTCGGGAGAACCGCAGCATTGGCTAGAGCATCCTCATCCTGAAGAGATGCTGTAATTAGCTCAGCGAGTTGCGCACTGCTTAGCATATTAAAGGCGTCATCCACATTGTAAATCACATCGGTCGGGTCGTAAGAAGAAGAGCCGAAGCACTTGTACATCAGATACGCCATCACTAAATCGTTGGCACTGTAACGTGAGCCTGCAACACCAAGACTCGCATCACGCTTAATGTCGCCAGCAATGTCTAGAGCAGAAGAGCTGAAGTTGAGGCCGTTGGCTACACCGTCTAAATCAGTGTAACTATTGTTAAACGCCGCTGTAAGCTGAGCAGTGAAATCATCAGTAGCATTAGGCTTATTTGTGAAGCGACCAGTGGGGGCAACTTCACCAGAGGCACGAGTCCAAGTAAAGAACTTGTTCATTAAGTCAACAGGCATGACAATGGATACACGGTGACCCATAGAACCAGCCTGGGCGAAATTAACCGCTGAGGGAGATAGACCCCAGCACACTACCTTTCTGTAACGAATCGTGGTAGACTTGGCAGTAGATGTGCCTGCCGCAGGGGCAGGAGGGGCAGAGCTAGGTAGTACTGAAGTAGTAGTCATGGTAATTCTTACAGTGCCACCAAGAGTTGTGTAAAAACCAGAACTTGCAGGTGCACTGTTCGTATAATTATCATACGTTACAGCTAAGTCACCACCATTTATCTCAAAAAGAGGAGCGCCACCTAAGTATGTAGCAGTGTTAATCTCAGCCATATCAACACTAGTGATATCACTGACAGCTAAAATAGTTCTTCCTACGGCACCCATAAAGTTGGCAGGGCTCGCTGTTGGCGTGGGGTTTGGCAAGGGGTTTCCACTATCAGGTGTAATTGCAAAGCCCGTTGCACCAATTAATGCTAGGAGAACAGTTTTAGAAACACCAGTATCATCCATAACAACACTATTAGGAATCTCAAAGATTGCGGAATACGTGTAAAGGCCAGACATTCTTTTATACATACTATCGGTATAATAAATTTGCCTAGCGGCAAAATGGAAGTTTTTTAGATATAGAATATACGAATTCTATATCTAACCATTCCAATACCATAAGAATCAGAACTTCTCATCTAACACAATGCTACGACGAAAGAAACTGATTGTATTCCCGCTAGTATCAGATTTTGCCGCAGCCCGTTTCATTTCACTTCTACCTTGCCCAGCCCTTTCCAGCGTTAATTTCACTTTCTCAGCCCATGCTAATGCGTTTTGCTCTTCTGATACATCAGCTTCTGAAGAAATACTTGACGTACCACGACTCAACAGAGAAGGAAACACTGTAGGAGGGAGATTTAACTGCGGAATATCAGTTTGTGATTCAAAAGGCTGTGTTAAAGGTGAATATGTTGGACTAGTCCCAACTTGAATACTGGTCCATTCCTCCTCCTTAGCAAATCTACGAGGCTTTTTACGAGAGAAAGGACTGCTGAATACATTGTTTTTCATAGAAGAAAATCTAGATTCATCTCCCTTCCACACTCGGAATTGTGGTGAAGCCGTTTGAGTAACAGGCTCTTTCTCTTCAACTATTGATTCAACTACTGATTCAGCTACCGATGCAGCTACCGATGCAGCTGCAGAAGCAGAAGCAGATGCAGAGGCAACTACATCTTTCTCATTTGGAGAATCAGAATCAGAATCAGAATCAGTCTCAGCTAAAATAGAAAACATTTTCATAAGTCGTGTATTATTATTATATATAACTTGTTGTGTGGGATTTTTGCCGCCACCCATTTATATAGTATATGCGTCGATGCTTTAGCCTTTGTGCCCTTTGTCCTTTGTCCTTTGCCCTTTGCCCTTTGCCCTTTGTCCCTCAGCGAAACTAAAACAAATAAAAAGTGTCCCCCACAAATACTCTTTTTACACAGTCCCAATGAATCTCGTTATAGTAGAATCCCCAGCAAAGTGTAAGAAAATCGGCGAATTCTTAGGACCTACCTTCAAGGTCTTAGCAACCATGGGGCATATTCGTGCTTTAGAAGAAGACTTAGATGCCGTGGGAATTGGTCGAGACTTTGAGCCCCGTTTCCGCTTTCTCAAAGAAAAGGCGAAGGCCACAGGACCTATTCTTGAGGCGGCTAAGAAAGCAACCACCATTTATCTGGCAGCTGACGATGACCGAGAGGGCGAAGCCATTGCCTATTCCGTTGCCTGTCTTTTGAAAAAAGACCCGCTCAGTTTCCCTAGGTCAGTCTTCCACGAAATCACCGCAAAGGCTGTGAAGGAAGCTATCGCCAATCCAAGAAAGATTGATATGAATCGTGTCTATGCGCAGCAAGCAAGGTCTGTGTTAGATATGATGGTTGGATTCACTATCAGTCCTCTTCTATGGAAGCACGTCGCCAGAAAACTCTCAGCAGGGAGATGTCAGACTCCAGCGTTGCGCTTAGTTGCGGACCGAGAGACACAAATTAAGGCACATACTACACAGACTTCTTGGGCTTTGAGTGGTTCTTTTAGCAGTGGCTTCTCCTTCCAAGCCAAGATGTGCGATGACCTGGAAGACCAGGAATCTTCCATGAATTATCTGGAGAATGTGAATGCCACCAATACGGCAACTATCACCTCCACGGTAACAAAACCATGGACGGCATCTCCACCAAAACCTCTTATCACTAGTAGTCTCCAACAAGAAGTCTCGGCTCTCTACAAAATTAACCCAAAGGAGACGATGAAGATTGCCCAAAGCTTGTACGAGGCGGGTCATATCACGTATATGAGAACTGATATGGCAGTCCTGTCCCTAGAGGCTGTGAAGGAAGCACAGGACTTAGTGGTGGCAAAGTATGGAGAGAAATACATTCTAGCACAAGTACAAGAACCAGCTCTTAAAGCAAAAGCAAATGCAAAAGCAAAAGCAAATGCAAAAGAAGACCAAAAGCCACAAGCGCAAGAGGCACACGAGGCAATTCGTCCAACGCACTTTGATGTGGAGGAACTACCAGATACATTTGACGCAAGAGAAAAGAAGGTATATTCTCTCATTTGGAAGAGGGCTGTTCAGAGTACAATGAGTCATGCTAACGGCGAAGATTTAACCGTGAAACTTCTCATAAATCCAGAAACCTTTCCTTGGCAGGCGGCATGGAAGCGCACCTTGTTTCAAGGATGGCAGATTCTTGGGAAGGCTACTGACATTGATAAGGAATCAGAGGAAGAGGATACTGATACGGACTGGGCGAAGGCAGTAAAGCTTACCACCAAATCAAAGCTCACATGGCAAACCTTAATAGCCGCTCCCAAAAGGTCAAAGGCATCTCCACGATTTAATGAGGCCACCTTGATTCGTGAATTAGAAAAGAAGGGAATTGGTCGTCCATCCACCTTTGCTTCACTCGTTGAAACCCTCTTTGACAAGGGCTATATGGAGAAGCAAGATATTCCTGGGTCTACTGCGAAAACCACTACATTGACTTCCAAACCAAACTCATGGCCACCAGAGTCCAAGGAATCTGAGGTGAAACTAGGAGCAGAAAAGCAGAAACTTGTTCCAACTTCTCTGGGTATTTCGGTCCTAGACTTCTGTGTAAAAGAGTTCCCTCAACTCTTTGCATACGAATTCACAGCACAAATGGAGAATCGCTTGGACGCCGTATCAAAAGGCGAGGAGCAATGGAAGGCAATTTGCCGAGACACATGGTCCTCTTATTCTGAGGCACACGACCGTCTCAAATCCACGGCCTCAAAGCCCTCCAAATCTGAGAAGGTGAATGACTTTGGCGACGGATTCAAGGCGGTTATGTCAGCAAAAGGACCTCTGCTCGTCCAAGAAGGCAAGGGCGCAGACAAGACATCATTTTACACAATCCCTGCAGACACTGATATTAGCCTTCTAACCAAGGAGACCGCCCTCGAATTAATCAAGAGTTTAGAAAACACGGTGGGAGAATATGAGGGAAAGCCAATTTTAAAGAAGAAGGGTCCTTTTGGAGAATATCTGGCGGCTGGAGAGCTCAAGATTCCTTTTGTAGAGAGCGATACTCTTGAGACAATAGTTCAGAAGTTTGATACTAAGAAAAAGGGAGCCGAAAGTCTGATGCGTGTTGGCCCGTATATCTTCAAGGTGGGGCAGTACGGCCCTTACATGTATAAGGAAAGTCTGAAGAAGAAGGTATTTGTCTCAATTCCAGCTACAATCAATCCAAAGACGCTAACTGAGGCGGAAGCAAATGCCTTATATGCCGCAAAAAAGCCTAGTTACAAGAAGAATGACAACAAGTCTTGAAATAACTGACCCTTCTGGTATTCAGATAGTGCGTGTGTGGACAAGGGAACAAGAGGATTTATTAGCGCAATGGGCAGATGTTGCCGCATGTTACAATTGGATGCATGTAAAGGCAGAAAAGTTATCAGCGTCTAAGAATCTTATGATAACTGTTCCAGCTATAGTTTTATCTACCTTGTCTGGCTCGGCGAATTTTATCTTATCAGCGACAACAAATACAGCAGGGGCACAGACATATGGCTCTATAATTATAGGATGTGTCTCTATATTTACAGGTGTCCTTACAACTCTTGGCAATTTTTTCCGATATGCTCAGAATTCTGAGGCGAATAGGGGAGCGGCAATCTCATGGGGAAAATTACAACGTAATATTTCTGTTGAATTGGCTCTACATCCAAAAGAAAGGACTGACCCTAAACACTTTATAAAGGGGTGCCGACTTGAAATGGATAGATTAATTGAGCAGTCTCCGCAACTTCCTGATTCTGTCATTGAAGCCTTTGAGCTAGAATTCCAAGATAAGCCGAATCTCAAGAAGCCAGATATAGCACATGGTCTAGAGCATACTAAGGTGTATATCAAAATTGATAAAGAGGATTCTGCAGTCTTGAAATCCTGACTCCATGGCAACTATGTGCCAATCCCAGATGCACCGTGAAAATCGAAAAAAAAGTGATTTTTTGGGCCCGCCCTACCAAAAGTCCCTCCCCGTATAAAATGTCTCTCCTTTGGTCTCGCCTCAACATGACTCGCATCTTTAACTGGTCTTCCATTTTGTCTGAGTGGAACAACAGCTTCAACATGCCCCTCTATGTGGAGGTTGTGATGGCAAACCTGAAGGAGGCATGTAACCCTGAGTCTCGCTATGAGCCGACCATGGAGCAGTTTCTGCGCTATTTCAACAATGAGCAGCCGGCCATTGCCTGGTTCCTCTTTGAGAACGTGACGCACCGCTGGATGTGGAGCACGCCTCGTCTGGATTACGTGCGTGACCTGGTGGACCAGGTGGAGAACCTGGATGGCTACTTCCCTGAGTTCCCTGGCTCTCCTGGGTACACTCAGACTATTCGCCAGTGGTTGAATACTAATCTGGACGAGGACGAGCTAGAGTATGTGGAGATGATGCCTGCACTGGTGAGCATTCCTCAGGCACAAGCACAGGCACAGGCTGCCAGCACCTGGACCTACGAGACGCCCACTCGTCCTACTCGGCCGGCGAGCACGAATGCCCCCCGCCGCTCTACTCTTCCTGAGACCACTCCTCGCTACGGCACTATTCAGTTCCGCCTGCTGCGTGAGGACAACAATAAGCCCAACCAGGACGATGTCATCTGTATCAAGAAGGTAGGCGACGACCTCTACAACCTCAGCTACAATGACCAGGAGTCTGTTGTGAAGATGAATACGCAGAGTCTGAATCAGAGGCAGGTCCAGACTTTCCTGAGCAACACCTTCCGCCTCCTCCAGGTGGATAACCAGCCCTTTGTTAACATGCAGGTTACTCTACCTGGTCTCCCCAGCATCATGGTGGCCCCTGAGGACTTGGATTCCCAGACTCGTGACCTCATTTACGACAGCGTGGAGATGACCATGGAGAACTGGCCTATCCTGGCGTAGGCAGACAAACCCATTTAACACAAAGCCATAAAGGAACAAAGGAAAAAAGACAAATCCTATTTTTACTGCCACTACTTAATCTTGTAAATCTTATCTACACGATGCGGTGCCATATAAGAAGAATCAAGCTTATTAAAATAGTCAGGTGTCTTATTCGTTGTCATAATGACAACAAGATAAGGATAGAACCCTTTTTGAATCTCATCAAACATCTTGTTCCATCCAGCCTTGTTTCGCACGCATATCTTAACGTCCTTATGCGGTAGAATACCAGCATGAACTTGCTCAATGGCTGAATCCACCTCGTCAAATGCGACAATTAATGGTGACTTTTCACTTACTTCTGTATCAGTATATAAGCCTACAATCGTATCGCCAGGCTCCCAAGGAGAAAGACTATTACAGTACGAGCCACCGAATTCATTCGCAGCAATAAGGCTCAACATTGTCTTTCCAACGTTGGGGGGACCGTGCACGAGGATAACGGCAGATTTCTTCTTTTCAAGCAAGTCCTTAATATCATTTAACACAGTCTTTTGAATCGGTCGAGGTATTACAGAAATTTTTAGACTACGTTCTCTGAAATACAAGCTAGTGTTAGAGCCATACCTATCTAACACAGTAATTGGCTTTTTATTACAGACGACATCTGACTTTGATTGAAAAGAGATAGTGATTTCCTTCTCTTTTGATAACGCTTCATACGATGTCTTCGTTGCGATTAACCAAATGTATGTATCATCCATATCTGAAGATGATACATATGCCAAATACCAGCAGCCAACGGAATATCCTGATGACTTTCCATCGGTGATTTGGCTACATGTTCCCAGATTCTTCTGAATACTCAGACACTCTTCTCTCTTTCGTATCATGTAAGAGTGGATTCCGAAGTATTGTGTAAAAAGGAATATGAAGGACCATGGAATACTGGAGATGAAATTTGAGATGATTCCAAAGATAAAAATAGAAAAAACCCCTGTATTTTTTAACATCTTACATATAATTCTCGAATAGTGTTTATGCCTGTGTTGCCTCAATGAGATATGAGCTAAGATTGTCCTTAGCTTGTTTGTAATTCACCTCTGCCTTGTGCAATGCTGAGATTAACTCAGTATTTCTGCGGTTGTCGTTATACCGCTTCTTTGTCTCATTGCGCACGATACGGGCTTTGTGGAGGGCGCCGAGATTCAGCATGAGGGCATTAAGATTGGCGAGACAGCTGTCATTTGCCTTTGCCTCTGCCTCTGCCTCAATCCTCTTTCGTACTAGAGTTTCCTTGTTCTTTTGGGAGGTACTAGAAAGGGCGAACGAGATGAGGACAACCACAACAGTTGTGACCAGGGCAATAAGATTCATCTCGGTCTGCTGAAATCCTGTTATGAGGGCCGTAAGAGTAAGGTTATGCATTGTGGGAACAACCTTTTACACAGGGCTTAGGTCACTTTTTGGGGCTGATACGAGTTGGTCGAAGAGGTAGACAACAGCACGTAGTCCAGAATAAGTGAATCCAGAAGTCCATTTTGGGACTTGTTTTGTGTAAAAGGACATATTCATTTTTTGGGAGGTTGAATCTTAGGCTTTTCTTGAATAGGCATGGCGACTGGAGGGGATTGTGTGATGATAGGCATTGTCACAATACTACTAACATATTTAGGAAGAATCGTTGGATGGCATACATTAGACATTCTACTATGAAAAATTGTTTTTTTCTTTATTTCTTTTTTTTCCAATATATTTTTACTCATCGGTCTCTAGGCCCGTGAACATCTTGCCCAGTACTTCTCGCTCTAGCTGAGTCTCCCTTGCTTTGCCGACTGCCTTGATGTGCTCATCATAGTCAGAGTAGATGAGCCTCATCTTACACATCTCTGTAGCTACCAGCCACGGCGTCATGAACACCTCAAAGAAGGCGGCAATGGGCTCTGCCTGCTCAACGCCGAGAGTCTTGCGGAACTCGCTCCAAGGGGGCAGGATGGTGCGGCTCATTGTTCTTTAGTGGGGGGAATTTGTCCAAGTGAGGGCAATGACTTCAATTTTTTTAGCCTTTAGCAAAAATACATTTACCCTTTTGCCTTTTGCCTTTTGTCTTTTTTAGTGCTGCAGCATTTTGCCCTTTGCCCTTTTAGTCCTGACCTGTTGCATTTTTCAGAGCATTATACGCATCTTGCCAGACAGACATTGCTTGGTCATACTCTGCCCTCGCCTCAACCTCCTCTCTTAGAGGTACAGTTGTAGTCAGAACATAGAGACCTGCTGACATCCACCAATGAGCCTTCTCCAGATTCTTCCTGGAGACTCTGAGGTTCTCTGTGAGTACCTCAAGTGGCCTCTCCTTCTCATTCTGAAGCTGAGCTACGAGACTCTCAAAGCAATCCATTGTCTTGAGAGTATCAAATGCCTTACCTTGGCCGAGAATAATAACATCTCGCACCGTGGACTCCTCCTTAATACCGTTCTTGTTCGCCACGTAAATCTTAGTAGTGAGGGTAGGCATGGTTGGGACTTGTGTTAAAGGGTGTTTTCCAGGGTCAATTTTTATGGACCCCTTCATTCAGACAATGCAGACAGTCCAGGCAGTCAAGACAATCCAGACAGTCCATTTTACACAATTACTTATGACGCTTCATTGTCTTATTCTTTCTTTGACAGGGCTGGAAACGTTCCATATCGTGCTTCAAAGAGTTATATAGCTCCCCCTTTGTATTACCACCCATGGAAGAGAAGACATGAATGGCGATAGATTTCTCAACGTCTTCCATGGTTAAATTCTCTATCTTATCCCAGCCCACGGGAAACCAGTAGTGTTTCTTTACCATTGTTACAGAATCGTCATTTTCCCAGAGTTTATAGGGATTGGCAGGAATCCAGTATTTCTTGGAGGGATATATTTCGGTTAACCAATCATGGTAATCTTTGATTGCCTTTTGCTTAGGTTGAGCCATGATAATGGAATTGGCAAGAATCTTGTAGGCTTGATTGGTGAAACCAATGACCACCTTCTTATCCCAGAATTCAATAGGGTTTCTTAACCAGAACACATCCATATCGCTGTATATGCCTCCCTCCTCGTAAAGAATCTCGCACCGAACAATATCAGAGATATGGGCTACACGCTTTGCTTCGCCCTTGTATTCAATCTTTTCATCGGCATTGAAGGGAATGCCTTTAATCTCCTTATTAAATGCCCTGTGGCGTAGTTCAACACCAGGGATGGGCTTGATTGTCTTATCGTCTGTGTGTAAGACTACGTGACATGTTGTATTTAGTACAGCTGTCTTAACAGAAAAAAGATGGTCTTCTGTCGGGTGAGCTCCAGCATATATCCAGATGAAATGAATAACACGTGGTATCATCTTTACTCTATGGGCATAAAAAAGTTTGTTTCTTTATTTTATATGGTTTGTCCTTTTTGTTTCTTTATTTTTGAATCTAAACGTAGTTCTTCCCCTCCCAGCGGCAGATGACCATGTGCTTGCCGACGCTATGGTCCAGGGCGGCATACCAGATGTTCTTGCCCTTGATGACTGGGAACTTTGGCACACGGGCACGCATCCCCTTGCGTGCAGCATCATACATGGGGCGAAAGAAGGCAGTGTGGCGAGCACTCTTTGCTGCATCCTTACACTTGTAGTTGTCCACGTGTCCCTCAGGGTAGTTGGCCTTAATGTCAGCATAAAGGGCGGGGTCAAGCCTGCTGAGGCACTCAAGGACAGTGCTGTGCCAGGTGGCGATGTTGTGCGTCTTCTCATCAATGTCCTGGAGCTCTGCCGGCAGGGGAAAGCGCACGGGGACGTGGCTGAACTCAAGGCCGCCGCCGTTGCCAGAGTGGATGGCGAGGTCCTGCTCATTGAAGACGCAGTTGCCTTCAAAGGCCTTCTTTGCCAGGGTACTGGCGATGGTCTCTGCCTCCACGATGAACTTCCACATCTCTGGCGTGGTCACGATGGTGGGCTGGAAGCCAGTGGCCTTGCGTGCCAAGAAGTTGGGCAGCTCCTTGATGTTGCCAGCGCCACGGCAGGCGGCCTGGTAGGCGGCGGCACGGTTCTCAAAGGCTGGGGGGAGGATTTGGTGGTCAAAGAGGAAGAGGTCATTCTGGAAGGTGATGCCACGCCCCAGGCAGATGTTGCCCGTGACAAAGAGGGCGTAGCGCTCAAGGTTGTGCTCCTTGTAAAGGCGCCCAATGACACGGCCAATCTCCTCGGGCTTCTCAGAGTCCTTCATCTTGGGCAGGGTGATGATGGTGGGGGCAATCCCCTCGCCATTTGGGATGCGAATCTCCTTGCGCAGCCCGTTCAAGATGACCACGGCAGCGCCCATAGAGAGCGCCCACTCGCAGTTGGACTCGTGGCTCTTGCGCACCACCTCCACAGGGGCGAAGGTGCGGGTGCCAGGCTTGAAGTAGCGCTCTGGGTTTGCCTCGGCCACTTCCTTGACGAAGGTCTGTGCGGGCATCTTCTGGTAGGGGATGAACTCCACGGCGTAGTCCTGTACACGGAAGTAGATGGGCAGCGTGGGGTTCTCAAGGCCAATGACACGGATGCTCTTGAACTCCTTGACGATGGCGTCCACGGTGGCGGTGACCATGGTCACCTTCTCCACAAAGGCGTCCTTGCCAATGTCCTGGAAGTCAGCGTCACGCCAGTAGCACATGCTGGCGTCTGCCTCGTCAATCCAGATGTTGGCCTTGATGGGGGACTTGAAGCGCTTGAAGTTGGCAGAGAGCTTCGTGATGACGGCAGAGAGGTAGTTGAGGCGAATGCGGTTGGCGCAGCAGACCACCATGGTTACCTCAAAGGACATAATCTTGCCCACGAGGTCGTCCACGGTGATGCGCACGCCGGTGCCGCTGCGCCAGCTAAAGACACCGCCCTCAATGATGGCGTCAGACTCCGTGGGCTCAAAGAGCTCGTCGTCCATGCGCACAGAGGTCTGCTCAACCAGGCTGAGGTTGTTCGCCTGGATGAGGAAGTTCAGGTGAAGGCCAGGCGAAGTCTTTTCCTGCTCCTGAATCATGTCCGTGATGCGGCGTGTCTTACCGCCCTGGCCATTGAGCGTGAGCACACTGAGCTTCGTGTAAGCGGCACCCATGATTGCTGCTTGATAGGGGGACGGGCAAAATCACCCCTTACCTATTTCAATTTTTATTCGTTCTTTAAAAGATAAATGTTAAAGATATCAATATACCATTTTACACAATGGCTTTGAACCTAACAAAAAAGTTTGTTTCTTTGTTTTTGGTTTTTGTTTCTTTGGTTTTTGTCTTTGGTTTTTCTTTTGATACACGTTGCCCACTCCTTACATCCACACGCTTGTAACCCTGAGGCGGGGCAGTACCTGGCGCACACGGGTAGAGAAGCCACGCCAGACTGCCTGGACCTTGGTGGCGGCCTCTGCTGCGTTAGCGGCGGCTGCTGCGGCAGTGAGGGCGGGCGAGAAGATGGCTGCCACCTCCTCCTCAGGGTTCATCACGCTGCGAGTCCACGAGCCATTCTCTAGCAGCGCCCAGCTCACCTTTATGGAGAAGGGCTGGAGGGGCAGCTGGATGGGCGTGGCAAAGTCAAGGCGGGCACTGTCAAAGGCTGCCGTGATGGGCGTCTCGTCTGCCGCCAGAATGTCCATCCACTGCGCCTCCGTAATCGTCAAGGAGCAGTGGATGGCGAAGAAGGCATTGAGCTCGCTGAAGGTGAAGAAAAGGCGCTCGCTCTCGGCGGAGAACTCCTTGCCGCTCCAGATAAAGGCACGGCTCATGGCGTCCCACTGGAGCTGGCTAATGTGGCGGCTGCTGCCGAGCTTCAGGCAGAGGGCGTTGAGCTGCGTGCGGTTGAAGACGACGCAGTCATCCTCATCCTCATCGTCCTCCTCGTCGTCCTCGTCGTCCTCGTCCTCGTCCTCCTCGCCGTCGGCGGGTGCATTGGGCGCAAAGTCCTCCTTGTCGCCCATTTCCTTGCGGCAGCACGGGCAAGAGCCCTTCTCCTGGGTGAAGAACCAGGAGGCGATGCAGGAGAAGTGGAAGGAGTGGGCGCAGCTGAGCTTGACCTC
>Ga0209354_10000780_pt1 | contig 14529 bp, 12 predicted proteins | sample LauGreSpBDMM15DD_2_FD_187562 | JGI IMG/M metagenome (GOLD analysis project Ga0209354, IMG submission 187562) | Freshwater lake microbial communities from Lake Michigan, USA - Sp13.BD.MM15.DD (SPAdes) (version 2) | ecosystem: Environmental > Aquatic > Freshwater > Lake | place: Lake Michigan...
CCCTTGTTAAAGATGGCCTATGGTGCCGCCATTGACCGTCTTCTGAACCACCAGGATGTTCCTGGAGCTGTTGCCGCGGTCAAGAAGGTGGTGCGTGATTTGGTAGAGGGGCGGATGAAGTTGTCGCAGCTAACCATAACCAAGTCCCTGCGCGCCGAATACAAGACGACGCCGCCGGCACACAAGGTTCTTGCGGAAAGGATTGCCGCGCGAGGAGGAAATGCGCCGGCATCTGGTGAGAGGATTGGGTATGTATATGTCCAGGCCTTGGCGGGTCAGGTGGCGAGTAAGCTACAGGGTGAGAGGGTAGAGACACCTGAGTGGATTATTCAGAATAAGCTGAAGCCTGATGCTGAGTATTACATTGACCACCAGCTATACAACCCTTTGGCACAGCTCTTTGGTATCATGGTGGAGAAGATGCCTGGCTTTGTTCGACCTGCCGTGTGGGCCGAGGGCGAGAAGATGGTTGGACAGAGAGAGGCGATTGCTGGGCGACTCTTATTTGACGAGGGGCTGAGCGCCTGTAAGAATTCGGCGAAGAAGGATTTCATTAAGCTGTTTGGAGCAGGAGTGGTCTCTGTGCCGAGGCCAAGTCCGCCAACAACCCCCGTATTCCGCAAGCCACCTGTGGATGAGACAATGGCAAAGGCGGAGGCTGAGGCGTTTGGAAGTGGCAGCAAGCCGGCCTTTGTTTCTCTGGCAAAGAAACAGCAAACCATTATGTCGGCCTTCGCCATTGATACCGCATGTTTCATGGACGAGCGGCTGGTTAAGGAGATGAGGTCGGCAAAAAAGACTAAGGCTGCTGCCAAGGCAGAAGTGGCAACAGAAATTCCTCCTGCTCCTTCTGCTGCTGCTGCGCAGCAGCCAAAGAAGAAGGCCGTTAAAGGCAAGAAAGATACGACCTAGTAGTAAATGGCCCTGGCACATGCCGAACGATTTGACCGTTTTGTTGAGAGATGTAATGAATGTCCAATAAATCGCCTAGCCCGCGTGAAATACTCTTACACGGCATGGAATGACCAGAGTCTGGCAATGAAGGCAAAATCTTTTTTACAAGATTATACTGATGTTTCAGTTCTTATAGTAAATCCAACTGCCGAAGGAGGAATGCCACATACACGAGCACCGTCGCTAATATGTCTTCCGGCCTATTATTCTGACTCAAAGCTTGAAGAGACACTGAAACATGAGCTAGTTCATATTTCCCAACGCCGAAACGCCTCCCTATGGCTTACACGCGCCAAGATGGAAGGGTGGGAGCCCGTTAACGAATCAGAAATCCCTCAGGCCTGGCTTCATCGCTGTCGTCTAAATCCAGATACAGCCGCCGTCAGATTTTTCGCATGGGAAGGTCGCTACGTACCATTGCCGCTTTTCATCCGCGAAGATAAACCAGAATTGCGAGATATTCAGGTGCGCTGGTATGATAGGAAAGAAGGAATCGTTAAGTCAGCTGTACCAACATCTTTTACACAGAAATATGGAACTCTTAGTGCCTCTTCAATAGAGCATCCATATGAACTATGGGCATATCATCCATAATCATACATTCTTCCATAACTGCTCTTACATCTGCTTTATGATGTAAGAGCAGATGAGTGATGATATATCACTCGCCGAACTAGGAATAAAATGGACTTCTCCTCCAAATCTATGGTATACGATTCCAAAGGCTCTGCTGCCATCATGTGATATCTATGGGCATGTGCGAGATGCCTCTGGTCTTTCGTTATTTAAATTAACGGCAGCAGGCCCACTAGGAGAAGGAACCTTTGGTCAAGTGGATGCCTTTATAATGAATACAGGTCAGACAAAAAAGCATGTTGCCATAAAAAGACCAAAGCATCCAAAACTCAATTTATTAACAGAGGCGCTTTTTCAATGGAAATTACATAATGATTTAGAGAAATATGGCCTATCTTTTTGTATTCCAAAAGTGGATAAAATATTCACCTTTAAAACAACGGGAGATATCTGGTTTTCCATGAATGCCTATGAGCCTACCTTGCTTTCCTCCTGGTGTGTAAAAAATCTGAAACGAGATGGCAAGACTTTTTGTTTGTTAATTTTACAGATTTCTCTCATTCTCCAGATTATTGAGGATATCTTAAAAGTGGACCACAGGGATTTGAAGGTGAATAATATGTTGGTTATTGACGAGCCAAAAGAAATTCAGATAACTATAGGTTCTGTAAGAAAGAAGATTCTCTTTCCTTTTTATATTGTCTTCATTGATTTCGGATTTGCCTGTAGTAATATCTTGGATATGCGAGCCGATGGAATACCGCCGTTAGATTTTTGTCCTAAGGAGGGGCGAGATATGTTTCAAACTTTGGTATCTATCTGGAGAATTGATGTGTTGAGAGCTGTGTTAGAAGAGGTTTGGGGAAATTGGTTCAGAGCAAAGATTTGCTCGGCAGGAAAGTATCTGACTCTCACGGAATCCGCGAAAGATTTAACGTGGATGTACGCAGTTACAGAAAATAGAGAGTTTCGCGCTCCCTTGTGTGCCCCTTCGGTTATAATAAAAGATTGTATGCGATTTCTAGAAAATTAAAAATGATAGTTCGCTTCGCCAAAGGGGGAAGTCCCAAATGCTACCAGCCAGAATTCTCGTTCATGGTGGGGAAAATAGATATATTCTGTTTGCTACAGAGTGTGTAAACAGAATATTTCAACGAAGAGATGTAGTGTGTACGAAATTAATACCAATAAAAAATCCAGACTTGAAGGGCTGTTGGTTAAAAACAGATACTAATATTCAGTCTTCAGAAATGCTCTATATAGAAAGAGAATCAAAGAGACATGAATCCCAAATTTATACATGTGATGTTCAACGAACATCGTCGTATATTGAAACAAATGGAAAAATATATGTATATTTCTTTAGCCGATTTCTTGTTCTTCCATCAATCTGTTATCATATAATGAATGGAAATTATCTTCATACGAAATGGCATGTGGAGTTAGATTCTACACCTCCTATAAGGCAAAAAGAGAAAATCCCAGGGCATGTGTTAAAAGGGTATATTGATGGCTTGATTGCTGCCAAGGAGAGTTGTCCTGTCACTCTGGAAGAATTTCGCCTTGGAAACATAATCGCGACTGGATGTGGGCATGTCTTTGAGAAAGGGGCACTGGACTCTCTTTCTGCCTGTCCTCTCTGTAGGGCGAATCTAGTAAAGGAGGAATTTGTGTGTTTATAGACCAACGGTCGACCGCTCCAACAGGAATTTTAAAATTCCTGTTGGTCTAGTAGATGATACTTCACCCTTCAGATTTCAAACATGTTCCTGGCGCGTTTCGTCCTAGGCGCTCTATTAAAGTGAGCCGCGCCTTTGGTCGGTCGGTGAAAAATATTAAGCGTTGGGGTGGTCGCGCAGATTCTGGCGACGTGGGAGATGTCATGATGGTCTTGAATAATATGCGGATGAAGACTCCGAAAGTTTTTTCTTCTGGAGGACAGAAGCGGGAGGCTGGAGGAAAGAAGCAGAAAGCGAAGCGTATTACACGCAGGCGTTAAGAAACAAAGTGGTAAACTAAGACCTCGTAATGGTCAAGCTTTGCTAAGACCTAGACCGAGAATGCCACTGCTCGCCGCAGATATCACAAATGTAGAGATACATCAGATTTACTACGTCATACTTGATATAAATTACATCGGGCTCCTTACCCCCCTTATTGCTATCACACACAGTGTTAGGGCATGTAATATTCTTGCGAATGTGGGGCAGCCTCGGGTCCTTGCGCGTGAACTCGTTAAGAAGAATTTTGTATCCCTCAGACGACTTCTGTTGAATCATCATTTCCATGACGAGGCCACCCTTGGCGTCCTCCTCCTTGAACCCGCACTTGCGACATACGCGACGAAGCTCCTGGCTCTCGGCATCCACCTGCATGTACAGATAGTTCTCGCAAACCGGACAGTAGCGGAGACTACTCTCGGATGTCTCAGTTGCCTCGGTATTAGGAGGTGTAACGCGTGGCTGAGTTTGTGTAAAAGGAGATGCTAGGGCACCCTCTGGAACGCCTTGGTTCACTGCGGGCTCTGCCAGGGCAGCGGTTGCGGTTGCTGCTGGGGCTAGCGAAGCGGTTGCCCCTCCACCACCGACAGAAGCAGCTGGCGCTGCCGCCTTCTTAGTTGCTCTCGGCTTCTTTTCCTTTGCCGGCTTATCCATCTCTGGTTGAATCTTGTTATTTCTTTGAGCGGCCTTGGATGACATTGTTGGGACTTTGGTTTGGGTGGTGGTGGTAAATCATTTTTTAGCTTACACAGAAGCTAAAAAATGGTGGATTTGTCATCAAATCCCATTTTTTAACCCCCTCTGACTCGCCTATGCCCACTAAAAAATGATTTTTTATGGGGCTCAAGCAGCATGTCCCACCCAGCTATGTCCGTCTTGGATAAGTATCATGGACATCCCCTCAAGGATTTCCTCAACAGCCATCTCTGCGACCAAGCACATGGTCAAGAAGCCTCCCTCTGTGGGATGGGTTCTCTCAAAGGCAAGTGGCTCATTCCTGACGCCGAGTATCCCAAGTTTCTTGACCTCATCCACGACTACCTCTTTGTTAAGAAGGGCAGACCACTCAATCTCATTGAGCAGCCCCGTCTGAATGAGCCAAAGCCTATCTTGATTGACCTAGACTTCAAGTTCCCCATCTCAGACACCCTCTCACACAAGTTCGACGAACGGCATATCAGCTCCTTTGTTCGTAAGGTGGCCGAGGGGCTGTCTATGTTAACCGAGACTGAGCGCTATTCCGCCCTCCGCTTCTTTGTTTCTCTTCGTCCTCAGGCCTATGCCGATGCTAAGAAATACATCAAGGACGGCATCCACATCCAGTGCCCTGACATCTCTCTGACGAACGACAAGCAGAAGGTGCTTCGCCTCTGGCTTCTGGACCAGCAGGCGATTGAGAAATCGTTTGAGGGTATCGGCTATACAAACACGGTCGATGACATCTACGATGAGTCGATGGTGCGCAAGCAGGGGTGGTTTCTGGTGGGAGAGTCCAAGCCGCAGATTCCTCCCTACGCCCTGGAGTCTGTGCTGGCCTACAACCCTGAGACGGGCGCCCTGGATACTGACCCTGCCGAGTATTCTGAGCGTGAGCTGATGACGGTGCTCAGTGTCCGCTATGAGATTCCTGAGGACGACAATGAGATTCGCAGCGAGGCCAAGGAGCTGTATGAGAAGTATCTCAAGGCTCGGCCTCCTGCGGCAGCAACTGCGGCAGCAACTGCCCCTCCTCCTCTCGCATCCGCCACGGGGGTAGAGGGCGCTGCCTATATTCCTGAGGCCTATGACATTGAGGAGGTGGAGCTGGCCAAGCGCATCGCCCTAGAGTGTCTATCAGAGAAGCGAGCTGATTCCTACAAGACCTGGATAGAGACCGGCTGGTGTCTCTACAACATTGACCATAGTGAGGCGATGTTTGATGTGTTTCGTGAGTTCTCTCAAAAGTCGGGCAAGGCAACTGGAACGGATTGGGGCAAGACAAGGTCCGCTTGGATGCGCGGCTTCAGTCGCAACACCAAGGGAGCCAAGCTGACTATGAAGTCTCTTCATTACTGGGCCCGCGAGGACAGCCCAGATAAGTACAAGGAGCTGATTGATGAGGACTACATCCGTTTCGCACAGTATCGTGTGAATGATACCCATCACCACGCCGCCCTTCTGCTGCGCCGTATGTACAAGGGGAACTACTGCGCTTCTGTAGAGGCAAGGAAGACTGAGTGGTATGTGTATGATGAGCGGATTCACACTTGGCGCCACACGAATCAGGGCATTGAGCTGCGTGAGAAGCTGAGCACGGAGGTGGCTGACCTTGTGGTGCGTGCTCGGATGCGCCTGAAGAAGAAGGGGTGGGATGACCATTGTGCCAAGAACAATCTGACGGCCGACAACGCAACGCCTGACGAAGACTGGTATAAGAATTGGACCTTTACCATTGACGGTGGCAGGTTTCAGGAGCTCCAGAAGCTGGAGAAGCATCTTTATTCCAGCGACTTCAAGGGCTGCGTGATGAAGGAGGCGGCGGAGCTGTTCTGCGAGGAGGACTTTACCAACCTGCTCAACATGAACCAGTATCTCTTTGCCTGTAAGAACGGTGTCATTGACCTGAACAACGAGGTCTATGACGCGGAGAGCGGTCGGCTCAAGAAGACGGTGGTGTTTCGTCCAGGGAAGCCTGACGACTACATGAGTTTCCTGGCTGGGCGCAACTATCCTGATTCTGACCCGATTGAGTATCATCCCTATGACCCAGATGACCCCATTCAGCAGGAGCTCATGGATTTCTTGGGCAAAATCTTCCCTACAGAGGACATGCTCCAGTATTACATTCGTCTGATGGCGAGTTGTCTGGAGGGGGCGAACAGGGAGCAGTGCTACTACACGTTTATCGGGGTGGGTGGTAATGGCAAGTCAAAGGTGGTGGACCTCATGAAGTACACCTTCGGCGACTATTGCTCTTCTCTGTCAGCGACGGCACTGACGAGAAAGCGTCCTGATTCTGGTGCCGCGAATCCAGATATCATCGGCATCAAGAACAAGCGGTTCATTTATCTTCAGGAGCCGGATGACCGTGAGCCCCTGAATACCTCCAGGATGAAGCAGTTTTCTGGTGAGGATGTGGTGGAGGCGCGTGGCCTGTTCGAGGACCAGCAGCGCTTCCGCATTACGGGTAAGCTGTTTATGATGTGTAATAGGCTGCCTCCTATTCACGCCATGGACCGTGGCACATGGCGTCGTATTCGTGTGCTGGTCTTTGGGAGTAAGTTCGTGGACAGGTCTGACCCTGAGCTCAAGGCAGCTAGGCCAAATGTGTATCCCAGGGACAATGACCTGGACGCCAAGCTTCGTATTTGGCGTGAGGCATGGCTGGCACTCCTGGTTCATGTGTATGAGAAGGAGTATCTGGTTAATGGTTTGGAGCCGATTCCTGCCGCCGTTATTAATGAGTCGAACAAGTACAAGGAGTCCTTCGACATGTACGGGAAGTTCAAGGCGGAGAGGATGGTGGATATGCGCGACAGCATTCGCCAGGGCCTAACGGAGATGGGCAATGAGCAGGCGACTCTGAAGGATGTCCATGTCGCCTACAGCAACTGGATGAAGCAGAACGAGGGTGTCTTGACTGGAAAGAAGCTTTCCAAGCAGGAGATGCAAAACCGTCTGGATGAGGACTTTGGTGCCCTGGATAATGGTGTGTATAAGAGGGTAATGGTGTTCTTTGATGACGAGGGCAGGGCGGAGTTCTTGACTGAGAGGGCTTCTGCTTAGGGCCAGCCGGTTCGCTTCGCTTAAGCGTATCTTATGATGATTCCAGCAATAATAAACATTAGAAAGAACATTCCACCGAATATTTTTCCTGGAGAGCCACCTGTTGCCCTGGCATATAAGATAAGGCTTACTGTCAATAGGGCATATCCAACAAAGAAGAATAATATAACAAACTCTTGGAGCGTTTGTTTTCTTGTTTTTCCACCACTGAGCTGAAATTTGTATTGAGCTTCTTCAAACTGACGGTCATACTCGGCAGCATCTTGATTCAGAGTTTCAATTGATGCCTGGGTTTTGATATCTGGTACACCACCTGATATGGCAGAACGTGTATTTAGATTGTTATAGCTTCTTGTTATACTATCTGTAATAATTGTAAGTTCATCTATAAGACCTTGAACAGTCTGTGAAAACTCTCTGACTGTAGTCATTCTAACATCTGGCTAGTTTACTGGCAAGTCGTAGCGGCCTTACTGGCAAGTCTTAGCGGCCTTACTGGCAAGTGGCCGCCTTCGCCGCTAGACCAGAATCAGATAATCCAAGGAATCTGCGATTCCAGTATCTCTGGTCGCGGCTATTCATTGTGTAAGAGGCACGATTCCATAGGGTTCCAATTAACAGGACAAGGAAAAGACTGGCAATAATCCAGAGCATTCCATTTGTCATCATCCCATATTGCCGGAGAAATAGGAGCACAACCATAAGGGTAAAGAAGAGAAAGGTGAGCTGTAAAAAAAAGAGAGTGTCTAGTTTGTTCTGAGCCTGCCACTCATTGATTTCTGCCTGCCGGGAATATGTGTCCTTAGAGCCGTTCGTTGACTGTAGATTCTGGGCAGTCATATCTGTGGCAATATCGGCAATCGTTCTGTTGCGAGAAAGCATAACGGCATACGTTAGAGAGTTATTGCTGGCACCGTCAGCTCCATTCAGCGTCTGTAGAAAGTTGTTTGTCTCGGCAGTATTAATATTTCTAATGAGAGAAGCTGTTCCATCTCTTGTCAAACCTGAGCCTGCCGAAAGAGCACTAACCGTTGATGCGTCGGCTGCTGGGAAGGCATAATCAACTATTCCAGAAAATCCTTCTAGCTCCATTACTACTAACTCATGTTAAATTCCATAGCTACTGTAATGGAATTTACGATGGTTGAAAGAGTTTAGCTGCGAGCAAGGTGAAACACCGATGCTAGTGCGGCAATATTGAGGAAGGCATAGAGGCCTAGTAGAATATTGGAATAACGATTCTTTTCAGAATTGTAGTTCATTACCTGTTGAGCAAAATCCTGCTCGGTTAGATACTTATTCGCTGTATCAGAAGAAGACTGAAGAGCCATAATTGTTTCAGATAGCTTGGCATTGCTTCCCTCCATATTCGCGCTGTTTATGTTGTTTTGAATCTGTGTAAAAATGGCATTATAATACGTATTAATCGCGGCAAGAAGAGTGCGCATATCTGCCATGCGCATATTGAGAGCGGCCATTTGGTAGGCAAGTCCAGAGAGATAGTCGGACTGTGATAAAGAGCCTGATGATGTGGCAGGGAGGGGGTTCGGGCCTCCAAAGAGCTGGAACGGCGGGCTTCCTACGCTAGGGGCGGTATAGAGAGATGCCCCTGAGCCGCCGGCAGAGGCAGTCTTTTGCGTATAGATAGTAAAATATTGATTCAATAGCCACTGGTATCTTGTTCTGTAAAAACAGTATTCGGCAGTGAAAGCAGCAAAGAAACGGAGATTTGTAGCCTCCAGTGTATTTTTTAAGCTTGTCTGGGTTGCTGTTAAAGGGCTTGAACCCTGCTCTAGCTTGTATAGATAGATGAGACTCTCTGCGCCGGCACTGGGAGCTGTGGAACCCGCAACAAGTTGTCCAGGATTGTAAATCTGCGCCTGACTTAGAAGTTTTCCAGTCTTAATAAGCTTTCCTAGAAGGGAGCTTGGTCCTGAGATAATGGAGCCATCGGCGGCAGCATCAGATGGATTCCATATCTTGGATGGAGGTATAAGAGATGTTGCGGGAGAAACAAGATTCTTTGGGTCATAGTTAGCTATTACTATACTATTGGCACCAGGACCAGTCACATAGCTCCCCATAATTGTCTCGTAAACGCGTGTAGTTCCAGACATGTAATTCATGGCAATATTCTGTAGCTGTGTTGTGTTTGCTGCTCCTGTTCCTGCGCCAACACCGCCACCAGAGAGAAACTGAATCAGACGCAGACTACTTGTAGGATTAGAGACGCTTGGTGATAAAAGGGGAATTGTTGTATCAAGGCCATTGGCATTTAGAACATCGTAGTATGATACTAGGGTTCCACTAGAAACAATGCGAGGAAATGCCACAGCTTCAGTGGCAGTGGGACTTAGGAATAGGGTAGGAAGTCCTGCTGCGTTTAACAGGGAACAAGGCTCTGTGTTAGGGTCTAGCGCCATCTAATTAACGCCTCAAATAATAAGCATATCCAATTCCACCGATAATCCCTGCTGCCACTCCGCCATACATGTAATAGGAAGCATTCGGAGGTAGAGAAAATGCTAGTTCAGGAATCTGAATATCAATCTGAACTCCTGAGAGTCGGAGGAAGACTAAAATAGATAAGAGAAGCATGAAAATTGCCGCTGCGAATAAACCAAATAGAGCCGCCTCTGACATGGGACGAACCATCGGAAACCATCCTTCGTAATAAGAAACATTGCGCTCGGGATTTGTTATAGATTCTAGGCGTGATTTTGACTCGTCAAGGGCGGCCTGGGCTTGTGTTAAAGCGGGTGTATTAGTCTGTAGAGCCTCTTGTAGGCAGGTACTAGCAAGTGTTATAATAGGGAGATAAGTTCTTTGAATACTGAGAATAAATTCATTTATATTAATTTCATGTACTGTACCTCTATCAAAACCAGTTTTTCCAGTTAATACAGTGGATTGGTCGGCGAGTGCTAAATCTGCCTTTAAGTTTGTAAGTTTAGTTTTTAGGTTATTTGTTCCAGAAAGGGCGTACATTTCCAAAAAAGCGTCAGCTGTTGCCGTTGATACAGCAGCACTGTTAATAGTCGAGCAGGTCTGAGGAACAGCCCCTGCTTCTGTCAGAATAAAGGGACTGGCTGTATCAATGGAAGGGTCTCTTACCATATTCTGTCCAGTCGGTGTACCAAGACCTTGTATTCTTACCAGAGGCATCTTCTAATTTAGGGAACCGTCAAAAGGCAAAGCCTTTTTTCTGTGGGAAGCTAAGGAACACAAAGCCTATACCCAATAGACTCTCCACCAGTGAGACTCGGCCGAGTAATCTTGACAATATCCTTTGGCACAAGTCCAAGAATCCTGGCAATCGGGTCCTCGTGAAAGCGAATGAGAGGAAGCTGTGCCTTTGTTGCGTACAGACTCTTCAGAAGCGCCTCCTCCTCCTCAGCGGGAACCTTCTCATGCTTCGGAACCAGCATGTGCTTGAGAGGGTTATTCACAATCGCGGCAGCCTGGAAATAGCGGACCTTTGCTCTGGGCTCGGCCATCCAGAGCTGGAAGGCCATGGCGTGGAAGTTGGGAGCGATGGGCTCTAGAGTGACAATAATCAGCTCGGTGCTCTTAGAGTCAAACCCCTCCTCAGGGTCAATGAGTTTCTTAGTAAAGGCGGGAAGCTTCTGCTTAATCTTGCCAATAGTAAAGACAACCTGACACTTCTCATAGGGCGCCTGGCTGTCTGGCTTCTTTACAAGGTCCATGGACAAGGCCGGAGGCGCTCCAGCTACGGGGCCAGCCTTAATCATCTCACCAACCTCCTTGGGGCTGAACTTACTATAGGGTGTAGTATTGTATCCAGTTTGCTCTAGGTGCTCTAGAAGAGTTGAGCGGCAGCGATATAGAACATCAACAACCTCGTAGTTCATTTGGGACTCGGTTTCTAATCAAGCGTGGAACTCAATTTTTAGCTTTCGAAGAAAGCTAAAAATTAGTGTTGGTCCAATCTTTTAGGAATGTACTAGGAATGGACCCAATTTTTAGGTTTCTGTGTTAAAGGGTTCTTATCCAAGCTTATTGACAGTAACCTTCGCCCCGCTATTCAAAGGCTCACCGCCAAAGGTCACGCCCTTCTTGGGAGGGCTTACCGCTCTCCCTCTCGGTGTCTGATGTCTGGATTTTGCGCCGAAGGAGCCCATAACAGGCTGACCCTGTCTGGCATTTTCATAAGATTCCATAAAGCCGCCTTGCTGCATTGTCTGAGGGCTGGTATCAATGACAATGGTTGGAGGACCCTGGGGAATAGGAGCCTGATACACAATAGGTTGAGGGATAACGTATTGGAATGCTCCACCTTGCTGCACCACAGGTTGCCCTTGCAGCACAGGCTGTTGCTGTACAGGTTGATAGACAGGCTGAGCTTGGACAGGTGTTCCTTGAGAAAGAGGAGTGGTATTCTTATACAAGGGGTCGCCATTCGCGTTATATAACACTTGAGCTGGCTCTTGCGCTTGTGTTTGTTGAACGTTTGGTGTGACAGCGGAATATGTTGGTGTCTGAGGGGCAAAGTTTGGTGTCTGAGGGGCGTAGGCCGGACTCTGAGAGCCAAACTGAGGAGTCTGAGGGGCATATGCCGGGCTTTGAGACCCAAACTCAGGTGTTAGAGGTCCATATTCAGGTGTTTGGCCCAAAGGGGCCAGAGGGCCTGTGGCCAAAGGGCCCAAAGGGGCCTCTTCTTCCTCTTCCTCTTCAACAGGCCCTTGAATGACGCCCATGGCGTATAAATCTTCCTCAGCCGGCTTGATATCAGCGGGAGGCGCCTCTCTAAATTCTGGAACACGAGTCTCAGGCATGACACGCTCAGGAAGAGGTCTCGCCAGTGCCGCCTTAACCTCATCCATCTTCGGCAGCTCGGCATTCGGCTGCCCAAGGCGTGTGAGATTCTTTCCTGTAAGAATTCGGAGTCCCATGTTCATATATGTTTGTAGCTCATCCGCGAGAAGTTTTGTGGCATACGGCATTTCCACCACAGATGTCGTGGCAATACTCTTCTTGGCACTGGGGAGAATCTCGATATTCGTAGAATTCGTTCCAATAAAATTCACTGGACCATCGCACAGAGTACAAACAAACAGATTCTGATTCTCGTTATACACAGGAACAGTTCCGCATCCATTACACACCCTAATCTGCGCCTTGTCTGCCCTCTCCATCAGACTCTCCCTCAGAAAATCTGTTATACCATGGCCCGCCAAGGCATCGCGTTCCATCTCACCAATACGTAGACCACCCTGTTGCCCACGACCACCTGTCGGCTGACGAGTCTTCTGCTCTCTGCGTCCCTCGGCACGAGCATTCCACTTATCCTCTGTCATGTGCTTCAGACGCATGGCAAACACCGGTCCCATGAAAATAGTCGTCTCCATCTGCCTCCCACTCGCGCCGTCGTATAAGACAACATTATTCGTCTTCTCAAGTCCAAACTGTCCTTCTAACACACGTCCAATGGCGTCAGGGGCTGTAGGGTCGCTCGTGAAAATCGTGGCATCTCCAATAACAGAATTCTCATAACACACCTGGCCAAATATCATCTCCATGAGCTGTGCGATAGTCATACGACTGGGAATACAATGAGGATTCACCAACATATCTGGTACAAGTCCATCGGCTGTTCTAGGCATATCGTGTGCCCTGTATAACATTCCCATCGTGCCCTTTTGTCCGTGTCTCGTAGAAAACTTATCTCCCAGCTCAGGAATTCTGTCCTGGGTTATGCGAATCTTCACTAGGAGGAGGCCCTGATTGGAAACAGTTATGACAACAGATTCTACACGACCGCTGGTCCAGACCTGGGCCGTTAAGGAAGCGTCCTTAATCTTGCCAGACTTGTCCTGGATATACTTACCCACTAAGACAGTATCCTCATCTACGAACTCACCCACCTTAATAATTCCACGGTCATCCAGCTTGGTATAATCACGACCAGGCTTCAAATCCGTCCATTGATGAACACGGGCAGGATTGGCCACAGTGCTCGTCGTTCCCGCCTGTCTATCTACCTCTTCAAAGGTCTCGTAGCATCTGTAATTGATGTTTCTGAACATGCCACGTTGAAAGGCATCGTAATTAAAGACTATACCGTCGTCCTGATTATATCCATTAAAGGCCATGATACCCATGATGAGGTTTGTGCCATAAGGCATCTGACCCGCGCCAAGCATATCATACGCGATGGTTCGAACCAGAGGCGCCTCACCATAGCATGTTATATTCGCGGCATTATCATACCGATTAAAGAAGTTTGTTGCGTACATGCCAACACCTTGTTTACTCTGAGAGCAAGACAGCTGATTACGAGGAGACTGATTGAAATTGGCGAAAGGAATCATGCCATTTACCACAGAAATAATAGTACAAGGGTGGATTTCTAGATGACTTGCCTCACCCTTTTCTGTGAAATGCTCCGCAAAGTTAATAATAAATGATTCATTCTGCTCATATGGGTCGACATATTCAATGAGTCCCGCATGCCCTTCAAGAGCCTGAATATATTGTGTAAAAGGGATTTCACCAGGGGTGTCGCCGAATGGGTCAGTGAAACCTGTGGTGCTGATACCATTCTGGTTTGTCTTCTCATACGTCCCCATAACAGCATCGCGCCAAGAACGGATTCTGCCAAGGGCCTCAGTGGGAATACCGTTTTCAATGTGAATGAGGGGACGGGCTGGGCGACCCTCGTCTACAAAGAGGAACACGGAGCGATTTCTGATGTTGAAGCCCACACTGCTCATGGCCGGCAGACAGCCCGTCCATTTCATCAGCTTGAGGACCTTTACTAGCTCGTAGGGCTGGAGAGTATAGCCAATAATGCCGTTATTCACGAACATGGGAATACCGGCGAGTTGTAGGTCAGTGCGCATCTCGCTACAGGGGATAATCCAGCCGCGCTCAATGAGACAGGCAACAATGGGGTCAGGATTTGTGGCATTACTGATGAGGGTCATTAGAGAAAGATTCTTTGCGATACCGATGGATGCTCCACCAGGGGTCTCATTTGTACAGAAGAAGCCGTATTGCCTGCAATGTCATAGTACAAACCATATACCTGATGCTTTGGATTGTTAATTCTACTCTCGTCTATACCTTCTGCTTTTACAGTATGTTTAAAGGCAAGCTTTCTAGCATTCTGAAATGTCTTAATTATTGGATACCTTGAATCCGTAACCGTAGTGTGCGGTTCGTCAGCAAGGATTAATCGTGTAGTATTAGGACAACACTTCTCCAAACTATC
>Ga0209354_10000781_pt1 | contig 14506 bp, 26 predicted proteins | sample LauGreSpBDMM15DD_2_FD_187562 | JGI IMG/M metagenome (GOLD analysis project Ga0209354, IMG submission 187562) | Freshwater lake microbial communities from Lake Michigan, USA - Sp13.BD.MM15.DD (SPAdes) (version 2) | ecosystem: Environmental > Aquatic > Freshwater > Lake | place: Lake Michigan...
TGTTCAACACAATTATCTGTGGACAGCAAGCAATGGCACAAGCCGTTGCCGAAGAGCCACATGTAGTTATTGGACCAGTAGTTGACAAGTTAATGCGTCACCGCCCAATGGGTTGGTACGGCGTACTTGGCTTTGCTATCTACCGTGAAGATGCATTGTATCGCCTGGAAACAGGTTCATCAATCGCTGCTCTTTAGTAGTAATGAGGGGCAGGGCGAAAGCCCTGTCCTTCTCTAAAGATAGGACAATATGAGTACATATATTTTTGAACCACCAATAATTAGAGAAGGTCCAGCGGGCGGACACCGCTTATTCCAATTTTATAAATTAAATGTTGGTGTTAGTATTGTTAGAGATGCTGGTACATACAAGCAAGTTCGTTTTTTAACAGATGAAGATTTAAGAAATTATCAAGAAGTCTATCTAGGTGGTAACAAACACGAAGTTGATGCAACTACTAGAGCCGCATTAATTGCTGGTGGTGTTGGAGTTACCGCAGATAATTTTACAGCACTATGAGTTTACATAAACGGCAAGTGCATTCAGTATATGTAGAAGGTTGCTTTGGTTGCAAAGTTCAGACACTTGAACTAAATGCAGGAGATGCAACTAGAGATATCTCTGATAAGAAATGGAATTCTGAACTGCAGGCATATAGGGATGCTAGGTCACAAGGCATTCAACCTTCAGGTACCAGAATGAAAGATATAGAAGCAGCACACAAAGCATCAGAAACATTAGGTCAAGCATATAATGGTGACACAATGGTTAAGACAAAAGATATAACACCTCAATCCGTATCAATAATGAAAGAGATAGGACAAATATAATGCCAAAAGTTGGAATGAAAGAATTCGCTTATACTCCAAAGGGTATGGCAATGGCCAAGATGGAAGCAAAGAAGTCTGGCAAAAAAGTTGTTAAGAAGCCAACAATGAAGAAGATGGGCAAGAAGAAGTAATGCCTAAAACTCCACAGTGGGAAAAGTCATTTCCTAAATTAACAGTTCGGACTGCTCAAGATGCCAAGCAAGAAAAAGCATTAAAAGAATTAATGAAGAAGCGTGCAGCCGAAGCCAAGAAAACTGGCAATTGGCCAAACTATAACACTAATTAAGGATTAAAAATGAGCGACCCAAGACTAAAGCGAGCAGGCGTGTCTGGCTTTAACAAGCCAAAGCGTACACCTAGTCACCCAAAGAAGTCACACGTAGTTGTGGCTAAAGAAGGTACTCAGGTTAAGACTATTCGATTTGGTCAACAGGGTGTTACTGGCGATAAGAAGCCAACAGCACGACAAGCATCATTCAAAGCACGTCACGCAAAGAACATTTCAAAAGGTAAAATGAGTGCCGCATATTGGGCAGATAAGGTTAAGTGGTAATATGCCAAAAGCAAAGTCTAAGGTAAACGCTGCTGGTAACTACACCAAGCCAACAATGCGTGCTTCTTTGTTTAAGAAGATTAAGGCTGGCTCTAAGGGTGGAGACCCTGGTGAATGGTCTGCTCGTAAGGCTCAACTACTTGCTACTCAGTACAAGAAGGCTGGCGGAGGCTACAAGTAATGGCGCTTGCTAAGTCGCAGCAATCACTTAAGAAGTGGAGTGCCGAGAAGTGGAAAACTTCTGATGGTAAACTTTCTAAAGGAAAGAAAAGATACCTACCTGAAAAGGCATGGGCATCTTTAACTCCTGCTGAAAAGGCTGCGACTAACAAGGCTAAAGCAGCAGGTAACGCCAAAGGCAAACAGTTTGTAAAACAACCTAAATCAATTGCAAAGAAAACAGCGAGGTATAGATAATGGCAGGAACAGCGGGTAGTAGTTTAACAGCAGAATTAAATCGTCTTGCTGGTACAACTGGCAAGGCTGCGCAAGGCGCTGCTAATGTTTATGCTGGCACATCTGGTTTAGGTATAAACGGAGCCCTTAACATCAAGGCTGATGCTAGCCGTCAACCGTCTGCATACAAAGGACTCAACGCTATCTGCAATGAACTTGCTGGTACTACTGGTAAATCCGCAAGCGATGCATTAAGGACTATATAGTGACTACATTATTAGATATGATTGATGAAGTATCAATAAACCTTTCAGGTTACACGCTCCAACAAGACCGTGCCACCCACATTACAGCAAATGTTGCAGCAACTGCTTCAACTATTGCTGCTCCAATTACTCTATCTCTTGCATCTACCGACAGCGTTGGCAAGGGTGTTGTTGAAATTGATGAAGAACTATTTTGGGTAGATAACTATGACAGAGTTGGTAACACTGCAACCATTGCTCCCTATGGTCGAGCATATCTAGGTACTACTCTTGCTGCACATACAGCAGGAACTAAGGTTAGCATTGCTCCTACCTTCCCACGCTTTGTAATTAAACGTGCCATTAATGACACTATTAGTGCTATTGGCTCGTCTATCTTTGCAGCCAATAAAACTACAATTACTTCTAACGCTTCTACATTAGCCTATAGATTACCTGCTACTGGTACTAGTTTAAACATTCGTTCTATTCTTGCTGTTGCCTATGAATCAATAGGCCCAAGTAAAGAATGGATACCTGTTCGCAACTATCGTTTTGATAGTAATGCAAACTCAACTGCATTTACTAGCGAACAAACCATATCTATCTACGACAGAATTACTTCAGGCAGAACTATTCAAGTTCTTTACTCTACTGACCCAGTTCCGTTTGTTACTAATGCAGATGTGTTTACAACACAAACTGGTCTGCCAGAGTCTTGCAAAGACTTAGTTATTCTTGGCGCAACCTATCGTTTACTATCTAACCTTGACCCAGCACGTGCGTCAATGGTTAGCCCACAGGCAGATGAGACAGATTCCAAACGTCCGTATGGTTCATCTCAATCACTTACTAGACAAATTTATGCTTTGTTTACTCAACGATTAAATGAAGAGATTAGAAATCAGCAAGACAAATACCCTATCCGTGTCCACTACTCCTTTTGATAGGCAGATAAATGACAACTAGAAAATACTCATCCCGCGCACAGCAAACTACATTAACTAGCGGCATCACCTCTGGTGATACATCTATGACAGTAGGTAGTGGTGCTAACCTAATGGGTGGTAAAACACCTACAGTAGGTCAAACATATACAGTTGTCATTGACCCTGATACGGCTCTTGAAGAAATTGTAGATGTAAGTAACTACACATCGGGTAACTCACTTACCATTACCAGAGGCATTGATGGCTCAACTGCAGTAGCCCACTCTGCTGGTGCTGTTGTAAGACATATGGTTGTTGGTCGTGACTTAACTGAAGCCAATGACCACATTGAAAATACAACCACAGCACACGGCATTACTCTTGCTAACCTAGTTAAGACTACAGATACAGGCACAGTAACTAGCACAATGATTACTAACAACACTATTGTTGATGGTGATATTAACTCTGCTGCTGGAATTTCTGACACTAAGTTAGGTACTATTTCAACTGCTTTAAAGGTAGCCAATACTGCTACTACTGCAACAAGTGCTAACACGGCATCGGCTATTGTAGCCCGTGATGCTTCAGGTAACTTTGCTGCTACAACTGTAACCGCTGCTCTTATTGGTCCATCAACCAGCACAACAGGTAATGCTGCTACTGCAACTGCCTTGGCTACGCCCCGTGCTATTTCATTAACTGGAGATGTAACAGCAACTGGTGTAAACTTTGATGGTACTGCTGCTATAGCCTTAACTACTGCTTATAATCCTGGCTCTATTGTGGATGCAGATGTTAACGCTTCTGCCGCTATTGCCTATAGCAAACTTAATCTTGGAAGTTCTATTACATCTGCTGATATAGTAGATGGTACTATTGTTAACGCAGATATTAATGCCTCTGCTGCTATTGCTTACAGCAAGTTAAACCTTAACGGAACTATTACCTCTGCAGATATTGTTGATGGAACTATTGTTGCTGCTGATATTGCTAACGCAACTATTACTGCAGCAAAAATGGTTACAGACCCATACGCTAGGGCTAACCATACTGGCACACAATTGGCTGCGACTGTTTCAGACTTTGACACACAGGTGCGTACTAACCGACTAGACCAGATGGCTGCTCCTACTGCTGCGGTTGCTTTTAACGCACAGAAAATTACAGGACTCGGAACACCTACTGCTAACACTACAGATGCTGCTACTACTGCTTATGTAGATACACAGATTACTAACCTTGTTAATGGTGCTCCTGGTATCCTTGATACTTTAGGTGAGATAGCAACTCAAATTCAATCTGGTGGAACATTCTATGATTCCCTAGTACTCAAGTCTGGTAGCACAATGACAGGTGCTCTTACCTTATCAGGTGCTCCAACAGTTAACCTACACGCTGCTACAAAGGCGTATGTAGATACTGTTGCTGGTTCTGCTACTGCTGCTGCAGCCTCTGCTGCCGCTGCTGCTGCCTCATATGATTCATTTGATGATAGATACCTAGGTGCTTATGCGTCAAACCCAACCTTAGATAATGATGGTAACGCTCTAATTACTGGCGCTATATATTTTAATACTGTGTCTGCTGCAATGCTTGTTTGGTCAGGTACTGCCTGGGGTTCTATCTCTTCATCTGCTGAAATCTATCGCTACAAGTTTATTGCTGCGGGTGGAGAAACATCTGTATCAGGTGCTGACGCATCTTCTCAGACCCTCTCATACCTTGTTGGTAAAGAGCAGGTATACCTAAACGGTGTATTACTTGTTCGTGGTACAGATTACACAGCAACTACTGGCTCAAGCATTACAGCCCTATCAGCCCTTGTTGTATCTGATGTACTAGAGGTTATTACCTTTACTGCACTCAGTGTAGTGACTGACATACCTCAATCTATAGTAGATGCTAAAGGTGACTTAGTTGTAGGTACTGCTGCTGATACAGTAGGCAGACTTGGTGTTGGCACTAACGGACAATACCTACAGGCTGACTCAAGCACAGGCACAGGATTAGTTTGGGCAACAGTATCTGGATACTCAGCACCAACTATCGGTTCTACAGTTATTAACTCAGGTGCAACAGTAACAACAATTGCTGGCTTAACACTAACAGCACCAACCCTAACTGGCACAGTAACAGCATCAGGTGATATTACATTATCTGCTACTGGTGCATTTGGAAGCATTAAAGATTTTCAAACACTTACCCTTATGGGTGCCCTCTAAACGAAAGGTAGTAACTAATGGCTACAGTAACCAAGGCTCTCTTTAGGGGAGCCGCAACAACTACAGTAGGAACAACTCTCTACACTGTTCCTGCTTCAACTACTACAGTAGTAAGCAACATAGCAGTAAGTAATACTGCGGCAACTGCAGCAACGTTTACCTTTGCTCTTGCTGGAACTAACTTACATACAACTGCCGCTATTGCTGCAAATACAACTGTATACATTGATTTAAAGCAAGTGCTTGTTGCAACTAACACCATTACTGGTGGAGCATCTGCTGTAACAGTATCATTTCATATTAGCGGAGTGGAGATTTCCTAATGGGTATTGCAACTTTTCCTGCTGCAAGCGCAGCAGCGGCAGCACCAGATTTAACTGGTTTAACGCCTCCATTAAATTTAACTTTACGTAGTACATACACAACTACTACATCAAGCATCACTTATCCATCAGGAACAACTCAAGTATGGGCTATTGTAATTGGTGGCGGCGGTTCAGCCGCTTACGGCGAAGGCGGCGGCGGAGGTGGCGGAGTTTGTTGGGGCTGGACAACTCCTGCTACTACAGCAACTATCGGTGCTGCTGGTGGGCAATCTTCATTTGGTTCAATTATTGCTGGCGGCGGTGGTCGAAGTGACGGTGGCGGTACTTTATCCCACTCAGGTTTCTTGGGTGGTGCTGGCGGTGGTGGTGGCGCCACAACCGAAAATTCTGGCTTTGGAAGCATAAGTGCTTGTGGTGCTCAAGGTGGTCACGGAGCAACAAATAGCAATAACAGCGCAATGGGAAGAATGATTGGACAAAGCGGCTATGCTGGCGGTGGCGGTGGTTCAAACGGAACTGGTAGTTATCCCGCAGGAAACGGCATTGGAACAGGTGGCGGTGGTGGCAAAGGTCTAAGCGGTGGTTCTGGTGCTAACGGAACATACGCTGGCGGCACTAGCGTTTCAAATTCTTGTGGCGGTGGTGGCGGCGGTTATTTAGGAGCAGGGTCTAACGGAGTCACTAATGGCGGCGCTGGTGGTTCAGGCGGCGGCGGCGGTGGAGGATTAGGCAGTTCTGGCGGTCCAGGTTCAGGCGGCTCTGGCTGCGTATTGGTTTACTACTAGGAGATATGAATATGCCAAAATATGCTGTATTAGATTCAAGCAATACTATTGTTACAAATACTATTGTTTGCGACAATTTAGAATTAGCACAAAAAATAACAAGTGCTACTTGCATTCCATTCCCAACAGATAGAGTTTCACCAGCGGTAGGAGATACCTGGGATGGCACTAAATTTTATCCAGACTTTAACCTTTAAGTTTTCTTCAACTCATCAATTTATATCTATACCTAAACCTGCTAAATCATTTATTCCCAAATGGTATAAGAAAGCAGAGCAGTCTGACGATGCTCCTTCTTTTAAGAAATGTATGCCATTTCTAGATGCAATGACTAGCGGTTATATTATAGAACTTTCTCAGGATATTGTTGTCACACAAGTTAATGGAAGTCCTTTTATGACTTGGGCAACTGACCCAATTCCAGTTGAAGTTAGAGATATGGATTCTTCAAAAGGATTATCTGTCCCTAATGGATGCGATGAAACTATAAGTCTTGCGTGGAATTCAACTTATAACTTTAAAACACCAACAGGTTATAGTGTTTTAGTAACTCATCCTTTTAATCGTTACGACTTACCATTTGTTACAACAAGCGGGATAGTTGATGCGGGTGAAGGTATGCACTCTGGTCAGATTCCTTTTTTTTTACAAAAAGGATTTGAAGGAGTCATACCCAAAGGAACTCCTATTGCTCAGTTGCTCCCATATAAAGTAGAAAACTGGAAGTCCGAAGAAGATAAAACATTAAATCTTTTAGGAGAGAAAAGCAAATGGGAAACAAAAAGTGTTATATCAGGTTGGTACAAAAATAATAGATGGAATAAAAAGGAGTATAACTAATGCCTAAGTATGATTATATTTGTAATGTATGCGGTCACGCTTACGAAGAGATTCGTGATTCAGAAGACCCACAGTTCAAGGTTGCTTGTGTAGTTGCTGGCTGTGCTGGCACCAACTTAGAGGTGACAGAATGACTAAAGCACGTGACTTAGCAAACTCAGCAGCAGCATTTGCTGCTGTATCAGCAACTGAACTGGCATTTGTAGATGGAGTTACCTCTGCTATCCAGACACAGATAGATGCTAAAGCACCATCATCTACTGCAGTTACATTAACTGGTACTCAGACTCTTACCAATAAGACGCTGACTAGCCCAGTAATTGCTTCAGTTATTAACAATACTTTAACTAGTACTACTGGTGACATTATCTATGCATCTGCTGCTAATACTCCAGCCCGTTTAGGCATTGGCTCAACATCTCAAGTGCTTACCGTGGCAGGCGGTATTCCATCTTGGGCGACTCCCGCCACTCCAACTTTTGTCGGCGTAAACGCAACGAGGACAAATGTATCAACAGCCGTTGTGGCCAATACGGTTTTTCAAGTCCCATTTCCAACCGAAGAGTTTGACACTAACGGGTTTCACGACACTTCGACAAACACTTCACGATTAACGATTCCATCTGGTTACGCTGGCAAATATATCATTTCGGCTTATATGAATAATGCAGTGGGTAGTCCAGGCGCTTATCAATTGCTAGTGGTCTATAAAAATGGGGCGCAATACACGACAGGCGGCGTTCGTGAGGGTCTTTATGGAAGCAGTGATATGGGCGCGAATAGGCCGTTTGGTTTTGCTCAATTGATTACTGCCTCCGTTGCCGATTATTTTGAGTTATATTATCAGCAGAACAATACTGAAACTGTAAATATGTTTTTTAACTTTCAATTAACTTATCTAGGAGCGTAATTATGGAACACGTTTTTGAATTACCAAACAAACCTTTAGATTCAGATAAGTTTAAACTGGAAACTGGTTGGCTGTTATTTACAAATGACGCTGGCGAATTGGTTATTTCTGGCGACTGTACAAAAACACAGGCACAGGCAGCACTAACGGCGCATAATGGAACTAGACCAGAACTTACAATTTCCGAAAAGTTAGCCTCAGTCGGTTTATCTATTGATGAACTTAAAGCAGCCCTATTACTTTAACAATGTGTAAACAATGTGAGAACTGTAGCAAAGAACATCAGCACGATGCTCTTGCTGGTGTAGATATTATGGAATCAAACGAGTTTATCTAAGGAGTAGCAATGGCAACAAGAGATATAACCGAAGGTAGAGGCTCTGCTACTGCCAGCGTTGGTCGTGCTATTGCTGTTGACCTAGGTATTGTTTCATCTACTTCTATCTGGCAAAACACTAATGAGTCATATGATGTAGCAGTAGGTGGACTTCCATTCTTCTACGCTATTAATGATGAAAGACCATACATTCGTCAGACTGCACCGTTTCGTAAAGACCAGTTTGATAATGGTACTGAACCAGGTGAGCAATCACTTACTGGTTTCTGGCTAAGAAGTCAGTCTTCTTTTCACAATGGCACAGGCATTAAGTTCTATGACCCATCCGCAGGTGAAACAGTTAACTATCGTTTTGCTGACTCAGATAATGTAGATGTGTGGACTAAAGGACAGGTAACTCTACTTAAAGAGACAGCCAATATGTCTGGCGTTACTAGCGGTATTTATAAACTTATTTCCGCACAAAGTGGTACAACTAATGTAGTTGTTGGATATATTCCTGGCTCTACTACAATCAAATCTTTCCAAGCAGATGGCACAGTAGTAACAACTTATGCCCCTACTAACCTCGGCAACATCTTAGATGGCGCTGTGTGCACAGACGGCACAAGATTATTTGTAGCAGACAATGACCATATCTATGTTGGTCCTCTTAACGCAGCCTCTGCGGGATGGACTGAGTACTATGTAACTGGCACACGTGCCACTCTTGCTTGGGTTAAACAACGCCTTGTTGGTGCTGTTACTAATTCTATCTACGAGTTAACTGGTGCTACTGGTAGCGCACTTCCGCTGCCAACACCGTTATATACGCATCCAAATACTGAATGGAAATGGACATCCATATCTGAATCAGGCGGTGCTATCTATGCTGCTGGCTACGCTGGTGGCAACTCTGCAATCTATAAGTTTACCTTATCTGTTGCTGGAGCCATGCCAACACTTACCTCTGGTGTAATTGCTGCGCAACTACCAATCGGTGAGTATATAAACAAGATTGAATACTATCTTGGTTACTTAATGCTTGGCACAAGCAAGGGTGTAAGAGCCGCTATTGTTTCCGAACAAGACGGCTCCATTAACTATGGCCCACTTATTATTGAAGACTCTAATGGTGTTTATGACTTTGCCTTTAGAGATAAATTTGTATGGGCTACTGGTTCTATCGGCGGATATGCTGGTCTATACCGTATTGACTTAGGTAATGAAATTGAACCTTTACGTTTTGCTTATGCTAAAGATGCCTACCTTAGTAGTGCCACTGGGTATGCTACTAGCGTAGATTTTATAGGTAACACTGACCAGATAGCATTTACTACATCAGGCAGTAACGGCATTGCCGTTCAGTCAGCCACAGTTTTAGCATCATCTGGTTCCATAACTACAGGTAAGATTAGATTCTCTACCTTAGAACCTAAAAACTTTAAGCGTATTGTTGGACGTGGCACATTTACATCTGGTGAGTTTACGCTGTCATCTATTGCTACAGAAACAACTGGTGTTGAGACACAGTATGACCACATTACTTATGACTCAACCGTAGATGCAGTTGAAGTAACAACATCTCAGCCTGAAGTAGCGCAAGAGTTTCTTGCGTATAAGTTTACATTTAACCGTGATGCAACTACTACAACTGCTGGTCCAACCTTTAAGGGATACCAAGCAAAGGCAACCATTGCTACTCCACGTAATAGAGTAATTAGATTTCCTGTTTACTGTTTTGATGTTGAGACTGACAGGTTTAATACTGTAGTTGGGTTTGAAGGCAGAGCCTTTGAACGCATCCAATTGTTAGAAGAGATTGAAAAGACAGGCGATGTTCTGACTTGGCAAGACTTGACAACAGGAGAATCACGACAAGCAGTAATCGAACAAGTTACATTCACCCGCATGACCCCACCTGATAAACGCTTTGATGGTTTTGGTGGCGTTATAGAGATAACCGTAAGGACAGTATAATGCAATTCAAAGACTATCTAACAGTGGCAGTTGCCGTCATAGCAATCTTCTCAGCGTTTGCTGGTGGCATCAGGTGGATGGTCAAACATTATCTTAATGAACTTAAACCAAATGGTGGCAGTTCAATGAAGGACTCTATGGCTCGTATGGAACAACGCATTGATGACTTATACAAACTGGTTGCGGAGAAATAAATGAAAGCCACACCTGCTGCAATAGCAGTACTACGCCAAGCAACAGCACTAAAGCCCAAGCGCATGAAAGCCAGCGATGGACTCCTACCCTCTGCTGCGCACCTGAAACAGAGTCCTACGTCGGACCATAACACAGGCTATGCTGTTGATTTAACGCATGACCCTAAGCACGGCATTGACTGTGCTGAGATATTTCAGAAATTAAAAGAAGATAAGCGTGTTAAGTATCTTATTTTCAAGGGCAAGATTTGGTCTAAGGAACGTGCTAGTGAAGGCGACCGTAAATACACGGGTAGCAATCAACATACAAAGCATTTACATATCTCTATCAATGATGGTATGGGCAAGGACACTAGCCCTTGGTTCTGGTGGCTTAACCAGCCTAAGGTTGTCAGTCAGTTGATAGCAACCCTAACACCAATCCCTGCTAAGAAAGCATACAAAACCGAAGTTTGCACCTGCTGTAAATTACACGGGGCAAAGTCCTAATCCTATAGGAGGATACAATGGAGCAATTCAAACAACTAGCACTATCCTGGTTCCGTGCTGCTGCTGCTGCAGTTCTTGCTGTCTATATGACTGGCGAGACTAGCCCGAAAACTCTGGCTGCTGCTGCTTTGGCTGGCGTGGCTGGCCCACTGCTTAAATGGCTTGACCCATCTGCTACCGAGTTCGGTCGCGGCGCATAGTAATACCTTTCTAAAGCCTTCCAAGGCCCTTTTAAGACAAGAAACCCCCTTACCTGAGTGATTATACCCAGGCGAGGGGGTCTTTTGTCATTTGATGAAGCAAACCTTGGCTACTGGAAATGGTTACAGTAGTACGGTTAATGCCATCAAAACTTAGTCCTTCATGTCGTCAGCTTCCAGGTCTTCGACGTGCTCACGGAAGACCCTCAAATCCCTCAGTGCTTTCCTGCCCTGTAATCTGATATAGTAAGTCTCAAGATAGATATAAATTTGGTTCAGTATCTCTTTTACTATGAGTGCTGCAAGCACTCCATAGAATATATTTAACATTATTCTCCCTATAATATATATTATTTATATAGTATATATAACCCCTTCGGGGTTTATATATTATTTACTATATATTCTAAGTATAACACGCAGACTGACCCTTGTCAACTGTAACCCGTCAGGCTAGCTTCACTTGACGTGACTGGAATAGTATGTTATACTTAAGATATGGGCATACAACTTGATGAATATACATTACCAGAGCACGTATCGTACTCCGCATTTACAACCTTTGTCGACTGCGGGTATATGTACTACCTAGGCCGACTGCTCATGAAGGAGGAAGCTCCTTCCGTCTGGTCGGTAGGTGGCTCTGCATTCCACCTTGCATGTGAGAACTATGACAAGGGGCTAGCATGATAGATTCTAAACAACTATGGGAACAAGCATGGGTTGAGTCTAAGGGAAGCCTTGACCTAACCAATGCCCGTGTCGCAGGTACTGCTACTAAAGCAAGACCTAACAAAGAAGACACGACCTGGTGGAATGATAGTGGCCCACGCTGGGTACAATCATACATCGAATGGCGTGACGCTAATCCAACTTGGAAAATCTGGACTACCCCACAAGGGGCTCCTGCTATAGAGTTGGCTATGATACCTGAGTTCGCTGGTGTGCCAGTCAAGATGATTCTTGACAGAGTGTTCGAAGTCGATGGTGAGTTGGTCATCGCTGACTTAAAAACCTCTCGAGTAACACCTTCCAATACACTACAACTTGGATTCTATAAGGTCGGTCTTAAGAAGACTTTCGGAATTGATGTTAAGTGGGGGACATATTGGATGGCACGCCAGTCAGGTATCTCACCGCTAGTTGACCTCTCTCAATACACTGAAGATAAAATTGAATACCTTGTGGAAGGATTCGATAAGGCACGCAAGGCTGGCATCTTCTTGCCCAATACAAACAACTGCCAATACAGATGTGGGTTGACAGCACACTGTCAGTTCTCAACAAAGATAGGATAACAAATGGAAGACTGGAAACTACAAGTATCATACAAGACACCTGCTGGTGACATGATTAATATCAGAGCAAACACAGCTGATGAACTCAGCGTGTTGCTTGAAGGTATTGGTGATTACTCAGTACAGGTAGCAGCAGTGCAACGATTGGTTGTTGGTGCTTACAACACGGCCCCTTTGGGGACGCAAGCTTCAATGCCAAGCACTCCGCAATCCACTTACTCCGCTCCACCCCAGGCTCAGGGTCCGTCGTTTACACCTCCTCCAAGCGCAATCACGCCACAGGGAACAGCGAGCCCGACCTGTATACACGGAGCAAGAATCTTCCGACAGGGGATAAGCAAGACAACTGGAAAGCCTTACGCTTTCTGGGCATGTCCGACACCGCAAGGCACACCTGACCAATGCAAGCCAGTAAACTAACGAGAGGAATATCATGAGCATCTGGGACAATCCTGAGTTCAAGAGTGAAGGAACAAGTAGCACCTATGTTAACTTTAAAAACATTGGTGATTCAGTAGAAGGAACAGTACTAAGCGTGGGACTACAGACATGGGACGATGGAACTGTAGCACCAAAGATTATACTTCACACTAGTGAAGGTGAACGAACGTTGACCGCTGGTCAAGTTCGATTGAAGATGGGACTAGCAGAGAAGCGACCTGAACAGGGTGACTATCTTGCTGTTAAGTTTGTATCCATTGAAGACCGTGGTGGTGGTAAGACACTTAAGCACTTTGATGTAGCTGTTCGTAAAGCAATGGCAACAGCACCATTTTAATTAAGTAGATGACAGACCATAGCCATCAAGTCACACCATTAGGGTGGCTATGGTCTTTTTCTAGAAGGGGGAGTAACAAATGCGTACACTTGTCCGCTCTATTGGTCGTGCCAGTATTGGTGGAGAGCCGTTGCCTTCTTGCTTTAAGGCGTTCGAGAACAACAAGATTATCATTAGACGCTCTGAAGTTTCGATGTTTGCAGCAGCGCCAGGGGTGGGAAAATCCACACTAGCATTAGCACTAGCACTAAAGATGAAAGTACCAACGCTATACATATCGGCAGATACTAACGCACATACTATGGCTATGCGATTAGCATCAATGATTTCAGGTAAGTCGCAGTCAGATGTAGAAGGAATGCTATCAACTGATATCGGTTGGACTAAGGCTACACTAGCTAAGGGTTCACATATTGTTTGGTCATTTGAATCAGCACCTACACTACAAGATATTGATGAAGAAGTAGAAGCTTTTGAAGAATTATGGGGTTGCCCGCCAACCCTAATCGTAGTAGATAATCTAATGGATGTAGCCACCGATGGTGGTGAAGAGTTCGCATCAATGCGAGCCATCATGAAGGAGTTGAAATACCTTGCTCGTGCTACCAATGCTGCTGTTGTTGTTCTTCATCATACAAGTGAGGCTGTCATGGGTAGCCCATGCCAACCGCGAAGTGCGATTCAGGGTAAAGTTGCTCAACTTCCTGCCCTCATTTGTACTCTTGGTGTTGTTGGTACAAGTATGGGCGTCGCTCCTGTGAAGAACCGATACGGTAAAGCTGATGCAGGGGGCGGACTCATGACATGGGTAGCATTTAATCCTGAGTACATGTTCATCGACGATATACCCGAGAACGTATAATGTTAAGGAATGGTGCTTATAAAAGAAAGTGTCAACGCTCAGGTTGCGATGAAATAGTTTACCTAAAGGCTGGCATCAGATATCCAATTATTTTATGCCAAGATTGCAGGACATCGGAGTGGGCAAATGACAACTAGAAAATCACACAAGGTTAGAGGAGCAACATTTGAAACTGATATACGTGACTGGTTTCGTGGTCGTGGTTATGATGCTGAGAGGTTGGCTCGCGCAGGTGCTAAGGACGAAGGCGATGTTGCGGTTAGAGCAGACTTCCTTGGCAGCGTGGGGGTCATTGAATGCAAAGCCCCAGGGGCGGGCAACGCTATTGACCTCAGCGGTTGGACGAAGGA
>Ga0209354_10000784_pt1 | contig 14487 bp, 16 predicted proteins | sample LauGreSpBDMM15DD_2_FD_187562 | JGI IMG/M metagenome (GOLD analysis project Ga0209354, IMG submission 187562) | Freshwater lake microbial communities from Lake Michigan, USA - Sp13.BD.MM15.DD (SPAdes) (version 2) | ecosystem: Environmental > Aquatic > Freshwater > Lake | place: Lake Michigan...
CCATCTTCTACTAATCTAAATAGTTGGATAGGGTGTTTAATATTGTTTTCCATATTGCAATATTACAACTTAAAAGTATAAAAACAAAATTATTTTAAATTGCGTTTTGAAATATTTAATAAGTTTTCCATTCCTTGCATGTAGTCCTCCAAATACCTGAACCTATAACTTTGAGTATTTGACTTTCTATTTATCAGAGTAAAAAAGTCTTGAATTGTCGGACAATATTCTTTTAATAAAGGGTAGTTATCCATGTTTACGCTTTGATTTTCTTTCGGTTTTCGCTTCTTAGGGATGATTACCTTGCATTTATTCAGCTTCGCAAACTCTTTGGATTCTAAATAAAATTTATCGTTTAAAACAACAGCGTAGAGTTCTAAAGTCCAATCTATTTTGAGTATTCTGGGCATATAAACCCCATTTTCTCGGAACATATTTCTAATTTTACACCATTGTTGAGGTGTTACAAGTTTAATTGCTACGTTTTTCATTTTACAAATGTATGATATATTATTCATTAACCCACAAAAACGGGATTAATGCAAGGAATTTAAGACAATAGACGGGATGGCTTTTGCAAGAATTGTGACATAAGAAAAAACCCCTCACAATAAAGTAAGGGGTTTAAACCATGAAAAACACTATATTTAAAAACTCAAAAGAACATTACAATATTACTATATTTTTGGATAAATACCAATTTTTTCTTTATTTAATAATTGTTTGCAAGTTAGCCCGAATGATTTTTGAAAGTGTGGGTAGTCTTTAAAAGTTCTAAAATCACCACCCCACTCCCATCCGTACTTCTTAAATATCTTAACTACTTCCATCCAATCAGCTTGACCGTCACGATCAAAATCTTTGCCTCGTTCCCAAGTTGCTTTGCCGTCTACAATTAGCACAATATCGCAAGCCATTCCCCAGTTGTGATAGCTTTGCCCACCTTTTGCGTTAGTTACTATTTGCCCTTTAATTGAACGACCTTTAGAATACAAAGCGTTCTGCTCTTCAAAAGTCCTTAAAGTGTGCGAGAAACGACATATAACACCATTAGAGAGACTTTGACATATCTCAGAGTATATTTGTATAGCTTCATCTTTTAACTTCGGGTGTAGAAGCTCTATGCGTTTTATTGTTATTTCGTCAATCATGGTGTTTCTTTTTCTTTTCGGTAAAATGTATCGATGTAAATTTGCAAAACTGCAATACCAGAAAGCCAACATTGCAAACCGAACTCCACATCCTTTATTCCTGCCTTAGTAAAAAACATCGGTAGAAAGGTCGCACCTCCTAAATAAATCATTGCCTTTCTTATTAGGCTTAAATAACGTGGTGTATTAGTTTTTCTTGTTGTCATTTTTTTTCTTAAATAATTGCACTATAATATGTCCGATGTTTATTTCCTTTAAAATGTGAACGAATAAACCTGCTCCTACCGAGAATAAAAAAGTTATTAATTTATCCGTCATATCGATGTTATGACCTAAAACTAAAAATAAAATAGTTCCACAAAGTTCTCCGATATGTCCTTTAATTAAATGTGCCAAATAGATTGCTTGGTAAATCATATCATTGAAAGGCCTAAAGAAACACCAATAGCGACAAACTCTTCGTATCGTTCCTTCCAAATTTTCGTACACCAAAAAAATATAAATTGTAGTTTCATTGTTCTATTGATTTTATTGAATGGTCTTTCTCAAATAGGTTTAAAATCCAGTTAAGAATTTTACCCCCTAAAGAAAGTTTGCCTTTTAACTGATTTTTCCCTAATACGCTTGAAATAGTCTCGTCTGGATTCCCAAACTTATGTCCGTACTTTTTAATTAAAATGTCGTTAAACAATTTAGCAAGATAAGTGTTGGCTTGTTGGTCATCTGCAATCGCACAGTTAAAAAGGTAGTTGTCTAATTCTTTGTACCCGTTTTTAAAAAGAGTCAGTAAACACGAATAAATAAACCCAATAGGGTAGAATATCATTTTAAGAATTAAAGCCGTTAGAAACAAAACTAAACCCCTCATAGAACGATTATATTGTTGTTAGTTACTTGCTCGGCTACATAATCCCATAAAGGCATCAATGCTCTTTTTAATGCTTGATAATCTCCATTGTCTAATTCTGCCCTAAATTCTAACCATTGAAAGTAAGCAAGATTTACAACCTTTGTACTTTGGTATGTATCTAAAGGAATTTCAAACCCACTCAAAATGAATTTATTATCAGGGAACGCCCATTGATATATTTGTGGAATTTCAACTGCATACGGATATAATGTCGGAGGTGTAAAATAATCTAAATCATCAATGTTTAGTGATGCTAAAGTAACATTATTAAACACACTTTGTAAGTCTGCATTAGTGCTTATTTTTTGCCAATTATTAGCAAAGTCGAAATACCCTAATTGTCTACTAACGTCTAAACCATTATCATTAAAATAGTAGTCTGCGTATACTTTTAAATTTTTTTTATCGAAGAATCCTTTTATCATGGTGCGGTTATTAATGAACGAGCGTCAAAGACATAAATAGCGCTTCTACTCGCACTTTTATTGTCGGTTGTCGGTTGGTCGTATGAATGAACTACTGATAGCGTAGTCGGGTTTTCGTATGATGTTGAGGTGTGATAGGTACTGCCTACACTTGGCCCCATAATATTGACTAATGTAATTGGATCACGTACAACACTGCCAGAAATTGAAGTTATCCCAAAAACTTTTAAATATTCTTCAACACTTTGTAAATACCAATTTGCATAAGTAACCCCCTTAACAACTATGCTTAAACTTAATCCAGTATCTATACAATTATTCCAAGTTGCTGCTGCGAAGTCTTCAGGGAATCTATACATACCTATTCCCGTAAGTTTGTCTATTAAAATATCTTGTACATTGTCGGTTGCTCCAAATCCTTGCACCCCATTAACATCGACAAACCGAATTTTACTACTAACACCCCCAACAACTAAGGCTTCTTTTAATTGAAACCAAGCAGTTGCACCTAATGTACTATCAAGTTGAGCAATTACTTTTGGATTTGCAGGAGGTGAATATGTAAAATACCCATTTTGCAACCTCCAACCTACATCACCCGTTCTATAAGATGTATATTGCATACCTAATGGAACATTTAAAAGAACTCCACTTGGTGTAGAACCACTTGGAACTATCCACTCACTACCTACCTTAGAACCTACTTGAGTACCCGTTCCATCCTTTACTAATATATTAGAAGTTGCTCCACTTACATAAGGGGAGAAAGTCGCTGAATTAATTGTTATAGTTGAATCGGGTGCGGTAATGTCTGAACTCCCACCACTTAAAATAGCCGTAGTTGATAAAGTAGTTGAAGCGGTATTCTTTAAAACTGCGCTTCCATCGGGGGCGGTAATATTCGCACTCGCTCCACTTGCTATTAAGGTGGTTGAAATTGTAGTCCCTAAACTATTTTTAAGTACCGCAGTCGCATCCGAACAAGTCGATGTCACTACCCAATTACCGCTAACTAAAGAGCCTACGGGAGTACCTGAACCATCCACTACTGCAATATCTTCAGTGTTTCCACTTGCTACGCTTCCATAACTTACCCCGTTTATAGTTATTATTGCAACTGGGCAACTCGAAGTCGGTGGCGTTGGCGTTCCCGTTGTGGGAACTGCACACTCATTGTAATCAAAATCAGCAGTTACGCTAATAGTAATTAAATGACCTGCAATCCTATCTTTAAAGTCATGAATAAAAGGTGTTAAGGTGTTGTTCTTGTCTAAGTCAACATCTCGGTTAATATTTAAAGTAGCTAAAAGGTCTAATCCTATTTGGAACGTGTCACTTTCAACTTCTACTTTATTCCCATCACCATCCTCAAGCCTATCCCCGATTAAAATATTAAAATTGTAAGTAATCTCATTGCCACTTATTGAAGATGGTTGAGGAGATACCCAAAATAAAGGGTATTGCGTAGCTTGAGACGAACTAATCTCCCACAAATCACCATATCCATAGTCTTTTATTTGAAGATGGTTATCTGCAAAGTCTTTGAAATACTTATAAAGAATGTTTTTAGTTATCATTTAGTTTTCTTTTCGATATAAACCATCAACTTTTGAAGATTCTTTTTAGTGATTTTTTTATTAGCAATCTTTGCAGTATGGCCAGTATTTTCTTTCATTGTTTTTTCTTCTTGATTTGCCTAAATAGAAACCCGTATTGTAACCTAATTCTCTTGATTGAATGTCTTGAGCTTGGTTATTGCCACTCATCCACAAAGGGTATAAGGTGTTATTCTCGGATAAATAACCGCTTAACCTTTTGCCGTAAAACTCAGCCATACGCCCCCACTTTTGCTCTATGAGTTCTAATTCTCTTTGGCTTACGGGTTGTTGATTATCGCTATTTTGAGTTACTACTCCCTTATTTGAGAATCGATAATTAAATATTATTGCACCATCTGAAATAGTCGCATTGATAATAAAATCTCTTATGTAATCGTCTAACAAAGTTTGATTTAAAGACGTTATTGTTGAGGCGTTTATTTGGTCGGCAATTTCATTATAAAGGTCACTTCCTAAAATTTGTTGCAGTTGTAAATCTTGCACCATAATAATAGTCTGAGCAATTAACTTGTCATCGACATTATTTTCTATAACCCCATATTTTTTAATGGTGGCTGTGCTTACGAAAAGTGGTTTTAAACTCATTTTATTTTTTCTTTTTAACTAACACTGACTCCCAAAAATGGCGGCAAGAAGGGATATGAGTAACTGTACCCTCAATAGTTTGCCATCCACCCTTATACTTGAATACATTATCGTTATAACCTTTTGTACTTGCAACATTTTGCATATTATTTATTTGCTCTCTTGAGTATAGTTGTTTTGCTTCAATCAAATCTCTACAAAACTTTCTTGAAGTATCTAATAATTCAGGGACTAAATTTGTAGTATATTTCCATTTAGTTTCTAATCCTACCTCTTGAGTCGGTGGTTCTTGTATCTCTTTTGGAGTTATTGTTATTTCTCCGTTTGATTCTGCATAGTCCACAAATAAAGTGTTTGATTTATTTAAGCGTTCTAAACTTTTGTAAAGTTCACTTTCGCTAATCTTTAATTTTTTAGCAAGGTCGCTAATCTTGTAAGTTTTACCTTTTTTGATTTCGTCTATTAACTTCTGGTCATCTTCTTTAGAAAAATTATCAGAATCCGAATAAACAAAACAAGATTTTACTATCTCGTAATTCTCAGCAGGTTCACCAATCTCTAAAAACTTTTGTAAAATAAAATCCTCTTCAGTAGAAAATGCACTTGTTTTAGTTGTATCACCTCCGACAATAGCAGGGAGGTTTATAATACTTCTTATTTCGTTAGTGGTTAGAGTTTCTAAAATCTTAGGTGCAATTAACGGATTAGAATTTATAATCGTTAAAATGTCATCTTTCTTCACTAAGTTTGGTTTTTCAATCCCTAATCTTTGGTAAACCATGTCAGCAAATGAATCTGCATCTATTGTTCTACTGATAATATCTGAGGTCAATTCCATTCCAATCGGATCGAGCGAAGTCAATTCTACGGGATTCCCTATAAATCCATAAAGACTAAGAATATAGTTCATGTCTTCTTCCTCCTCTTGTTGTTTTGGCTTCACATAGGTATTACTAAAATGCTCCCAAGACAAATCAAACTCAGACCTACCTCCACCAAGTTCGCCTGGAGTCTTTATCCCGAAAAGTAACCCGTTAGAAACCCTATGAGAATAAAGAATCTTATTTATAGTGTCCTTGCTTAGTTGTTCGTATTGTTTATCAAGGTCGTTAGAACGTAAAGGACTAATCTCGGGAGGTGTTGTGTTTGGATTCTGAAAGTTTAATAAAATTTCCCCTGCGTTATCCGTCCCACTTGACTTTGATTTAAAAGCGTGTTCTATTTCGGATTGTTCTTCGTCAGTTTGTGCCGTTCCATTAAAGAAAGTAACCATAGTCCCTGCACTGAATCCCGTTTTAACATTGTTAAGTTGAAAGAAGTTACACTCTATGTCCGTTTCGATAGGTGTAGCACCGCTATTGTATTCAGGTAAAGGGTATATGTCACTCGCAGGATTATCGTCTATTAGATAAAGGATTTGTTTCCCTTGTCTTTTCAAAGGATTAAATGCAGGAAGAGTCACCGCATCTTCGGGGAGTTTGCCGTTTGACCTTTTCCATTTTGCACTCGTGGATTGTTCTCGTGTCCATTCTTTTGAAATGTAAAATTCTGACTTCTCAGTATTGGTCCTTATAGTGTTGAATGGTTGTAGTTTTACCGATTTGATTGCTCCAAAAACATCCCACTCAATTAAGTACGCACACCCTCCGTATAAAGTTCTTTCAAATATTTTCTTTTTAGCTAATTCGTCAGCAGTTTGAGAATTGTTAATCGAGTCTAAAGTTTTTTGTAAAGCTACCTTATCCCCGTTCCAATCAGCTTTAATTTTAAAACCTTTACCAAAAATGTAAGTTGCCTTACCCTTGATGATAGCACCATGAATCCCAGAGTTATTATAAAGGTAACTTAGATAATCTGAGTAATCGTTATTTTTACCATACGGGACATAAACCATATTAGGTTGTCGTCTGAATATAGGCGTTTCGTTTGCGTATAAAGGAAACTTACTAAATGAATAGTTTTTAATTTGGCTCATAGGCTTTTCTTGTTAATGTAGATTCGTTTTCGATTCTTGTTGCAAGTGTTTTGTCATAGGTCATTAGTCCATTTTCAACTACTGTTAAACCCGTTGGATCTAAATTAGTGTTATTACTTTGTTCATACACATTATAAGTGTATTCATCACCTAAAGGTATTTGAATTTCTCCACTTAAAGGCGCAGGAGTTGTTGTTTTAACTACGATGGTGAACTTATTGTATCTCTCAGGATAAAGACTTAAATCGGCACTTATGCAATAGTACTTTTGTTGAGTTTGATTATTAATAAATTCAAATAAGAAGTAAGGACTTGAAATCGTTATCTTTTCAGATAAAGTCAAAACCACCACATTACTTCCTAAATTAAGTCGAATCATTACTTATATTATATTAAAAAGTAAAGTAAGTACAAAAAAAAAGGGAAGCCGTTAAGCCTCCCTTTCATTAAATATAATTTATTAGATTAAAGTTGTAACAATCGCTTGAGAAATTCCATAAGGATAAGTCTTTTCTTCACCCGTAAAGGTCAAAACAAAACCATTCAAGTCACTTGCACCCTTGCCAGTTCCTGCCGTTCCCGTAGATAGGTCAAGACCATTCTCAGAACCAAACAAACTAAACAAACCGTTTTTATCTTTAACGATAAACATTAACGGCTTTTGTGCAAGTACTCTTATTTCGTTTCTCTTAGCCACATCAAAACGGTCTAATTGAAATTCAACTGACTGCATGATATAACCACTTCCACTTGTAACCTCGCCTGCATTGTCTGCTTTAGCTTCTGCGGTGTTTCTTCTAAGTTCATACTTGTAGAACTTTTTTCCACCCGTCATTGCCATTGCTGAAACTAAACCTGCTGAAGTTGTGAAAGTAGTAGTATTTAAGTACTCTAATTCTCCGATGTAAACTTCATCGACACCCCCGATACTATCACGACAGTCAAGGGTAAATCCAGTTGATAGTAAACAAGGCATGATTAAGCTAATTTAAAGGTTACAATTTCATTCGGGAATTTCACTTGAGTACCAACCTTGAAGTGGATGTCAAGCATCATTGTCAAGCTGATAGGGTTTTCCCTGATGTTGAACATATCTTCGTCAGACTCCAAGTCAGTACCGATTATGAAGTTTGAAGTTCTTCCTAAGTGGATTCTGTTTGTAGAATCTAAACCGAAGTAAGCAACAACTTTGATTCCAGTACCTGGCAAAATTAACTCTTGAGATTGGTAAGCAGAACCATTCACACCATCATAATAGAAAAGATTAGCAGCTTTCAAAGCAAGGATTAACTTGTCGAAAGTATCTCCACCACACATGAATTGTAAATCAGATTTACCTTTCAATTTTGCAGGAAGAACACTCCACATAGTATCGAATATAGAAACCACATTCGCAGAAGTGATGCCCGTACCCGTAGTGATTCCACTTGGATTACCGTTGATTGTAGTTGCACTTGCATCTAAAATGATCTTGTTGAACCCATCGAATTGAGTCAAGTTAGAACCACCTGAACCACCGATTGCTGATTGCCATAATGCAGTTTCTTTAGCTTCAGTTAATAAACCTACAAGGAAGTTAGTAAAGTCAGCCTCGAATGCAATGTAGTCATAAGAAGTGCCTGGACGCAATGCACGCTCAGTCCAAAATCCTTCAAGTTCTTTAGCACAGAACTCTTGCTGAACTTTTATTTTCCCAACTGTGATGGTTCTCTTACTGAAACCCGTTTTACCTGAAGCGTTGAATGCACACGCAGTATCAGCTTGGTAAAAAAGTTCAGTAGTGATGTAATGCAAATCAGCAGTTGATTTGATACCCGTTTGTTTAGCGAAAGTTGCGCCCGTTTTGCCTTCGTAGAAAGAACGTACTAATAGTTCAAGTGATTGGTCATTAACGACAGCAGGCAAGCCAGTGGTGTCGTATGCGAATTTTTTTAATTTCATCTTATTTTTATTTTTGTTTGTTTAATATTTGCGCTAATCTGCTAAAGTTTGCTTCGCTAAATGATGCGCTCTTTCTCTTTGCATCTTTGCTTACTTCTTCAGCTTCTTCAGTTTTAGCAAGGATTCCAACTGCGCTAAATAAAGCGGTAGTCTTTGCGTTTAATGCTTCAATCTCAGAAGCATATTTAGAATGAATTTCAGCGATTTGATTGTTGAAGTCATTTGCTTGAGCTTCCAATGCTTCGTTTACTTTAGACATCATTGCTTCGTCATTCAATGGACTTTCCTCTTCAGGTGTACTTACCTCTTCAATAACTCCACTACTTACTTTAATTACAATATCACCTTCTAAAGTGTGTTCACCATCGGGAGCAGGGACTTCAGTTCCGTCAGCCATTACCAAAGTAACCGCTTCGCCTACTGCGATAGTACCTTTTACAATTGCTGAACCGTCTAACAATTTAGTTTCTACGAACTCAATCGCAGGCTCTACTACGGGCGTTTCTTCAGAAAAAACTTTTTTAAGTTGATTCGTAAGGTCTTCGCCTAAGACCTTTTTTAATTTATTAAATTCCATATTATCGATTATTTTATTTTTTAATTCTTCGTATTCGTTTTGCTCCGCTTCGTCTACCTTTTTATCATTGAAATATCCCTCAACGCTAAAACCTCTTATGTCACCGTTCTTTGCCTTTTGCCAAACTGATTCATCATCAATTTTTACATACCCAAACCAACTCCCATCGGGTGCAGGAGTGAAGTTATCGGGCGTTTTCATGCCTAATTTGCTATCAATTATAAAATGACTTAGTAAATAAGCCCCTTTAACGGGTTGATTATCGTCATGATTAAGGTTAAATGATAGAGGTTTGCCACTTTTAGCCAACTTATTCACGATTTTTGCGATGCTTTCTGCGGTAAATTTCACATAATATTGAGTCCCGTCATCATCTTTGCGGAAGATTGGCATCTCTGCGACCATTAAAAAGCCCCCTAAAATGCGTTTTTCCTCATCTATTACGGTAAATTTATGCTCAATTATAGGCTCATCGGCTGAAAATGTCTGCCAATTCCTTTCAATTGCAGGTTGCAAAACTAAACCCACTGCGAATACTGAAGTTTCATCTTCCAAACTTTCGTCGATGTCTAAAACATATAAAGGTAGCTTCATTAATCTTATAATATTTAAATTTTATTAATGTACAATATAGGGTTATATCAATGTTGCGTTGTGTCTTATCCTCGCTACTCTACCTTGAGAATCCGTTATGTCCTTTTCTAAAACATAAACTCTTTGATTTGCACTACTCGGATTTCTATTTGGTTGGAACGTGTCAATTCTCGGAGGTTGTGAAGACATAGAACCACCACCACCCGAACCACTCGGAGGGGATACCGAACCACCACCCCCTAATAAGTTTTTTGCTTTACTTGCAGCACCTAATACCGCAGCAACTTGAGACGCATAAAATACGGGCATAGTAAATGCAGCCGCAGGGCCAGACAAACCGATTGCAGATTGTTGAGCAATTCTCAAACCTTGTATAAATCCTAATGCAGTATCAGTGGCTATTTGTGCAAGTGCTAAAGCCTTACCTGCTGCCGTTGTTTTAAATTGTTGCCCTAATGCAAGTTCCCCTAAACTATTTAATGCTAAATAAGAATCATTTACTATTGATAGCTTTGCATTTTCAATGTCTTGTCGGTCTTGTAGTTCTTGCCTATTGGCTTTGCCTACTGCAAATAATTTATCCTCTGCGTTCTTTCTTACATTCTCGGTATCAACTGCCCTTACTGCTGCATACTTTTCATTATTCCCCTCTGCTAATTCTAACTCTTGTTCCTTATCTCTTGCATCTTGTTCTGCTATTTCTTTTGCTACTTTTTCTTTTAAGTCTTTTTGAGCCTTAGCGTCTTTTTCTCTTTGAGCCTTCCTTTTCTCTTGTGCTTCTTTTTCTGCCTTATCATTATCTTCTAACTCCTTATCAATATCTTTATAGTACTTAGCCTTTTCAACTTTTAATTGATTGTTTAAATCCTTTTCTAACTCTATTTCTTCGGTGCTTAAAGTCTTTTTTGCATTCTTTTTAGCCGTTAAAACTGATAATTCGTTATTTATCATTTGGGTTCTCTTCTGAAAAATAACTCTTTCACTCGCCCCCTGCGATTCTAAAAGGTCAATTTCTCTTTGAATATCCTTATTCCTTTGGTCGGTACTGGCTTTTAACCTATCATAAACTCTCGTTTGATCACTTGTAACCCCTATAAAATCAGTCACTGCATTATAAGCTGCCTTAAATCCTTTTGTAATGGTTTCTAAACTTGGGATGAATTTGCCTACAACATTTTTAAGCTTATCAAAGTTGGTTACAAGTAACGCAATAGCACCGATTATTAATCCGATTCCTAACGCTGCCCCTGCTATTCTTAACAACCTCATTGCGCCCGTTGTAGTTCCGACTGCTGCTGCATATCTTTTCTGAGCAAAAGTGCTTACATTAGTAGCGATGGTGTTTGCAGTGGTATACGCTGCACTGGTTTTATTAAGTGTGTTTGCGACTGCCTGAATCCCTGCAAGTGCTGACATTGCACCTTGTAGCTTGACCATTGTTTTTTGCAAGTCCTCATTACCCTCACCGACCATTGCAGTAATACCCTCAACTGCTGCGAATCCACCTACAATACCTTGAGTGATTGAGATTATCCCGTCTAACTTCTTAGAATCACTTGCAAGGTTTTTGACTTGTTGATTTACATCACCTATCTTGTCTTGCAATGCTCCTGCCTCTTGAGATAGTTTATTAAATTGCTGATTGTCTAAAGTCCCTGAAGCCAATAAAGCTTTCATCTCCTTTAGCTGAGTTTTCAGACTTTTGGTTTTTTGTTCTACTTGCTCAACACTTTCGCCACCTTTGATGACGAGGTCGACTTCTATTTTAGTTTTTGCCATTATATTAAATTATTAAGTTCACTTTGAACCATTTGAACCGTCCACGCTGCACTCGCTCCACCGTTTACACTTGCGCCGATTATAAGATTTGAAACCGTTGAATCAAACCCTCCCGAAGTTACTTGCAAGGTCGGACTCGGTAAGTTCTGCAAACCCGTTGCACTTAGTCTATGTCTTACTTGTGCCGTTCCTTGAATTACTGCTGATGTTCCACTTCCTACACTTCTAAAGGTTACCCATACTTCAAAAGTCCCAATGTCAGCGACTGCCGTTTGTGCTAAGAAAGTAAAGGTAAGTATAGTTGCGTCTGCCGTTGTTCCTGCCGTCCCTATTTTTATTCTTATTATAGGCGTTGCCGTTCCTGCTGCCGTCTTACTCACATCAAATATTAACTTATATCTTGCCCCTGCTTGAAGTGAACTATTTGGAATTGAAATATTAGAACCCGTTAAATATGTTTCCGTTGCAAATCCTGCCCCTTGTTGTGCGACTGACTGATTATAAAGTGGGACGGGTGCAATTTCAGTTACTAACAATGCCCCTGCAGTTGACATACTTAACTTACTTTTGATTGTTGCGGTTGTTTCATCCCCAGTATTAGTGCCTGAATTAGTCCCAGTTATATCGGATAGGTGTGCAAGTGTACCATCCGAGTTTTGAAACGTGTATGTCTTAGGCGTTCCACTCTTTGTTATCTCTAAATTTAAACTATTTTTTGTCATATCTTTAATGTTGCGATTCCTCTAATCGTTGCTAATCCTTTTATTGTTGCTAATGCCTTGTCTAAGTAAATTGAAATTACCGCCGAGTAATAACTATCGGGATCACCAACCCCATACGGATTATTAAAAGTAGGATAAGCGGTGTAATCGTCAAAGGTTTGATTAGATCCACCACCATCGTAGGCCATTAAAAAATTCACATCACAACTTACAACTATCCAATAAGTCACCCCACTTGTAATTGAACCCACTAAGTCACATGACACCCACGCTCCCGTAGTTGTCAATACGCCCGAACCCGAAGATGCGTAAAGTAAAGCGTCGGGAGTTCCTGCACTATCAGAATATAAAGCTACCTTAAAATTCCCCGTTCCCGTACCTTGTAACCAAACCTTAACCGAGTTAAACGCATCTGAAGCCGAAGCAGTAAACTTACAACCTAATTGTGCAGGGGCTGAATAAGTCCCCGTCAACGCCCCTCCTATTGTATTATATCCTAAAACATTCATTATACTAAAGTTATTAATCCTTTTGAATTGGTGACCTTAAGAGTAGTGGATGAAATAGCGACTAACTCAACATGGTCATAGTCGTCCGAACTTGCTAAATAACCCGTTGCCCCTGAAGTTGTGTTGTTAGTGCCGTTTACGCCACCTTCATCCCAAATAATTTGCTGTCCTGCCCTTTGTGCTATCTTCCAACCCCCTGCGCCTGCTCCACTAATAACAAATGTATCTAATATGTTTATACTTACGGGAAGTGTTAAAGTCACCAACCCTGCGTTATTAGCTAAGTAAGCATTATCTTTAATCATTGTATCGGCTGTACCCGTTACATTATTCCAAGTTATTCCACCACTACCACCGCCCCCACCACTTGGCGCAACCCATTTAGCCGTATTGTCAGCACTTTTGTAAGTTAAAACATGGTTATTAGTTGTAGTTGAAAGGTCAAATTTGATATTATCGATGTATTGTACACCACTTTCAGCTATCGTCAGACCACTTGTATTGATTAAAACAACATCAGTGATGCCCGGCAAGATAACATTGTTATCCCCTTGAATAATTACATTAGCGTTATCTCCTCCAAGATTGTTGCCGTTACCCGTTACTACTATTCCGTTTGTATTGTCGTTTAAAACCGTTCCTCCCGTCGCTAAGATGCCTTTTTTAATTACATTCCCGTTAGTATTATAACCTCCGTCCTTTTCGCCTTGACCGTTGCCTCCGTTACTCGTGACAATAGTCGGGCTAAACGCATCTTGATAAGCGAATTTTAAAAGTTTACATAAGGTTGTAGTATCTCCGTTAGGATTATAGTCTTGAACGGTTAATAATCTATAAGCGTTATCCTTAACCCAATATGTCTTTCTGAAGTCTAAATTTGCAATGTCATTTGGTCTAAGTTTAAACCATGCCTCTACTAATTTGGAATCCTTATTCCCTATTTGTTCCCATTGTGATTTGTGGAATTGGTTGTATAGGTTGTTGTCGGTTGTGGTAACTCCAGAACTTTGAGGAGTTAGGTAATAATAAAAATCTTGCACATCAAACGCAAGGTCATAATTCGGGGCGGTTAAATCGTCGACGTGTCCTGCGTATGGGTAAGTAGAGTAATCGGTAGCCGTTGTATTATTGTAATTCCAATATCTCAGCTTCCCTGACTTCATACCTCCGAAGTATGCGATAATCGGTTTAGGACTTTTCTCTTGAGTCATCCCATCGAAGATAGTACGCATTACTACGTTCTTATCGTCATCCTCATCTAAAGGGATTAAACAAAAAGGTATTTCAACTTTCTTAGTTTCTTTTACAAACTCATTATCGAAGATTAAATCCCTATATCCAAAGTTAAAAGAAGTAGCTTGTTTAAATACCCTATTCAAGTCATCCCCGTTCTCGGTATAGGTAAATACTAACTCTTTATTTTCTAAAAGTCCTTGAGGCTTTATAGTAAAGTCCTTGCTCGTATCTAATAACTCAGTCCAATCAACTATATCATCAGTGTAGTAAATATCTCTTGGCTCAATTACAACACCCTTTTCGTAGATAGGGGACATGTACAAATTGAACATTTTAATTATTCCCATTAAGAAGTCAGTCTGCTTCATATTTGGGAGTATGTCAGCAATAGGGAATGTTACCCCATAGTCTATTTGCCCATCAACATAAACTTTAAGTTCATCGCCATTCGTAAAGTAGTTAGG
>Ga0209354_10000790_pt1 | contig 14448 bp, 12 predicted proteins | sample LauGreSpBDMM15DD_2_FD_187562 | JGI IMG/M metagenome (GOLD analysis project Ga0209354, IMG submission 187562) | Freshwater lake microbial communities from Lake Michigan, USA - Sp13.BD.MM15.DD (SPAdes) (version 2) | ecosystem: Environmental > Aquatic > Freshwater > Lake | place: Lake Michigan...
CACCCTCCTCCATGCCATCGAGGTTCAGCAGCAGGCGGGCTTCGGCGTCCGGCAACTCCGCTACCTTGGTCATCTTTTTAGCAATCTTCCGTTGGCGATCCGCCGCATCCGTCACCACCGAGCTGGCCTCTTCCAACTTCTTATTAATCTTCTCCAGCAGGTCGCCGAAGTTTCCAAAGTCCTTCTTCACCGCGCCTAAGAGTTTCGCGATTTCGGCGGACTTCTTTTGCACGACCAGGGTCTGGAAGCCAACCCGGAGCGAATGGACCAAGGCCATCATGGTGGACGGCCCCGCCACGACGATGCGCTTTTCTTTTAGGGTCTTCTCGATGCCAGGGAAGCGGAGGACTTCGGCATACAGCCCCTCGGTGGGCAGGAATAGAATCGCGAAGTCCGTCGTGCGGGGCGGATTGATGTATTTGGTGATGTCCGTCGCAAACCCCAGGACGCTGGCAGCGAGGTCTTTCTGCGCCTGCTGTAAGGCCGCCGAATCGCCGACTTCGGCCGCGTCCACGATGCGATCGTAATCTTCCCGCGGGAACTTGGAGTCGACGGGGAGGTAAACTGGGCCGTCTTCATTGCCCGGCAGGATGATGGCGAACTCCACAGTGTCCGCGCTGCGCTCCTTGGGGCGGAAGTTTTTGACGTACTGTTTTTCGGGGACCAGTGAATCGGACAATAGGCTCTCGAGGAAGGTTTCACCCCAGACGCCACGCGTCTTCACGTTGCCCATCACGCGCTTTAGATCGTTGATATTGGAGGTGATTTGCTGGACCTCGACGAGGCCTTTGCTGACAGTGTCGAGGCGATCCGAGACTTGCTTGAAGCTCTCGCCGAGACGGGTTTCCAAGGTCTTCTGGAGCTTTTCCCCGACGACTTCGCGCATCTCATTGAGGCGGCGTTCGTTGTCCGCCCGCATGAGCTCAAGCGCTTTTTCGACGTTCTTCTGCAACTCGGTGGTCTTGAGGGCTGTCTCCGCCGAGAAGTCGGCCACGGATTTCGCGGATTCCTTCCGGGACTCGGCCAACGCCGTCACGACTTCGACCCGCGACTCCCTTAGGCCATCGGTGAGTTCTTTCCGAAGTTCACTGGCTTGTTGCGCTTGGGCGGCACGCAGGCGCTCGGTTTCTTTGCTGATGTCATCGCGGACGACGCGCGCGATGAGTTCGGCCGCGCGCGCCGAATCTTCGGGCGACGTGCTTGGGTTCTTTTGGTGCAGAAAGATACCCAGGCCGATGGCGCTGCATACGACGACGAGGCAGGTAATGATGGTCTCCATAAGTTCTTGAAAGGCTACTCTACCCACGGAGGCACACTCCGCAACCCCATCACCGCGGGTCGCTGTCGATGGCCATGGCGTTCCCGACATTCCAAGCGGCCTCGTAGGCGGCGATGTAGTCGGCCGAGGACCAAGCGGGTTCGGCGGGTTCGCCCCCGAGGCCCGCCAGAAATCCGTAACGAATGCCGTGGGCAATCCGGCGCCGCCGCGGGTTGAGCCGCTTGGTCACCCACTGGTCGGCGAAGAGGGTTCGCTCATTGGGTTCGGTTGAAAAAACAGAACGACCGACCTGCCAGGCGACAATCGAGGCATGCAGGACGTCGGAGATGCTCCGGTTTTGCAGGAAGGGGCAGGGGCCCCCTGCGCGGCCTTGCTCAATGTGCTTCCGGATCTCCGCGGCTAGGCCGACTTGCCAGCGTTCATCCATCGTCAGGAGGCCGAAATCGAACTCAGGGTCGTCGGCGGCCGCATCCTTCAATTCGACCCGGGCATAGGCCCGCCATTTAGCCAGCCAAGCTTCCCACGCGTCGGTGCCGCGACGCGGGGGCTTTCCAAGCCATTCGGGGAGATCTTCGCGCATAGGGTGCCTAAGTTCAGATAAGAGGGTTTAAAGGTGGTTTGTCCACTTTAAAGGGTGAAATAATGTTCACCTTTCCGTCCATGGGGGGCTGTCTGTAGGTTCACCCCTAGCCGCCCCCTAAACATTCCACCAAAAACCACCTTTTCCATCGAACTATTCCGAATGGTTGGTGTTAATCCATTCACCCCCTCCTCCAGTGAATTGCCCTTCCACCCTTTCCTCGCAGCGGTCGCTCTCCCCGTTGTTCCTCCTCGCGGCCGTTAGCCTTGCCTTAACCCCCGTCGGCTTTGCCCAGACGGCGGCGCCGGCTGCCCCTGCCGTAATCGCCGGCACCGTCGCGGCGACGCCCGTGCCTAGCTTGAGCGGGACCGATAAGGTCGGGCCGATGATGCTGCGCGATGAGACCATCGGCCAAGTGCTCGAACTGCTCCAGCGCTGGACCGGCAAGACGGTCCTCCGCCCGCAAGCGCTCCCCTCCAGCCTTTACACCCTCTCGCTCCCAGCCACCGCCACGCGCAATGACGCGCTCCTGGCCATCGAGACGTTACTCACCTTGAACGGCGTCGCCGTCATCCAGCAGGGCGATAAATTCCTTAAGGTCGTCCCGAACAATGTCGCCAAGTCAGAGTCCCCGACGTTGCTCAGCGAGAGCGCGCTTTCCCTGCCCCCTAGCGGCCGCGTGGCTTCCAAAATCTTCCTGCTCAAGCACGCCAACGGCCAAGAGGTTGTCGTGCAAATCCAAGGGATGCTTAACAGCACCCTCGGCACGCCGCCGGTTTTCTTCAGTCGGAATAACGCAATTCTGGTCACCGACTCGATCATGAACCTACAGAAGATTGAGACCGTGCTCGCCCAGCTCGATCGCCCGCAGCTCGATGTCATCGCGACCAAGTTGTATAACCTGAAGCACGCCATGGCCACCGATATGGTGAACAAGCTGACGACCCTCCTGCGGACGCCTGCCGCCAATGGCGCCGCGCCCTTCCGCCTTTCGACGGGCACCAGCTTCACCGCCGACGAGCGCACCAACCGCGTCATCGTCATGGGCTCGGCCGATCAGCACCCGTTCTTCGATAAGCTGATTGAATCCCTCGACGCGACTTCGGATCCCAATACGAAGACCGATGTGGTCTTCCTCCGCCACGCCAACGCCACCGAGACTGCCTCGCTGCTCACGCAACTCATCACCGGCCAGACGCGCGCCGCTTCGACCGCTAATGGCGGCCGCTCGACCACTGGGACCAACCGCGTGACGACCCCAACGCCCGCCGCCCCCGCCACCGGCGCCGCCGCCGCGGGCTCGCAGCAGAATGGCGCCGACGAGTTCAGCACGATGGTCACAGTCATCGCCGACGTCCGCTCCAACTCCATCGTTGTCTCGGGTACTAAGGATGACCTCCGCCTCCTCCATGACTTGATCGATAAGGTCGACGTGGTCCTCCCGCAGGTTCGCGTCGAGGTCGTCATCGCCGAAGTCACACTCACGAGTAACGACAGCAGCGGCATCACCGCCCTCGGCATGACCGTCACCAACGGTAAGTTGACGGGCGTTAACGGCACGCTCTTCGGCGGTGCCGGCGGCGTCACGGGTATCGGTGGTGGCTCGGCCGCCCTCGCTCCCAACGGTACGCTCACGGGCATCGTTAACCTCGGCACTTCCACCTCGCCGACTAAGAACGACCTGCAGGTGCTTTCCGTCCCCGCCATCACCACTTCCCACAACAAGGAAGCGACCATCTTCGTCGGCGAATCCCGCCCCGTCATTACTGGCACGCAGTCCACTGCCGGGACCGCCGGCCTGGTGGCGAGCTCGACGGTCTCCCAGCGCGACATCGGCATCCAGCTCAGGGTCCTCCCGCTCATCGGTAAGGATGGCTCCGTTCAACTCCAGGTGACGCAGCAGGTCGAAGATGTCCTCGGCTCCGTAACCATCGACGGCAACGACCAGCCCGTCATCGGCCGGCGCTCGACCGATTCGTTCGTCAGTGCCATGAGCGGCGAGATCATCGTCCTCGGCGGCCTCCAGCGCTCTAACGATACGACGACCAAGAATCGCCTCGGCCCGATCCCGATCATTGGCGACCTCCTCGGTGGCTCCTCGAAGACGAAGACCCGCACCGAGTTGCTGATCTTCCTTCGCCCCTACGTCCTCAATAATTCCGCCGTCGATAACCTCAACGCCATCAGCCGCATTGATGCCACGCCGATTGCCGAACAGGTCCACAAGCACATCGATAAGGCGCCGACCCCCGCGCCCGCGAGCCCGCTTATCAATGGCCTCCCTGGCTCGACGCTCGAAGTCGGCGGTTCCTCCAAGTAAGCTAACCGATGTTGACCGCCGTTAGGCATGGTTTGCCCGCCGCTTTGGCGGATCGTCTGACGGACGAGGCCCGCGCTTCGTTCGCCGAGGCCCCGCGCGACGCCCGCTTTAAGTTGCTCTGCCAAGCGCTCAGCGTGACCGAAGCAGTCTTACTCGATGAGTTGGCCAAGGCCTCCGGCCTCGAAGTGCTCGATGAACCCGCCGTCGACCCCGAAGGCGTTAAGGTGCTCCCAGCGCGTATCGCCACGGAGTCCCAAGTCATCGCGGTCATTCTGCCCGGCTCCGAAGAGGGCCGCCTCAACCTGATCTCGCCACTACCGCCCGATGCGGAGACGGTCGATTGGATCGCAACTTTTGCCGCTCGTCGTCCGAAGTGGTACCTCGCCCCACCCGAACGCGTGGCCCAACTGGTCACCGACAACTACGGGGTCGGCGGCGGCAGCCTCGATGACGAGGGCGGCGATTTACCCGAACTCGAAGTGGCGAACCAAGACGTCGAGGCCGATGCCGATGCCGCCGTGGTGCGCTTCGTCACCGACGTGCTCTCGCAGGCGGTCGCCGAAGGTGCGACGGACGTCCACTTTGAGCCGCAGGAAAATAACCTGCGCATCCGCTACCGCGTCGATGGTATCCTCATCCCGGTGCCCTTGCCCGATAACCTGGCGCGCTTCCAGGACGCCATCATCTCGCGCCTGAAGATCATGGCACGCCTCAACATCTCCGAGCGCCGCCTGCCGCAGGATGGTCGTATCAACTTCCGCGACGGTAAGAACGTGTTAGATATCCGCGTCTCGACCATCCCGACCATCTACGCTGAGTCGGTTTCGCTCCGCTTACTTAACCAGCGCAAGGAGGCCTATGACATGAACCGCATCGGGATGGCGCCCGATGAGCAGGCCGTCGTCCGCAAGGTCCTCGACTACCCGCACGGTATCATCTTGGTCACCGGCCCAACGGGCTCCGGTAAGTCGACAACGCTTAACGCATTCCTACGCGAGATTAATTCCCCTGAGCTGCGCCTCGTGACGATCGAAGATCCGATTGAATACGAAGTGCCTGGCGCCAATCAGATCCAGACGAAGGCTGAAATCGGGCTGACCTTCGCCGGCGCTCTCCGCAGCACGCTTCGTCAAGATCCCGATGTCATCATGGTCGGGGAAATCCGCGACTTGGAGACGGCCGAAATTTCCATCCGCGCCTCGCTCACGGGTCACCTCGTGTTCTCGACGCTCCACACCAACGACGCCCCGGGCGCCATCACGCGACTGATCGATATGGGCGTGGAGCCATTCCTCGTGGGCTCCGCCGTCGAGCTGGTCATCGCCCAGCGCCTCGTCCGTCGCCTGTGCACGGATTGCGCCAAGACTTCGCCCGTCAACAAGGCCCGCGTCATCCCCGCCCTGGAGGCTCTCGGCATGAAGGAAGTCGACCTCGCAGGCGTGACCGAACTCCGTGAGCCGGTGGGTTGCCGCCGCTGCCGTAACACGGGCTACCGCGGCCGCGTCGGGGTCTTCGAAATTTTCCATCCGAAGCCGCTCCACGATTTAATCATTAACCGCGTGAGTAACCGCGAGCTCACCGAACGCGCCATCGCCAACGGCATGCGCCCGCTCGCCCGCGCAGGGTGGGAGAAGGTTAAGTCCGGCCACACGACGCTCGAAGAGCTCGTGCGCAACCTTAGCTCGAACGAATAAGGTCGGATGCCTTCCTTTACCTACACGGCCAAGGACGGGCAAGGGGCCGCCAGCGATGGCTCCATCGACGCGCCCAGCCGCCGCGAGGCCCTCCGCCGTTTGCAGACCCGTGGGCTTCGCCCCATCAAGGTCGAGGAGGTCGGCGCCGCGCGCCGTGAAACCGAAGGGCCTTCCGCTAAAGGGGGTGCCGAAGAAGCCCCGACCGCCGCCGAGTGTCTGCCCTTCTTGGAAGCGATGGCCGATTTAGTGCGCAGCGGTATGTCCGCGGGCGAATCCCTCCGGCTGTTATCCCTGCGTCTCCAGAAGTCCCGCCTGCGTAACCTTTGCGCGGGTATCTGGGCCAAACTCAGCGAAGGCCAAAGCCTTTCTGGCGCGATTAGCGGCTATCCCGCGGTCTTTGATGGCCAGACGATTAACTTAATCGCCGCCGGTGAAGCGACGGGTAATATCCGTGATGTTCTCGAGCGGTTAATCACACACTTCACGGAGCAGGCCGAGTTCCGTCGGAAGCTAATCGCCGCGATGGCCTACCCACTGTTCATCTGTTTCGTCGCCATCGGCGTGGTGATCTTCTTCGTGCTCTTCCTGCTGCCCCGCCTGCAGACGTTGCTCAACTCCCTCGGGGGAAAACTGCCGCTGTCCACTAAAATGCTGATGTGGTTTGCGGAGGTCTTTGTCGTGGTCGGCCCGATTATGGTCGTCGCCGCCATCGCCGCGGTCATCGGTATTTACCAGTGGCGCAAGACGGATGCGGGCAAGATTGCCTCCGACGCGCTCCTCCTGAAAACCCCTCTCGCTGGGGCCTTCGTGATGCGGGTGTCGGTCTTGAGTTTCTGTCACACGCTCGCAGTCCTTCTGGAGAACGGCATCACGACGGCCGAAGCCCTGCGCCTCGCTGAAAAGACCGCTCCCAATCGCGCGATGCGCGCCCAGATGCGCGCGGCGACCGACCGCGTCCTCGAGGGCGAAAGCCTCTCGCGTGCCCTCGCCCGCACGGGTTATTTCCCGCGCCTGCTCCTCGACCGCGTCGCCGTCGCTGAACAGACCGGCAACCTCGCCCCTGGCCTCCGCGACATCGCCCGCTCTTACCGCGCTGAACTCGATCGCTGGCTCGGCACGATTTCGCAGACCATCTCCGCGTCCGTCCTCATCGCCGCCTTCTCGTTCGTCGCCTTTATTGCCTTCGCCATCGTCTCCGCCGTCTTCGAAGTCAGCTCATCCTTTAAGTTCTAAGGAGGACTAGAGGACTGGTTCGATCGTTGATTCGTTGAATCGAGGAAATGCCACGCATCCTTCCCGGTCCCCGGTTCCCCTTTGCCTCCTGTCTCTAAGGTAGGGGCGCGACTGCGTCGCGTCCGTTCGCCGAGTGACGTCCGAATCTCGACTTAACTGCGCGAGCTCCGCTCGCGGGTAGGGGCAAGGCTATGCCTTGCACTCCTAACCAAGGAGGGCGCGGCAAAGCCCCGCCCCTACCTGTTTTGTCATTCACCTTTGCACCTTTGCACCTGCCTCTCCTCCGTACTCTGTACTCCGTACTCCCTCGGCCTTCCTGCCTCGCCTCACTTCACCGGCGTAATCAACTCTAGCGAGCTGAGCGTCACGACCATAGTGACCGTGCCGGAGGTCCCACGGTCGGACTGGAGAGAGAGTGCGTTGATAGCGATGTAAGGTGCCCGAGGGCTGATGGTCTGGTAGAAGCGAACCACCGAAGCGAGGTCGGCGCGGCGGCAGCTGAGTTGGAGGGTGTGCACCGCAAACTTGCCCGACTTCAGCGTCTTCGGGGCTTCGGTCGTCGGGCTTAGGCCCGCATCCTTGGCGGCAGAGAGGGCTTCCTCAACCAAGCGGGTTGAGTCGTAACCGCGGCCCGCATCGAGGCCTTGGATCGCAATATCGGCGGCGGCTTTAATCTCCCCTTGTTTATTGAGCCAAGCGACTTGAATCGCCGCCTCGTTCTCGAGGGATTGCCAGGCGGCCCAGCCATCGCGGCTGCGTCCCCATGCGGAGGTAGACCAGAGGAAGGCAGCGACGGCGAGGGCCGCGAGCGCCATATAGCGTTCGCGGGTTTGGAGTCCGAAGAAAAGGTGTTTCATAAAAAAGGATTATTTGGCGGCGGCGGGGGTCGTGACCGGAGCGACGGGCGTTGGCTGGCCAACCGTGGCGGGCGGGGTCCCAGGCGGGGTCGTCGGGGCGAGCAGCTTCGCGGCCTCCGCAGCCTTGGCGGCTTCCTCAGCTTTAGCGGCTTCCTCGGCTTTCAACGCTTCGGCTTTAGCGACGACGCTGCGCAGGATGTCGACCTTGAAGGAAATCGTGAAGGTGAAGGTCGTGTAGTTGTCGCGAGCCCGCACGTCCTTGCTGGCCACGCCGCTGATCTCTGGGAACTCCTTGAGGGCTCTTTCAAATGCAGAGATGTCCGAGGGGTTAGTGGTCCGTGCCTCGATTTCCAAGGCGTTGTTTAGCTTACAATTAATGCGCGTGAACTCCACCGTCGCTGGGCGCTGCTCATTGGCGATTGCCAACATTTCCAGAGCGAGTGGTGACTTGGTGCGGACTTCGGCGATGCGGCTGGCGGTGGCCTGGTCCGCCTCAATCTCTAAGACGTCGTCCTGGCGCGATTCATTCAAGGCCTTGAGCTGGCCGGAGCGCCATTGAATCCCAGCGGCGGCGACTTCCATTACCAGCGAGAGGATGAGAACGGCGGCGGCGACTCGGGTGAGGTTCCAGAGCACGAGGTTAAGGCGTTCCTTCTTGCGCCGGGCTTCAAGGAAATCGACGTCGCGGATATCCGCTTCATCCAGGCCATTCTTCGTTACCGTAAAAGGCTTACCGCCTTCACGCTCAAGGACGAGGTCGCCTTCGTTGAGTTTGCTGTGGAGGGCGCCAGTTACCGTCGTGATCGGAGTATCGGCGGCTAGGCCGGCGCGGGCGGCGGCTTCGGCACCCAAGCTGGCCTCGTCGGTATCAGCGACGTCAGCGACGCAGATAGCGACGGGCAGGGGATTAGTCGCATCCCAAGCTAAGGCGATGAGGCGTTCGGCCCCTCGGTGGACGAGGACGCCCGCGCCCGCCGGCCGTTCGCCGCACAGGGCAAGGAATTCCGGGATGACTTGGCAGTCATCGGGCCAGGCAAAACTTTCTTCCGGGGTGAAGCGACGGCGGTGCGCCGCGTAGGCTAGCGCTTGTTTGCCATCCTCCGAGACAACGTGGCCGACGAGCATCTGTTCGGTCGGAAACGGCGAGAGTGCTTCGAGGGCTAAGGCGACTTGGCCAGTGACGCCTTCACCCTCTAGGGCGACGGTGCGCACAAAGAAGCGGTTGCCGGGGAGCAAGGCGGCCGCACCCAGTGCCGTTTGGCCAGGGATCAGGTTGGAAAGGGTACTCATTTGTTCTTGGAAGGGGTCGTTGAGGTGGACATCTGGCCCGGGCGGCGGATCGCCGTGGGTTCATCTTCATCGAGCGGGGCGGTCACCTTGGGGGCGCCGTTGTCCTCGCTCCACGCGATGATTTGGAAGGGGTAGTTGAGGCTTGTGCTGGAAGTGCGGCCACCGAGGGTCACGGCGCTAGCAGGGTTCAGCGCAACGCCCGGGGTCAGGGCGGTCGGTGCCTTCGCCGCCGTAGCGCCGAAGCCGCCCCCGGTGAAGCCGCGGCCCATGCTCGTCGTTGGTGTAGCGGTGACGCCCGTTGAAGAGGTCGAAGCAGCGGTGGTCGGGGTGAAGGTCCGGGCCGTGCTGGTTCCGGTCAAGGCGTCGATGGCCGGCGTGGTGTCCGGGTCGGCACTCGCGGCCGTGAAGGTGACGTCTTCACGGATGGCGACGAGCGCGCTCACGCGACACTTGGCTTGGCCTTCTTTGACGGTCACGCGCACCCACATGAGGTGCACTTCATCATCGAAGCGGGACAGCGACCCAGAGGCACCAATCAGTTGGCGGACTTCGCTGGTGACGCGGAAATAAGGCGGCACGCCCGTGGTCCGTTTTTTCTGTTCGTTCTGGCGGTCGCGAATCAGCGCCAGCTGGCGTTCATCGAGGCCTTGCGAGAGGAGCAGCGCATCCGAGGCGGTATTAATATTCGTGTCACCAAAGGTGTACAGGCTGACGCATTGCTGGAAGTCCCGGAGGAGCCGCGTGGGATTGCCGTCTTCGTCGAAGAAGAAGTCTTTTGCGACGCCGATGGTCCGGAGTTCCTCAAAGGAGCGAATCGGCCGACGCGCAGGCTTAAAGGAGAGCTTGGCGCGCTGGTACGCCGCATCCGTGGCTTCCTCTTCGATCGACTCGTATTTCTTACTCGTCCAGGCAACCATGGCGTCCGCCACGCGCTCGGCGTCGCGCTGCTCGAGCCCGAGGGAATAGAGGAGTTGAATGAGGGTGTTCTTATCTAAGGTCGCGAGCGGGAGCTTCCCGCTTTCGTCTTCATACTCGAAGTTCACCTCGAGGCCTTCCCGGACCGGGATGCCCGCATACTTGTGCGGGTCATCGTAGCCCTGCGCCGGGTCGTGGATTTTATTCAGGTCAATCGAGCGAATCTCAGCGATGACGGCCAAGGCGAGCTCGAGCTCAGACATGGCGTCCATGCGTAAGCGCGAGCGGTCGACTTCGCGCGTGGCCATCGCGAGTTCCAAGGAGTTGTCCTCCATGAAGCGCGCCAAGAGCAATGAGGCCAAGGTGATGAGCACCAAGACGACGACGATGACAGAGCCGCGACGACGTTTCCTCATGGGCGGGAGGCGCCCGGGCGCTTGATAGGGAGGTCGAGGATGACCTCAGATTTTAGTTGGCCCCGCGCGAAGCGTAGGCGCAGCCGGGCGGGCTTTTGATAGGCCGTGCCCGCGACGTCCTTGGCCGGCTCTTCTTCGGTCGTCCACTGTCGGAGGTCGGCGTCGTAGTAGTCGTAACCAAGCGAAACCAAGAAGGGCGTCAGGACCGTTTCGTGGACATCGTTGAGGTCACGCTCCAGTTCGAGGCGCGATTGCCATTGCAGAATCAGCCCGCGTTCGGGGTCGGCATGGAGCGAGCAGTCGACATCCGGCAAGGGGGCTTCGGGCCAATCCGCAAAGCGGCCCGCGTCAGCCAAGGTGAACGCAATGCGCGCGGCATTCGTACCGTCCGCGGCGCGGACTTCCTTGACGACGAAGCCGACGGCGCCTGGGCCGCTGGTCGAGGCTTCGAGAACTTCGCGCACCTGGCGACTAGCCGCGCGCACGTGCTGGTCAAAGAGGCGCTGGTCACGCTTTCCTCCCCAGAGCTCACTCATGGAGAAGAGGAAGGTGTTCAGCGTGACCATCAGGATGCCGAGCAAGGCCAGCGAGACGAGGGTTTCGAGCAATGAGAAGCCGCGAGACTGGGCGCGAGCGTGACTCATTGTTTCGGGAGGGGCGCGACTGGGCCACGTCCGCCTTGATTATTACCGCCACCAGTATTACCGCCACCCGTGGGAGCGCCGCCACGGCCACCAGCAGTGTTGCCGCCGTTGGTGCCCCCATTTTTGCCAGCGACATTATTATCAGAGCCTTTCCCGCCTGGCTGATTGCCGCCCTTGCCATTGATGTTACTCGGCTGGCCGCCCTTACCATTATTGCCGCCGCCATTGGTTACGCCGCCGTTGCCACCATTATTGTTGCCGCCACCGAGGGGCTTTCTCGGCGTGGGTGAGCTGATGAATTTTGAGCCGCCCGTGGCCTCGTCGTAGCCGCGCTCCTGGAGCAGGCGTGCCTTGGCGGCGTCGCGGATAACCTTGCGGTCCGAGGCCGTGGACCAAGTCGGACGGAGGAGGAGGCGGGTCTCTTCCCTCATCTGGATAAATTCACCGCCGGTTTCCTTTTGGATCTCGGCGCTGAGCGTGACCGTGAAGAGGTCACTGACCTCGGTGGGCTCAACCTTGCCCTGCCAGCGTGCCATGCGGTCGTCGGGTAAATAGATATCCCCACCGACTTCGATGTCGTCGTAGTTGACGGTCTCCAACAACGCCGCCCGGCAACGCGCCAGGTCCTCCGCGCCGACGTCGTACTGCTTGAGCGCTTGGCGTCCGAGCAGGACGTTCGTATACGCGGCACCGAGGCCGACCGCTGCGAGCGCGAAGATGGCCAAGGCCACGAGGACCTCGATGAGGGAAAAGGCGCGGCGGTTCATTTGGCGTTTTCCGGCGGCAGGGGCGCGCAGGTTAAGGGGTCGATGGGAATTACCCGGCGGGCTTGGTTGCGGATGATTTCCACGCGCATGCGGTCACAGGTGCCATCCGGATAGAAGCGGATACGCGTCAGCGCCCGTTCTTCCATTTGGCCGCCCAGTAAGATGGCTTCCTTCACTTCAGGGGCGATGATCTTCACGCGCGTATCGCCAGACACCGGCAAGGTTTCCTTCTGGTTATGCCAAGCATAGGAGAGGATGGCATCTTCGCCGTCCGTCTCGATGTCAGGCTTCAACTCGATAACTTTGGCCTGTTCCACGGCTTGGCGGCGCACGGTCTGGAGGAGCGCCATGAGCGCCGACTCCGGGTCATCGCGGGCGGTGCCCTTCAGTAGGGAAGCGGAGCCGCCAATGAGTACGGCCGCTAACATACTAATCAGGCCAAGCACGAGGAGCGTCTCCAGTAAAGTGAAGCCGCTGCGCGCCAAGCGGCCCGCCCGAGACTGGTCCGGGTACTTTACCAATTGCCGATGTCGTCCAAGCTGTCCGGGATTTTATCGCGACCAACCGAGAAGAGGTCGTATGACTCCGTGTTCTTCGTGCCTGGGTAGCGATACTGGTAAGCAGCGCCCCACGGGTCGAGCGGCAGCGCGCCACCCTTGGCGTCGACATACGGGCCGCGCCAGCGGTCCTGTTTGCCTTCGGGGGCGACGATCAGGCCCTTCAAGCCATCTTCGGTGGTGGGATAATCGCCGAGGTCGATGCGGTAACGCACGAGCGAGGCCTTGAGGGATTCGTTGACGAAGAGCTTAGCGACGCCTTCTTGGCTCTGGCCAAGGATCTTGTCGATGTTCGTGACAGCGATGCCAACGAGCATCCCGACAATCGCGACAGCGATCAGAATCTCGAGTAGGGTGAAGCCCTTGCGCAAGGTGCGGCGGGCGGCAGTGGTGAGTCGACGGTTCATGGGTGAGGAAAGGGTTACGGGAGATTACTTGCCGCCGCGGCTGCGCTTATCGTCTTTATTGCTGGTCGGCGCCGCGCTGGAGGTCGGTGCCGCGTTCGAGGTTTCGCCGCCGCGCGAGTATTTACCGCCGTCCCGCTTACCGCCATCGGTGGGCGCACCACCGCCTTCAGCGTTGGGTCCGCCGCGGTCCGACATGCCGCGGGCTTTCATCTGCTCGCGGAAGGCCGCGATCTGTTCAGGGGACGGTGGTTGACCACCGTTAAAGCCACCGCGACTAAAGCCGCCCTCCGTGGGGGGTGCCTGGATGCCGGCCACCGCGGCGACTTGCGGGATCGGGGCGGCCGCGGCCGGCGCCACGCCAATGACGGATTGCTTGAGCGAGAGTTTTACGGGCTGCCCAGCATTTTCGAGGATGATCGAATCAGTGTCCGCGTCGTAACTCTTCACGCTGACGGGGACGAGTCCCGCGGGAGCTTCGCCCTGCGCCACCCAAGCCGAGAGTTTGGTCGTGGTGTTGTAGATGCTGAAATAAGTGACGCCACGGTCGACATACATGCCGCGGAATTCGAGATTACTCGGGCGCTCCGCCACGGTTACGCTCTTGGGTTCACCAAAGGGCGAGTGCTTGACGAGGGCATCAAGATCGACGGCTCCAGCGAAGGCCGGCAGAGTAGCCAAACCGGCGACGAGGAGGAGCCGACGGAGGGAGGAGGGGGTGCGTTTCATAAAGGGGGAGGGGCGGGTAAGTTTAGAACCCCAAGCGGAGTGTTTGGTTTCGTAACTTCTTGTCCAACCTCGCCTTTTCCTAGGGCAAATCTCGCGGGCCCGGCCCGCCCGGACCCTTTCCTCGGCGCCTTGTCTGCCCCTTTCAGCCATTTTCGCGGATATTTTGTACTTAACTAACTGTTATTCAGTAACTTAAGTAATAATACCCCTTAGGAGGCCGTCGAACTCGTCTGACGAAGTTTGCAACCAACGTCCGTCCGCTTTGTCTTTAATGCCCGTGAAGTCGCCTTCGCCCACTCTCCGCCTCTGGCGCTTGGCCTGCCTCCTCCTCGGAGTCGGGCTGGGGACGGGCTTGTCGGCGGCGCCGCTCGACTTCAAGCAAGGGGTGCAACCTTTCCTCGAGAAGTACTGCTACGATTGTCACGGCAACGATAAGACGAAGGCCGATCTCAACCTAGAGCTCCATAAGGATGGCAACGGGATTTATCGCGATCAACGGATGTGGCGCCAGTTGCTCACCCAGGTGACCGCGGGCGAGATGCCGCCGCCCGAACGTAAGACGCGGCCCTCCCAGGCCGAAATCGATGAGTTGCAGAAGCAAATCCGCGGCCTCCTCGGGCAAGCAGTCGCCCAAGCCAAAGTCGATCCCGGTAAGGTGACCGTCCGCCGCCTCAACCACACGGAATACAACAACACCATCCGCGACCTTTGCTATATCGAAGGCAACTTCGCCGTCGACTTCCCCGCCGATGATACGGGCTAC
>Ga0209354_10000801_pt1 | contig 14340 bp, 32 predicted proteins | sample LauGreSpBDMM15DD_2_FD_187562 | JGI IMG/M metagenome (GOLD analysis project Ga0209354, IMG submission 187562) | Freshwater lake microbial communities from Lake Michigan, USA - Sp13.BD.MM15.DD (SPAdes) (version 2) | ecosystem: Environmental > Aquatic > Freshwater > Lake | place: Lake Michigan...
GGGGGCGGTGGGGAGAAAGAGATACCCACCGCCCCACGAATTAAGCGGTAGCGACCCGACCGCTTACCTGCTCGAACGCGAATGCGTTGCGGATGAACTTGTTAAAGAACGCTCCAGTGCTTCCTGCGCCGATGAGCGAGTAGACCATTCCTACTGGCACATTGTCGTAGCGATACGATGAGCCGTTCTTAAACACGATGTCAAGCGTGCTTCCTTCAGCGTGGTAGAAGAAACTCTGAATGACACTACTGTCCATGACGAGTTGCAAGATTGAACCGCTATCGCTAAAACTTGTAAGTCGGGCTGAGTCGGTGGAGCGGATGACCGTTCCGTTATGTTGTTCTGTACTCACTGATTTTCCTTTTCGTGACTAGGGCGTTTTCCCTATGTAATAATTATACCACCATATTCTATAACACCAACGCCAAAGAAAAGATTTCTTTTCTGTCCGCTTTGTGCAAAGTCACCCTATAATATAGGTATACCAGTTGAAAGGGGTAGTAATAATGGAAGATGATTACAACGAGTACGGTCAGTACGAGAACGATTATCAGAATTTCGAAGACCAGTGCGCTTGGGAAGACATGATTTCGGACATGGAAGACTACGCATAGTCGATGGCGGGTTGGTGGTGTAATGCCACTAACCTCGCCCGCCGTCGGCCCCTAGTTGGAAGACTCCTGGCGATTGTATCCCCTAGCCGTGAAAAATGGTATTAAACAGTAAATAATCCCAGTAAAATGATTTCAGGATGCCCCTGGCCGTCAGTTTCCTAACGCAACCAGACCTTCAGGCGTAATGGAGCAGACTTGTTGCTGTTCTCCCACCGATGATGCACGAGTTACTCCGATTGGATAGATGAGTCCCGCTTGGCGAAGTTCTGAGCAACGCTTCCAGTAGCAACACTTATTCTTGTAGGCGAGTCCGCTTGCATTTCCTGCTTCTTCGTCAATGAGACCGAAGATTTGATTTGCTTTGTATTCCTTCAGCAGAAGTTCCTTCTGAGAACCTGCGCGCATTGCGACTGACTTTGCCCCTGCTTTGCTTGTCTCTGGGTCTGAGCGTCTTGCGCTTACGGTTGCAACGATTGCTTCAGCGAGAGTGAGTTTTGTTTTAATACCCTCGGAGAAAAGATTGGGTGTGGCTTCTTCCAGCAGTGCGAGTAGCAAGTCTGTTTCAGTTTGAGATAATGCGATTGTTTTCATTGTTTCTTTCATAACTATATTATAGCATAGAGTTGGTTGTAATGCAAGGCGGTGGCGTAGTATCCAGAGGCACCACCGCCATGCAAAACGATTTATTTAGTTAGATATATTGAGCAACGCCTGAATAGGTATTAGTGCTTACAATTTCCTCATCGGTCATTTTGAGAATTGCGATGGCGTTTTTGATTTCGTCAATTTCTTGCTTAACTTGCCATTCTAAGAATGACTCGGGTGACTTAGGTGGCTTGACAGATGACGGGAACTCAACTGTGAACTCCCACTTTTCTACTTCGGAATAACGATATGCATTTCCTACTGCGATAACTTTGCCTTTTCCTGAACGGAATAACTCAGTTAGATAGTCCTTAAATTCCTTCTGAGCCTTTTCGTATTCTTTTCCTGCCTTGTTGTGGTCAATGATTGACTTCTCACGAGCCGCAAGACTCTTTTCTAATGCGGTGATAATTTTACTTACACTCACTTTTACATTTATTGTTTTTGTTTTTGTTGCCATTGTTTTTCCTTTACTGTTGGCTCACTACTATATTATAGCATAATAGTTCTTGTTTTACTACTTTTAGTAGAGATTGTTTTTTTATCCTAGTTGTATTACTTTGCTAAAACGGTTGTAATATTTTTGGCAGTTTTTACAGCCAGAAGAACTCATCAGTGCATTTAATGGTTGCTCAAATATTCCGTTAATGGTTTGCTTTTTTTCATAAAGAACATGCCATTCAAACACGGGTACTCCCACGCCACACATTGAGTGTGCTTCTTTTTCTGATGTTAAAAAAACTAAATGAGTCTTGGGGGAACCATTTAGTTTTTTCTTTGACGCAATAAAATAGTAGTGGTCTTGAGACCAAACTTTAGTGTTGTAATATCTTTCCATTGTTTTCATTTTTGTTTCCTTAATAACTATATTATAGCATAGCAGTTCTTGTTTTACTACTTTTAGTAGCGATTATTCTCAATTTCTTCGTCAGTTGCATAACGAACAAAACTTGCACTGCCCATAGGGGCATCGTGGTGTGAGAGTGAGTACTCAATGCACTCAGGGTGAACCGTGTAGCGCATTGACCAACCGCTATTGACACTCATGGCCTGGATTAGGTGCAGTGGAGTCTTGCACTCAACAATTCCGCCTACTTCTCTATCCCACAACTTAATGCCACCAATGCGGAAGTAGTAAGTTGCGTTACCGTTAAAGAACCCTTCAGTCATCATGGTGAAGTCGTCTACTTGCCAGTCCCAACAGTCGCCGTAGCAAGTAGTTGCATTAGCGTCTTCATCGGTGCAAATGCAGTCGTTTGTTATTTCATTCTCATGGATTGTTTTCATACTTTAATTGTACCACCACTATGCGATAATATGCAAGTCAGGGAGAGATATTGGTCAGTTTTTTTTAGCAACCCGCCCCTCGATGCCCCTGCTCAGATTGCATAATGCAACTTCCTCGGGAGTTCTATCTCCTGGCTGAAAAATGGTATTTAGTATTAAATAATCCCAGGAAAAATGATTCCACGATGCCCCTGACTATGAGTTGGCTTTCCACTGGCAGTAGGCATTGAAGTTCTCATCATTGCCTGGGTCCTTAGCCAGCGCTTTGCACCACTGCTCATAGGTCGGAGCGTCTTGAAAGATAATCATTTCTTTGTAGACCAATCGATTACGCCACTGTGAATCCACTCGGTGACTTCTTCACCAGCGGTATGCCACGAATCAAACTCATCTGAGATTTTATTCCATGCTTCATCAGTGAGAGTCATCTCGTCATCTTCTGAATACACAAAGTCTTTCTTTTCCCACCACAGGGCGATAATTTCATCGTCAGGGTGATTGTTGTTTTGAAGGGCCTTGATTAGTTGTGAGACTTTCATTAGAGCCACTCAAACAAATCGCCATCGGCAATTTCGTTGTAGTCAAGGTCATGCGCGTCAGCAATTGCTTGCCATACATTTGATTCCGTCATAGGAGCATCCTCATCGAGGAAGTCCATCCAATTTTTGTTTTCCATCTTTATTTCCTTTGTTTAGGTGGTACTAATATTATAGCATGCTTATTGAGATTACGCAAGCCAATTCTTAATAAGTTTAATTTGATTTCTAGATACGAGTTTTGTTACGCAATTGTCGCAAATAACTGCTTCAAAATCAGTGCTGTCAAATACTGAGCCGTAGCCCGCTTCGATGGTCACTTTTGATGCGTCATTGAGATTCAGTGCTTCATTTATGTCTGGAAGCCCCTGAGTTCCTTCTTGCCAGAGATAGTTCTGTGGTTCATCACAACAAATGCAATTAGTTAATTGTGGTCTTGTATCCATTAGTAGGTTGCCCAATTCATGTTCGAATTATGAGCGAGCACCGCAGGGTGAGTGGCTGAGCCGACTTGCTCCATAGTGTCTTGGTTATAGATTGCGTTACAGCCCATGCAGAGAACATGAACCGAATCCCACTTATCACCAGTCATTGACGGCGAGACTATCTTGCCGAATGGGGTGCATGAGTAGTAGCCGTGGTTGTTGGGAGTGTTCCCGCAGTCGCACACGAGCCAGTCGCATGTGGAGTTTTTTAAATCAAGTGTCATTGTTTTCCTTTGTTATTTATATTATAGCACACTTATCTCTAGTGCGCAACCTTTGCTGAATCTCGGATGGCGGTGAACTCATCGCGCATCTCAGTCCATGAAACTTCTGACCAGTCAATGTTTTGGAATTGCGGGTAAGTGTCAAGCATCTTTCTTGCATCCTTGGCAGAGACATCCATCGTAACCATCACTGACAAAACTTGTGAGTGTGAATATCCTGGTGTGCGCTCTACAATGTCAAGTAGTTCGTGAAAGTAGACGCGGCATTTGTTTTCATATTTTGTTTCCATGTATACTATTATAGCATACTGTTAAACAGTTAGCAACTTTATTCTGCTTTTTTATCAACCTTGTTGAATACGCCGTCAATTTCCTCGGCGGTAAGAATGCCATCATCCATGAAAGCCCTGGCGAGTCCCTCAACAACTGTTGCGACTCCACCGACTCCTGCCATCAGGATGGCTTTCCACAAATCAACCCCTGCTATCGCCCCTGCGCCGACTACCGAAAGCCCACTGGCTCCGAAGACTGCAAGGATACGAAGAAGGATTTGTTTCATGGGGCCAGCGTAAGCCAGCCCCATCGAACAGTGTAGTTATGCTTTGAGTCCTTCAATAGCCTGAGCAAGAAGGTCTGCGATTATTAAATCGTTTTCTTCGTTCTCTCCATCATCGTAGGCGGATTCCCATTCTTGCAATGGAACATTCCAAACAGTTCCTTCTGGAAAACGAGAGTCGTCCATGTCTCCTGCAATTTGGAACCTACGATGACCTTTTGTGTCAAGGTAGGAACGCACGATGTAAAAGTGTTCGTTTGAGTTCATATTTTTATTTCCTTTGTTTTGTTGATAACTATATTATAGCAGATTGTTTAGTCTTTGGCAACTTTTGTGAAGTGCCAATACGACATCAGTCCTGTAATCAGATTGTTTTTATAACCATCCCAGACATCATCTGAAACCATAATGTACTGAGATACTTCATCAAGTTCTTCTGTTGTTGCATCACTAACCCACTTCAGAGCAGTGCTGATATTTGCATCATCCCAGTCATCTCCCCATGTTTCTACATAGACCAATGCTTCATCTCTAATTGAGTTTGGTGAGTAACTTACGCTGTTGGCATAGGTGACATCGCCATACCCGCTACTGCCGAGCATCTCTTTGACGCTCTTGCCAACTCTGGTTCCTAGTTCAGTAATGATTGAGTCACTACCGCTCTCGTCCCAGTCTGTTAGCAATGCTGAGTCGCCTTCACTCAACATCTCAGTATCAATTAGATAACAGTCATCAAGTGGCACTACTGTGCCCGTGACATTGCATACGATTAATTTACTCATTCTGATTTTTCCCATTCTGTTCCTGCCCATGATGTCTGGACATATACTTCGCGGCTGTCGCCCTTTGTGTTTTCCCAATCTTCGATGTCCATCTCAGAAAGGATGCGTTCTGCATCTTCCCGATTTTCTGCATCCACAATGATTTCGTAGTGCGTTGTTTTCTCTGATGTGATTGTGTACTTCATAACTATATTATACCATACTCATGTATGAGTGGCAACTCCACCTACCAAGAACTTTGATAGATGAAGTCCCAACCATCGGGAGTATTTTTTAGAACACTAGAAAGTTGTTCTACGGTCTCTTTGATGTCGTTAAAATACCATTCATCGTAATCCGTTGAGCCGAAGAAAAATCCGCCTTGACTTGGAAGCAAATCATGAGCGTCATCGTTATTGGCGAGAACCTTCCCACAGAGGTCTACGAGTTCCATAAGTTTTTCACGACTTACATGACTTTCACGGCAATCATCCACACCACCTTGGCAGTTTTCTACAAACCAGTTATGGATTTGATTGCACTTGCGCCAGTAGGCGACTTTGATTTGTACTTGCGCTGAAGCCGAGTCCGAAGCCATGAAGTCTTTTGCGCCCATTGCTGTAACAACAGAGTCAAACTCTGCATTGCTTTCTGCACCTATCCACTTAGAGTCAGATACATACTTATTTGCATATAGATATTGGTCGAGTCCCATTTTATTATTTCCTTTGTTTTGTTATTATTGGTATGTCATAAGTATACCAGCATATTCCAGATTATGTCAAATCTGTTTGTTATTTTAGAGAGTTTTTTTTAGCAACTTACTCTCGTGCTGAATTGATTAGTTCTATGTTTACAATCCAGGCAATCGGAATATGATTGATGTCGCCTACTGTAATCGGGTTGGGCAACTCAGATTCGAATACTGTTCCAACCAGGGTTAGGTAATGCTCTTGGCATCCATTCCAGACGCGCCCCAGAGTGATGGCAACTGATTCCTGCGGCTCGTAATCGTCTACTTCATGCCAGCCGCTATTGGGCGAATGAGCATCGCGCCATGTAACTCGTACCTCAGTCCAATCTGGAATTTGCCCTCTGGTAATCATTTTGGCTCCTGGTTACATGTTAAAAAGTTGTTGCCGACTTACGAGCGACCTTAGCAGTAAAGCAAGGGAATTTCGTTCCACAGTAAATGCAGGTCTCCTCTTCAGGGTGACCGTCGCCACAGTGGAGGGCTGATATTAAAAACATTCCATGCTGAAGTTTTCGAATCAGGATGTCTTTAGGGTCTAGTTCATTGTCATTCATATTATTTATTGAGTACATTTCTTAGGTCAAGCAGTAGGTCACGCATATCTGAAGTAGCCATTAGGTCTCGCTTCATCATGTCATTTAGCGCAGTGTCAATAATGACTGTCGCTTCATCTACCGCTGAGTATTGTTCGTTTGTTTTTGTTTCCATATTTTCCTTTGTTGATTATATTATACCATATAGAGTAGTGAATCGCAACATGAAACGAAAAACGCCCCGCCATTGCTGACGGGGCGCATTCGCGCGGTAGGTAGAAAGGAAGTAACACCCCACCGCGACCGACTGCCTGAGAAAGAGGAAAAAGGCAATCGGTTTAGATTGTTAGATTATTATGTCACACTTATTGCAAATGTCAATAGAGTACTCAGAGTCTACATCGAAGATGACCTTTGGGATGTCAACATTCGAATAATCCCATACGGCCAAACGGTCCACGCCTTTAGCCTCGCTGAGTACCTCTAGGGTCGCATCCAAGTCACTGACATGATGCTTCCGATAGATATCTCCGTTTGCCTTCATAGCGTCCACGATGCAGGTCATACAATATGTGTTATTATTGTATGTGTATCCTACTGGTTTAAACTCACACTTCATCTGAACTCAGTGTAGCGACAATCTTGTTGAATTCAATTGTGACTCTTTCGTCGTGACGGTCCGAGACTACTGGCCAATGCTTGACTGGAGTGACGAACTTGTATTCCCACTGCTCCATCGCTTCTTCTTCGCCACAGGCTGAGCAGACTTCTGTCATGTTGTCAGAGCGGCTGATTGCTCCGCAGTAAAATCCAGGCGTTTCATTGCTTGGGATAAATCCTTTGCAACGAGGGCAGTCAATATTTTGTTTTGTTTCTTTAGCGTTCATGTTTTCCTTTGTTTTGCTTTAGTCAGTGTACGAGATTATCTCTCATGAGACAACCTCAGAGCGTCGAATATTTTCGGCGCAAAATTAGTGGGTGGTTCAGTGATGGTTCTAATGATGGTTATGGGTGACAGGTTGTCAGGGGTGGGTACGACAGCCTGTCAGGGGTAGGGGTGACAAAATGTCGTAGGGGTACGACAAAATGTCGTAGGTCATTTTAGTCGTATTGTGTGTCATCGCGGTTTAGAATTCTCTGAGCGCGGAGAATCAACATTCTCTCTCGGGCGGATTTTCCACCCCAGATTCCAAATCTCTCGGCATTGTCAAGAGCGAACTGAAGACACTCGTGGCGTACTGGACAGTCCTTGCAAATAGATTTTGCTTTTCTTAACAGATGTGTATCCCCTGGAGCAGGATAGAATGTTGGCGTTGGTTCGCCAGCACAAGCACGAAGTTTCTGCCATGATGGTCGTTCGATGCGAAAACCCGAATGAGAGTCCCATTCGGTAATTACACGAGATGCAATTTTATTTTCTGAGTTCCAACCTGGCACGAAAATATAATAGCATATTGTGAAGTTGTTGTTTTTGATTGCCCTTGGTATGCTCGTCGCAATGTCAATTAAGAATCCTGAAGCCCGCCGTCAATACGAACGGGACCGCCGCTCCCGTGCCAGAGCCAGAAACCGTGGTGTTGTTAGGCCATCGCTTGCAATGGCTGGAGACAAACGCCGTTGCGAGACAGAGGAGTGTTCGACAGTACTATCTATTTATAATTCTGATAGTCACTGTGCGATACACCTTCCTGCTGTCCTGCGTAAGAGTCCCGATGTCAGCGCGTGGCTGAATTGAACTCAGCGATGAACTTGTCTAGTTGCTCGTCGCATTCCCAGACTTTGTTATGCATCCAATCACTGAAGTCTTCACCATCGTTTAGTTCCCAGTCTGGACGGTCATCTGAGTCTAGGTCTGCATTGAACTCAGCGAGTACTTGACCACCGTTGATTGCCATACCGCCAACAAACGCATCTGATTCTTCACTGAAAGTCAAACCGAAAATAGACTTCGGATAACTCTTTGAGATTTCGCAGATGAGTTGTGAAGCAGGACTCCACGCGCTCTCGAAACTCAGATTGAGATACGACATTGGCGTGTTGAGTAGAGATACTCCAAAGTCTTGAAGTTCAATAGAGCCTGCACCCCACTTGCTTCCCCAATTATCCAAAGCCCATCCGTACCAGTCAGTCGAACCGTGGTTAACCATGTTCTGGATGTGTTGTTCTTTTTGCTTGGCTAGTTCTGTCTCGTCTGAGATGAAACCAGTTTGCGTATTCATAAGGTCTTCGGGGATTGGGAACAGTTTATTCAGTGAATATGTTTCTTTGTTTTCTTCCCCTAGTTCTGTAATTGCTTCTTTCAAGCGGTTGATTTCTTCATGAGGTCCTTGGACCTGCAGGTTTTGGTAGCACCAATTTGGCATTTGTTTTCCTTTGTTTAGTTGGTAGTTATATTATAGCACACTCTTTAGCGTTTCGCTACACAGAGTCGCCCAATTATCAGTTTCTATTTCGCCGTTTAGATATCGGTAGGCAAGGATTTTGACAACCCCATGTTCTCCGACCGTCAGGTTTAAGTCCCATTTTCCGCATCCGCACCACTCGTCATATTCCGCGTAGTGGTTTTCTTTTGCGTACTCGGTAAATGCGTACATCCACCCCTGGGCAAACCCCAGGACTTCTTCTGGTACTTCTTGTTTTGTTATTAGAGCCATTTTAGTTCCATTCTTCGATTGTGATTTGTGAGAGCGAGACTTCGTGAGTCATGTCACCGATGCGATACCACTTTGTCTGAAAGAGGTAGGTACCGTTCTTTGCGTAGTAACCCACCAGCGTCCCTGGTACTGGCTCGTCCCCAACCCAATAACTTGAGCGGACTACGACCTTTTTTCCGATGATGGCCTCTGGGCTTGTTTGTGTAGACATTTTGTTATTTCCTTTGTTCGGGGTATGTATTAAGTATACCAGACTATTCTAGATTGTGTCGAATTTTGAGATAAAAAAAAGAAGGTTTCTTTACGCGACTCCTGCTCCTGGCCTGAAATTTTGGAATTGGGCCGTGTCTGGGCTGGCAGGTTTCCCCACCAGCCCGACCCAGTTTTTACGCTCCGACAAGTCGCAAGGTTTCGAGAACCTTGTTGTCCGACTTTTCGGTTTTGCCCGACATGACATTGAGCATATTTCGCTCGGCGCGATTCTTGCTCGAACCATTCACATGATGTTCCCAAGTGTTGAACGCTTGAAGAACTCCAAGTGCTGAACCTGCCCAAGGCGATACGCGAGCATCGTGCTTGTACAAGCCCATGATGGAAGCGCGCTTGTTTTCGGCGCGTGTCACGGCTGTCTGTGTGCTGTCATCCAGTTTTGGTACTGGGCACATGATGTCCATGACGCGAGAGAACTCTGTCGATGAGACTTCCCAATTCGACAATGCCGTGATTTCGGCTGTCGATGCGTCAATGCCTCTGTGAATGATTCCAAGCGCGTCACGAGCGTTTTGCATCTTCATGGTGCTGTACTTCGTATGACGCAACTTGTACTCTTGTCCGTCCTCTGAGAGGGCACTGGAGTGAGTGTTGTCGCAGACTACGAAAGTGTCCACTGCCTTGAATGTCGTGGCGTACTTGCCATTGAACGATGTGGTCGCAAGGATGTGCGAGCGAACTTGAAAGCCATCGACAACTTCGACAGATTCGGGCATTTCGATTGTCACGAAAGCCACGCCACCCTGCTGGAGAAGACCAGCCGAACCGAAGCCCAACTCTGAATCGTCCACAAGATTCTGCAAGCCACCGATGAGCCATTCATCCAACTGATGAGGCTGAAAACTACCCTTGAAGATATTAAACAGATTCTCATCGCGTCCGTGAACGATTGCCTGACGGTCAGTTGCCTGAATCATCTTGTAGGGCTTGCCTGCATCGTCCATACCTGTCGCGTCTGCCATGTCGCAAGGGACTTGGTAGAACACGGGGCAAGAGATTGCTTCGTAGTTGAAAAGACGGCGACGAATGTCTTCCACTGGAATTGCTTCCTCGTAGTGGTTTGACTCTTCGCCTTGCTCTTCCTTGCGATAGTGCCATGCGTTGCCGCGGTGTTTGGTGTTACCCACAAGAATCTGTGTGTTGTACCATGCTGATGTTTCGTTACCCATTTTGTTATTTCCTTTGTTTAGGTGATACTTATATTATAGCACACTATTTAGTAATTGCAACATTCGCGACAAGATTATTTTTGAATCCGTTGCTTGTGCTGTCCTTCAATTATAGGTGCTGATTTCTAAATACCAACATGACCAGGAACATTTCTTTATGAAACTCGCCCCGCTGCCCCTGCGTGGAAGTTCCTTCCCCTGCGTCTTCTTATGAGACTCTCTATCCCCTAGCGTGAAAAATGGTAACAAGTACTAAATAATCCCAAGGATAAAAAAGATTTCTGGTTCAGTCCAGAAGTGCGCCACCGACAGACTCAACTGAGTTCTTAAACATGAGAACCAGGTCTTCGTAGCGAACACGGTTAGATTTCAAATCAAACTTTGAAATGAAAATCCAATCGCCGTCTACATTCTGTCCTTCACGAATAAGTATTTCTGCACTGGGGTCGACCATGCGGATTCCTCTAGCAAGGTACACACCCATTTCGTACTGTGGAATTCGAGCAGATAAACAGAAGCGCCTCATGACTACATCTTGTCATGGGCGCTTCGGTTATGTTAGATAGACCCTGACGGGACTAAAAGGGGGAGAAAGTCCCGTCAGGAGATTTTGTTATTGCTTATTAAACAATCCAGCGTCCGAAGACTGTGTAGCCTTCGTTTTCCTTGCGTACAAGCCACTCGGTGCCTGGGTAACGCTTCTTGTACTGCTGTGCCTTGCTGTGTCCAGTCTTTGAAGAGTTGTTCTCGCAATACACGGCGAACTCGCCAGGATTTGCTTTGAGTGTCTCTACGAACTTGCGAACTTGTCCAGGTGAGCCGTTCTTTGTTACTGGCGGTGTACGCCATTCCATATTTGTGGTTTCCATTATAATGTCTCCTTATAAAACAATATTAATTAATACATATCATTCTTTATGATTATGTGTTTGTGCGCATACTACATGCGCTTCTTGCATTACACAACCTAGAAGGGAAGTTTTTCCCAACTGCCCATGCGCTCGCAATCAAATGATTGAATGCCAAGGGATGAATACATCTCTCGTGTGCGTGGGTTTGATTCGATTGCAAAATACTTTGCTGTATCTTCGCCATGCCTCGGGGCAATTTTAGTGAGGAACTGAGTCTTCTTAATCTTTGGGGCATTATCCCCACTGATGTCAGTGTCATTAAAGATTGCTTCGTTCGGCAGCCACTTCTGTGTTGTCCACAGTCGTGAGAGTGTTGGCACACCCCATTTAATATTTCGAGCGGTGATGAGGACCACATACTCAGGCCGAAGTAAATCGACCATCCATTCGCGGTACTCCTCAACTTCTTTTACGAAGTTTTCCATGCTGTGATATTTCATATCTTTGAAGTTGGAAGATAGGGCAACATTCAAATCCATTAGTACGATTCTACTTAATTCTTTTTTTGCCATTACTTGCTCTCCAGAAATGTGTAAAGTATTGCGATGAGGACCATGAGCAAGACCCATTTAGTATTCCAAAGCATAACTTTTATTATAGTGCTCCTACTAATACTCTTTCGATAGCCTCAACTCGCGCTGGGTCAACTGGGATTGATTCGTCAGTCATCGGAAGTTCCAGATTGACGCAGATGTCGATGTCGACAATCTCGCTGGTCATGTATGACCCGATGGCGTATCCCTTAGTTGGGACACCACTTTTGATTTTGGCATCCATGATGAACGCTGGCGAGCATGGGCAAGAACAGAAAGCGTACTGGCTCCAAACTAATCCTTTTGTTGGATACCCAAGGGCTTCCAGGAACGGCTTGGCAATCTTGCGATACTCGGCGTAGGGCCGACGAGTGCGGTTCGTGAAGTTCTCCCAGATGTTTTCGGTTGCTGTTCCGTAAACGCTGAGGCGAGACTTGCGTGTGCGCTCGCGATATCCATTCTTGTAGGCACGAGCATACAAAGTCACCCTTGCTTGCTGGCCATCGACTTCGATAACAATTTCCTTGCGGAACGGTCTATACGAATCTTTGGTGTGGTTTGAGATTGAGATTATTTTTACATTGTTATTCATTGTCATACCTTAATTGTACAAGAGTGTGCTACAAAAGCAACATTGTTAGTCAGTTTTTTTTAGAAACTGTAGTCATCGTGCAGGCCGACATGACCGCCGATTGACCAGAGAGCCAGAAGGTAGGGGTCTACGACCTCATTCATCCAAGGAGCGACTGCTTCAGTGCAAATGTCGCAGAGTGCTCCATCGATGCCATCCTTTTGTTCTGTTAGGGGGTTTTTACATTCGCCACACCGTTTGGTGCCAGCGAAGAGGAAGTTGAGATATTTGATATCGCTCCACCGTTCTTGATTATTTTCTTTTTCATGTACTGAGTCTGACCTACATGCCACAGAGTCTTGACCGACGGCATATCTAGGAAGACAGAGAAGATACGCAGTCCACCCATGAACATGGATGCGTAGATGAGGATGAGACCGATTAGGTATCCCCAAGGTGGCAAGGCAGCCACGAACATGAAGGCCAGTGTATATTTAATTAATATTGATTTGATAGTGATATCTCCTTAGGGTCAAGCGTACAGGCATTGGGACTATATTCCAACCTGCTCTATCAGGACCTCCCACACATTATAGCGGCCCGTATGCGAAACCGTGCAAATCCTGTCAGGAAATTCGCGGGTTTTTATGTCACAATATTCTATTTTATTGTGAATATGTCCCTCATTTCTTAGACCCTTCGTCTATTTCTTGTCCCCTAGTCAAAAAAATGGTCATTTTTCAATATCTGTTCCAGAACCTTTTTGTTTTCAGTTGACCCCTAGCCAAATTCCTGCCCCTAGCCCTAAAAAATGGTACTTTTCTAGTATTAATCCCAGGATTTTGTTTTGTTTTCAGGTCTCCTGCCCGTAAAAAATGGTACTTTACTGAGGTGCTTCCCAGATGTAGTATGTCTTTCATGAAGGGCAACGACATGAACAAATCAAAGTTCTTTAAAGCCGAACGGGAGTGCTTCCCAGACATTTGGACTACTGAACCTGATTTTCGCACGACAAAGGAGTGCCAGGACTACATCAACCAGGCACTACATGACCCAGTTTTCTTACGCTACTACCCAGAAGCAAAAGAGATTGAAGTTTTCATCAGGCCTGGAAGAGGGGCACGACGGATTAATTGGTGGTTTGAAGACAACTCCGCCGCCGTTCCTAAGGCCTTCCGCCGTAAGTACCTACTACTGCACACCGCCGCCCACCTATTACAGCCACCAGACGCTCCTAAACACGGCTACGGCTTCTTAAAGACCTATTTCACCCTGATACACCGTGAACTAGGTAAAACACCCTTAGAGGCCCTCAAGAAGTCTCTCAAGGCCAATGGAGTCTCTTACCGTAAACCCCGTAAAGGCTCAGACTCTCCTGAGTTCCTACAAATGCTCCGCGAAAGGATGCAAGCAATCAATGCTCTACGACCTAAATGAAATCATTCCTGTCCTTATGAGGCTTGCCGAGGACCCGAATGTAACGCGAAACAACTCTAAGGCCCTGAAGAACGCCTGTGTACTGCTACGGGAGTACGACAAGGACCTGAATCTGATGATGGGGCGGGTCGATAAGTATGTGGACCTGTATGTCGGATTGCGCGACGGTGGGCTGGCTGCAAGTTCTTTAGAAATAAACAACGCAGGCAAGGGGGTGGATTTCAGTATCCAGGACCCCCAAAAAGACCTACCAAAAGACCTTGAACCACCTCTTGATACCCCAAAAAAGAAGGGTAGACCTTCGAAAAGTGCCTTACCCGTTCAGGACCCCTCAAAATAGCATTACGAAACTCTCTGCGCTATAGTATGCACTATTAGCGTATTGCTGCTCAGGTTATAT
>Ga0209354_10000803_pt1 | contig 14324 bp, 23 predicted proteins | sample LauGreSpBDMM15DD_2_FD_187562 | JGI IMG/M metagenome (GOLD analysis project Ga0209354, IMG submission 187562) | Freshwater lake microbial communities from Lake Michigan, USA - Sp13.BD.MM15.DD (SPAdes) (version 2) | ecosystem: Environmental > Aquatic > Freshwater > Lake | place: Lake Michigan...
TTGTCCTGCAGTTGCAGAATATGTTACTGTTGTAGCATCACCCCAATTAATGAAGTAAACTGCTCTTAATCCTCCTAAACTGTCTTTACATTGTACAGCTCTTCCTAATGATATATCGCAAGGCATAGTTTTATATTTTAAAGTTAAAAAAAAGGGTAGGCAATTTTACCTACCCCATATTTAGTATTATAATTCAGATTATGCAGTTGGAGTGTAAAGTACAATTTCAGCACCTACACCATATTGAACCGCAGCAGTAAATCTCATTACTACTCTTACATTTTGTGAACCATCGATGTCAGCTAAATCAATTACTTGAACTTCGTTTTGGTCAGATAATAAACCTGTTCCAAAGTATAAGTTAGATTTTTGAGCAGCAATAGCATAATCATTTGTCATTCCGTTACAAACAAAGATTTTTACACCATCAAAAGAAAGTGAACCATTGTTGAACCATTGTGTTCCTTGTGCGTTTGTACCGTTAGCACCTAATCCAGAAGCTCCAAATCCACCTAAAGCACGTACATAATCACGAGCAATAGATTGAGAAACGTATAGATACAAATCTTCTTTTCCGTAAAGTGAAGCAGGGATAGCATCAACAATTTTTCCAAGTTCAGCAACTACATTTCCAGCAGTTACACCACCTGAAGCACCAGCTACATCAATAACAGTAGCATCAGCAGTTGTAAGTGTAATGAATCCGTCAAATTCTCCAGCGTTAGCAGTAACACCTTTCCAAATGTTTTGTTCTGTTTTTTCAGCAACTTTAGCTACAACGTGAGACAATAAGAAATCAGCAAATGATGGAGGCAAAGTGTCAAATGCAGAATATCCCATTTGAATCGCTTCCCAATCAGAACGAAAATCTTTTTTACAAAGTTGTAAATTTACTTGAAATTCTTCAGGAGTAATAATTCTTTCTGTAAGAGTTACAGTAGAAGTAGCATCAAAATCACAAGTTGCATTTTTTACAATCGCATCTGTAGCAATTCTTTTAATTACTTCTTTAAAAGCAATGTTTGGTTTAACTTCAATACCACCATTAGCGATAGTTGAACCTGATAATAATGCAGCAGAGATATATTTTCCTGCAAATTCTCCTGCATAAGTAGTAGTAATACTTGTTGTAGTAGCCATAATTTATTATTTTTTAATTAAAAAGTTTTGCCATAACTATATCTTGTGTAGTCATTTGGCGATTAGTTGATATTTTATTTATTCTTAATTCAGATTTAACTTCTGGTGAATGTGTTAATGGTTCAACAACAACATCAGAACTTAATTCTTCTTTTACTTCTTTTGCTAATTTTAATTCAGCAATTTCAGTACGTAGTTTTTCAATTTCAGAAAAGAACATTTCTTTAGAAACTGATTCTACAATTCTTTTAGGAGTTGCTACTGTTTCAGCTTGTGCTTCAACCTCAACTTCTACTTCAGCTTCTGGAGTTTCTTCTTCTACAATGGCTTCTTTAATTTCAGCAATAACACCTTCAACTGCTACAACTAAAATCATTCCATCTTCTAATTCGTATTCTCCAACAGGTACAGGAATTTTATCCTCACCGTTTACAATAAAAACATTGTTATCCATTTCAAAAGCATCTGCTTCTATAACAGTAACTCCATCTTTAAGTTTCATTTGAGCAAGTTTTACTTCCATACCCAAAAGAGTTTTAATTTCGTTTAGTACATTCATATTACATTTTTTTTATATTAATTATTATTATTTATTTTTGTTATAAATTACGAACTTACACTTGTTATAACTCTTACAGTATTTGTGTTTGTAACTGTACTTGTTTGTTGATTAAAAGTAGAACCTATTCCTTGTTCTTGTAATTCTCCATTGCAACACTTTTGAGAGTATTTACCATCTTTACATAAGCAACCTCTGTTTCCACCTTTTGGTGAACTTGTTTTATTTCCCATAATTTTATTTATTAATTTCAGCATTAGTTATTATTGATTTTATTTTATCTATTAATTCTTGTTCTTTTGCTATTTGTAAACTCATTTCTAATTTGTCGCTAAAATATCCTTCGATACTGAAACCTTTAACCTTTCCTGTTTTTACAAAGTCATTCCATATAGCATCATTGTTAACTTTCATTGATACCATCCAAGTTCCTACAGGTGCATTTAAACCATACTTTTTAGATTTATCCATTTCAGTATCTTCAACTATCCAAGATTCAACTACTGACAAGTCTTTTAGTTTTTTATCGTGTTCTAATGTTGCATTGTTTTGATTGCTATTCATTAAGAATAATTCACTTGCTTTTCTTACTGTATCTTCTGAAAAGAAAATATAATATTCATCATTACCATTCTTTCTGTAAATGTTTTTATTTGGTATTAATGCAGCACCCATTAAAATCTTTTTTTCATCATCAACTTTAGCAAGTTCTAAATGCTCACTTAATGCTACGAAATTAGATTCTATTGCAGGAAATTCAACGATTGATACCGCTTCTATTCCGTTTAACTTTTCAGATTCATCTATAATTAATTCAACTATTCTCATATTCTTTTTTTATATTATAATTAATTTATATTTATTTTGTTTATCCTATTGAAGCACTTGAAATTATATTGCGTTCTAAACTTTGAGCAGTACTTATATCTCCAGCCACCACATAAGTTTTTATAGGTTGTTGTTGTTGGTTACCTATTGTTTGTGCTAATTGATTTGTTGAACTTGCACCTACTACGTTAAATGCAGGAGCAGCAGGAGCTGCACCACCTCCACCACCTCCTACACTTGGAGAACCTCCAGCACCACCGCCACCAACTGCCTGTAATGCTTTTGCAGTTGAAGCTATTGTTGTTGCTACACCTAATGCAGTTGTAATATTATTCATAGCTATAACAGGTACTGCACTTGCACCTGAAGTTAATATTGCTTGTGGAGTTGCTAATGCACCTATATTAGCAGCATTATTTGCAATAATCATTTTACCTATTCCTATTGCATTTTCAGCTATAATAGCTGCTTTTTGAATTGCTTTATTTTTACCACCAATTTCTTTTAAAAAATTAACTGCTCCAGAAGCTAAATTAAAAGCAGCATCTTGAATATCTTTTTTCTGTTGTGCTTCAGCTTGTGCTATTTTTATTTTTTCATCTGAAATTATTTTTTCATCAGAAAGTATTTTATCATCTACTATTTTTTTATCAGCAGCAATTTTTTCAGCATCTGTTTTAGCTATTATTGCTAAATTATCTTTATGTTGTTTATTTAATAATTCAGTATTTAAATTATTGGCTTGATATTTAGTTAACCATTCTTGATATTCTCTTTCTTCTTTTTGTGCAGGTGTTTCTTTAGATTCTCTTAAAGACCTTTCTTTATCAGCTACTTCTTTTGCAGAAGCCATCATAGCATCTAAATTTTCTTTTGCTATTCTCTTTCTTTCATCTTCTTCTATTTTTAACTGTGCTTTTCTTTTGTCAGCAACTTCTTTATTAGAAGCTATTATTGCATCATTTTTTTCTTTTGCGTCTGCTGCTTCTTGACGACCTAACATTTTCTTTTGTTTGTTAAGTTTTATTGCAGTCATTGCATTTTCAGTTTCTGCTACATTTAAGGCAATAGTAGCTTCTCGGATTTCTCCTTTCATTTTCTTTTCAGCTTCACCACCAAGTGCTTTTGCTTTTTCTTTTAAAATTCTTAAATCTTCAGCAGCAATTCTTGTTTTTTCAGCACTTGATGCTTTTTCTGCTTTTGTAACTTCTTCTAATGCTTTCTTTTTTTCTTTTATAGATGTAGTTTCATCTGTTAATATTTCACGAGATTGAACTAATAATTTATTAGTTTCAGATTGTGTTAAATCTTGTATCTTTTTAGCTTTGTCATTCGCTTGTTGTTGCTTTGTTAGATTATAAACTATTTTAGCAGTTGTTCCATCTACTGCATTACCTAATTGTTTATATGAATTAGATGCTTCTCTATTTGCTTCCTTCATACTTTCAGCAGCACCTTTAAAATCTAAAGTTATAAATTTATATGCAGCAGTAGTTACTCCAATTAAAGCTCTACCTAATCCAAACATAGCGTCTTTTACTTGCTCTCCTACTGTACTAATTGCAGCAAATATTGCTTTTAATTCTTTACCACCTGCAACTGAACTTTGAAATGCTTCATATAAAAATTTTGCGGTTATTACAATTCCAGCTAATATAGCACCAACTGGATTCGCAACCATTTCCCACATTTTTAAAATCAATCCATTAGCTCCTTTTACAGCAGAACCAAAAGCAGGATTTAATTTACCAACACCATCGCCTAATTTATCTATGAATTCAGATTGTTTAGAACCTTGTAATGTAGTTCCTAATTCTTTTGATTGCGTTGTAGCATCTTTTAAACCAGCTTTAAATTTAGAAACGCTTGTAGTAGCACCATCAATATTTGATTTTATTTGTACTTCAATAACTTTTACTTCAGCCATTTTAATTGTCTTTTTAATTGTTTAAATCCTTGTTTCCAAGTTGTTGGTCTTTGGTATTTTCCTTTAGCTATTTCAATTAATTCACTTTGTCCGTAAAATTCATCAAGTGCTAATAAATCTAAAATGTGCTTTATCATACTGCTTCTCTAAAATCTGTTAATAATTCAAATTGAACTTCTCCTGTTGTTAAATCAGTTGTAAACGTATTAATCAAATATCTTTTGTCTCTTATAATAAGCCTATCGTTTAATTTAAGCGTAGTTAATAATGATGTTGGTAATATTCCACTAACTTTAATTAATCTTGCTTTAGAATCAAATATATTAGCTAAATAATTATCATAATATTGGTCATATAATCCTTTATCAATTAACTTATTTGTTAAAGTTGATTGTTGTTGATTAAAATTTAAACTATAAGTATCTGTTCCATCAAAATATTCTTGACCAAATGCCTTATAAGTTGTATGCAATGTTGATGTGCCACCTGTAATATTTGTATTAAAATAAAAATCAGCAGCAGCAGTTAATGTAGTTAATGCAGTTGGATTATAATCATACAATATTATAGGTTTTGGAATGTACTTTGTAATTGCATCACTTTTTAAAGCATATCCTACTTGTAAAAGTTCTGATAAATTACTAAAGTTTAAATCTTCAAAAGGCAATTTTATGTTGTATTCGTCTCCATCATTAGTTGTATTATAAAATAAAGAACCATACTCAATTCCATTAGCAGAATTAAATCCAACGTTTACTAAAGACTCGCTTTTCTCATATTCAAAATTTATTTTCTTATATGTTTTTACTCTATTTAAATTTGTGTTATCTGATTTAATATATTTCGTAATATCTCTTGTAGTTCCTGCAGCATAATAACTTTCCAACTGCTCAACTGTATAATTAATTCCATCATTTGAATAACAAGTCAAATTGAACATTTTTAGTAAACCACTAAAGAAATCCTCAATTTTAATTTCTGGAAAATCTTTGTGTACTAATGTTTTTGAATCTAATGTAGGAGTGGTTGTTGAAACAAATCCTTGTGAATTTGATACTGGTCCACCAGAGTTGTATATAGTTGTTGTATTTTTGAATTGCACAGATGGTGCCATTGTTACATTTGTGCTTATTTTTAAAGTAATTTTTTCAGTACTTGATGGCAATGGAAATGTGTTGCCTATGTTTTCATATACTAATATATCATTTTGCAATAAACCGTTTGCAACTATTGTTGTAGTAGTTGTAAGAACTGAATCAACATAAGTATAAAACGATACAGATGCACCATTTGTTCCTTGAAAATTAATATACAATCTTCTTGCATAATACAGTTCTGCTGGATAATTATAAGATGCTAATTGAAAATAATTTTGCGATGTGTTAATTGTCCATCCTAAAGTAGAACCAGTTGCAGTAATCAAATCAATATTATAAGCAAAATTTTTAGGTGTAAATACTTCGCTATTTTTCAACCACAAAAAAGCATTTGTAAATCTTTCATCAGTTAGAAATGAACCATCAAAGTTAATTCCAAATTGATTTTCAATCATATTTAAAACAGGCTTTAATCTTATAGCAGGAAATAACTCATTGTATCTTATTGGACTTGTAGTTAAACTAATATCATTTACACCTGTTGCACCATAATTCCAATATCTACTTGAAGATATTAAAGGAAACATAATATCAGCACTTGTAGCAGTTGTGACAACTTTATTCATTACTACTGTTGGTGTGTAAATAAAATCATAAGTAGCATCTGTTAAGTCTTTTAAATATAAACCGTTAAACTTATCTTTTAAACTACCTAATGCCCCAATAAAAGTTATACTATAATCTTGTGGTTGCCCATCTTTTACACTGCAGCTTTCAAGTTGTATCTTACCACTTCTAAAAAGTATAGTGTCTATTTCAATATATGCATCAGCTTTTACTAATGTACTAAATCCAATATCATTACTATTCTCGTACCAATGTCTGAATATTTTATTATTTTGTTTTGATGCAGGAACTGTAAATGTTTGGCTAAAATCAGTAAAAGTTTTGCTTATATCATTTACATTTTGTATAGAACTATTAACAGATATCTTTTCATCGTTAAATAATTCTACTCTATTGTATTCTAATGTAATTGAATCTTTAATATATATTCCTACTGTTATCATACAACATCATTTATAAGGTTATAAGCGTATTCAAAGTCTATTTCGTAGTTTATCAATCTATCTTTTAAAGATGTCTTTAAATCGCTTCCTTTTGTTTTTACAGTTACAGGTTTACTATCTAATAAAACAGTTTCAGATAATAATAAATCAGTTATCAATTCTGAATAGTTTTCATCTACAAATCCTGTATTTAATTTTATAGTTTGTGTTCCATTTATATTAAATGATTTTACCTGCCCTTTAGATGTGTTATAACTTATTGCTGAAGGCATCAATTTATAATCCGTACCTTTTACTGCAATAGTATTAGTTTGTTGTTTAAAGAATGTAATTGTTTCCCACCCTCCAAATCTGTTAATATAACTACATTCAACTGGTGTATATTTACATTCCTCCAATGCACTTACATTAACATATTTTTCATATATTATTGCAAAAGAAGCATTAAATACTCTTACTCTAATTTTGCACCCATTTTCTAAAAAATTATTTTCTGGGTAATTAGTCAAAGGAATTTTATAATTGTAAATACCAACTAAAGTGCCAAAATTTATTCCAACACTGTTAACGCCATCTAAACTGGAATAATTACAAGACATCAAACCACCACTGGGTACATCAATTAAAAAATTAAAATAATTTTTAGATGTAGATGTTGTTTTTAAAATGTTTTTATTTATTGCATCATTTGTTAAAATAAATCCATTTACTTCCGTTGGATTTTGGTTTCCATCACTATAATTTGAAAATGCATTTACACCTACATATTCAGTAGTATTTAAAAGAGTATAAACAGTACCATTATACCAATATCTTTTAACTTGAAATTTACACCATTCATTTACATCCTCAACTGCAGCAGATAAATCTCCAATGGTTTTTGTTGGTTTTATATTTTCTATAAACTCTTTAACATAATTAGAAACATTATAAGATGTATTAATTTGTGATAAACTTGCAACTGATTTTGATAATGAATAAAAACCTACTCCACTTGTAGGATATCCACTTCCATTCCAAATTGACAATTCTATCTTACTACCTACTTGTCCTGCTTGATTTACCTCAACTATAAATGGACTTCTTACTTTTACTACTTTCATATTGTATGGTATATTGTATCAATCAATTCTTCATCTAAATATATTTCCTCTTTGCACGTCCAAAGTGATGTCCATTTTGTTGCATTAATTATTTGTGTACTTTCAATTATAAACGTAGGAATTGTATCTTCTCCTTTATAAATTTTTACTATGTTCATTTTATATCTTTTAAATTATAATCTACCATTGTTTCTACATCTTGACCAAATGCTTTTAATAAATCTATATCTATATATTTTTTATATCCTGCTTCAAATGGTTTTGTAAAAAATAAAGATGGTTTAATTCCATTTAAAAATATGCTTCTTGCTATTGCGTATTGCAAACCTTTTCTTGATTGAAATTCTCCTTTAGCGTTTCTTGGTGCTATTCCTTTTCTTACTATCCATTTGTCAAATGCTTTTGCAGGTGGCATTTTATTTTTATAACTATATGGTGTATTGTATTTTTTAATCTTACCAGAAACTCCTTTATCCTGATAAATACCATATTCAACCATAGAAAAACCAACTATGTTAAATCCATTTTCAGTTACAATTTCACCTTTAATAGAATTATAAAGTTCTTTAGAACTATTCTTTCCACCTTTAGTTAAATTACTTCTTGATTGTTGAATAACATAATCCCTAAATTTAATTAAAGTCTTTTGAACTTCTAACATTTGCTCATTTGGTTTTGAATTACCATATCAAAAGTAACAGTTACTCCTGCTAATTTGTTTTCAAATCTTTCTGTAAAAAATTCACAAGATGGTGTACCTATCAATTCATAATCGTCACTAAATTTACCCATTCTTAAAACTTCCAAGAATCTATTAACTACCATTAATTGTGTATTTAAAACATCTTGCTCATTATCATTTCCTAAAAATATATCAGTTGTTAAAGACTTGCTTTCATCTACAATATCCATACATAATATAGATACATTGTAATTCCAAGTTGAACCTAAATATGTAGCTGAATTAATTATAATATGGCTTAAAGGAAAGATTGTAAGCTTGTTTAAATCAACTTTAAATATGTCTCCTATAGTAACTGTGTTTACAAATAAATCTTCCTTTAATTGGTTCTTAATTGCTTGTGTTATTTCGTAATAATGTGATGTCATCTATTCTGTCTTTTAATTAAATCAGCTTCTATTTTATTCTTTTCTTTTTCGAATGTTAGATATGTTAAACATTGGTTAATTGGTAATCTTGTTATTGAATCAAACCTTGTAATGTCTCCTTGAGCAAGAGCATAGATTGAACTATACCATCCCCACTTTTGTCCGAAGTTTGCAGTTGCAGAATATTCTGTACCTCCTTGTCCTTCTCCAAATAAGCTATCGTAGCTTTCAATAATTCGTTGCCTAAACTGTAAAAAAAAACCGTTGCACCTAAACAAACATCTAATGGTGCAAACTTCATTACTTCAGCATAGGTTATTGTTCCATTATAATCCTCAATCTCATACGTGCCATTTAAGCCTTTCTTTTTAATTGGTCTATATAATACTGCCATTGCTTTATGTATCTCGTCCCAATCAGTTATATACGTGTCTAAATCTGTATACTCACCAAATGTCATATCTTCTAAATTAGGAATAAAACCAAATTCAGTTCCACCCATTTTAAATGTAGGTATAAAAGAATGATTCTGGTTAAACATATTTCCAATAGATGTAGTTATATCATTTACATCTTTATATTTAATTGAAGCAACTTCTTTTAAATCTATTCCGCAAAATATCTGTACCATCTTTTGATGCAAAAATTCTGTATCTTCATTGTCTTTAGCTATCTTTAAAAAAGCCTGATACTGTGAAAGTTTTATTTCACTTAATTTAGTTGGTATTGTTATTTCTAATTTCATTTGATTTGTTTTTTATAATAATAAAATAATGTGTAAATTGTATTAAACAAAAAAAAGGCGTACATTTCTGTACACCTAATTTCCCTAATAATCAACTAACCTATATTTCCTTTATATCTATTGCAAAGAAGTTTTGTTTAAACATATCTTTGAATAATGTAATAACCATCTGTTCGCTTGATGCTATTATTTCAGCATACTCATAATCTTTCTCATTGTCAGCATATCTGTACCAACCTTTAACTTCATATTGTTTCATATTTGTTTTATTTTATATTATTTATCTATAAAAATATTTTCATTTGCATATTGGTAAAAATAACCATAATCACTTTCCATTTCTATAACTCCGTATTTTAAAAAAAACTCAATTTTATTAATTCCTTTTTTTAATGCTAATTTTAAAACATTTTTTTTAGAATATTCTGAATTTGCGTTTTCTACTAAAATAGAAATGTTTTTTTCTAAATCAATTTTTTTAACTTGTTTTTTTATTTCATCTGTTGAAATATTTATTGTATTCGATGCACACGTACTACCATAATAATATTCATTACCATCAATTAAAATGCAATATGTACCTTTTAATTCTGTTTTATTGCAGCAATCACATTCATTAACTTTGTCTGTAAATCCTATTATTTTAAAATCTGTTGTCATTTTGTTTAGTTTTTTAGTTGTTGTTATCTGAGTACAAATATACAACACTTATTAACATTACAAAACTATTTTAAAATTTTAACAAAACTTTAACTATTCAAATAAGCACTTGCAACTTTATACATCTCTTGCATCTTTTTAATCTCACCTATATTACGTGGCAAATTAATAACCACTTCTATATTCTTTATGTGATGTATATAACATTGTATAACTGCAATTATTTCTCCGTATGTCATAGTTTATATATTTGTTAGATAACGGTGATTATCGCCTTTATAAAACATTTTAGTAAATAAAATAACTTCCTTTGTTTGGATTCTCTAAATGGGATGTTGCTGCATATCGCATAGCATCTATTGCGTGATTATAAGCGTCTATTGGTTTATTCATTTTTACTCCTGTTTTATCTGTTAACCAAATGTAGTTTCTTAATTCATTAATTAGATTCTTACTTCTTGATGTAACATATATTTTATTTTGATTGATTAAATTAATACCATATACAATACTATCTTTTCCTTTTGATACAGGTAATACATTATGTCCATAACTATTCAACTCAGCTATTGATTTTGGTTCAGCACTATCAGCGTAAACAATATCATTTACTTCATTTGCTTTTAATAGATTTGATATTTCACTATTTAATAATCCTTTCTTATAAATTATCTCATCAAATATATAAGCATCATTGTATTTATACATAGCAACTAAACTTGTAGGGTCATTTGAATAACCAAAGTCCATTCCATAACACAATATCCTTGCATCAGTTGGTAAATCTATTTCATTCCAATCTGTAATACATACACCTTCTAAACTACCTGTTTGTCCAAGTCCATATACTTGCCACCAATTAGCCCAGTATGTAGATGTTAATGCTTTTATCTTTGCTGATTCTATTTCTTTTATAATAGTTTCGCTTAATGCTTCATTGTCTAAATATGTTAATGTAATAAAGTCTATGTTATCTTGTGTTAGTATTTCTTTGTCTACCCAAAATGTAGAAGCAGGATTATAATCTAACCATATATCTCCTGATGTTCTAATTGCCATTTGGTAATAGCTTTCAAAGTCTATATTGTTACATTCGTTAACGTATAATATGTTTCTTCTTGCACCTCTTAACTTGTCCGGTTGGTCTACAGAAAAGAATTCAATATAACTACCATTAGCAAATGTGTATTTTAAAGTACTTTTATTAAACTGGTCATCATTATACCTACCTAATGCCATTATAATCTTTAAGAAGTCTTTTAAAGCACCTCTACGTAAATGTGGTATACTTTCAGATACAACACTTATTTCAAGCATTGGTTCTTTTATTGCTTTATCAATTAGTAAAGGAAGTATTCCAAATGTTTTACCAGCTGATGTACCTCCTCTAATAACTTTAATACGTTGCTTTAAACGTGATAACTTTCTTATTGCAGTAGTCAATACAAACTCCATATAATAGTGTCTTAAATGTCATCAAAATTGATGTTAAAGATAGGCTGCTCATTTGTTACTGTAATGTCTTTTGTTTCTCTTGGTTTACCTGCATAATAGTTATAGAATAATTGTGTGAATTTAAAATCACCATTCTCTAATCCTTTTTCTAATGCCATAAATGCTAATGGTTCTAATGCTCCAAGTTTCTCTATTAACTTTACTTCTTCTGCTTTAGTACTTCTACCTGCATTTTCTCTTTTGCCACCCCAATTGTTTTTATTTTCCATCTTGAAATAATTTGTTTATTCAAATTAAAAATAAACATTTTTGTTTATTGTTTATTTATTTAAGTCACTTCTATTTTTATGTACTTCTTTATCCATCTGTTCATAAAATTGTTTATCTTTAAATCCATTTTTCAATCTCATTAAATTATTTGCTCTTTCTTTTATCTGTTTAAATTCAGAATCAGTTTTAACTCTTTCAGATAAACATTTATCACAATATAAATCTTGAGTAGCACCTGTAGTTATTATTATACTACATAGATGACATAATGTTGCACCTATTCCCCCATTTAATTTATGTATTGGTTTCATTCTCCTTGTCCTTTTTTAATTAAATAATACCATAGCCAAATTATCTTTGACCTTAAAAACTCATAAGCCATTAATACTAATATATATTTCATTCTTCATCGGGTTTATATTCCCAGAAGTATTCACATTCTAATCCTTCATTTGGTGGTTTACAAAAGTATGATTGTCTAAACTTACTTGGTTCTGCTTTATATCTATAACATATAAAAGATAGTTCACAGTTGTTTCCTGAACACATTGTTATATCTGGCATCTTAATTGTTTTTATTATGTTCTATTACTTTCATATTCATATCGTAGATAGCTTCTAAACGTATTATCATTACATTGTGATGTTCTGTATCTTTTGTTTTATTTAAAAGGTTATTTAAGTTGTTTATTATTTTGTATTCGTATGCTGCTTTTTCAAGTTTGTTTATTCTTAAATTACTTTCTTCTAACTGTATTTCTAATTCAGATACTTTTAAGTTTTTCTTTTTAAGTTCTAATCTTAATTCTTCATTGTCTTCTGTATTTAATACATTTTCTTCGTCCATTTGATTTACTATTATGTTTCTTAAACTTCTTAAATCTCTATTAAACTTTTCATACATTTCATAATTATTTAAAGAATGTATTACTGTTGCGTGATTCTTATTTACTGAATCGGCTATTTCTTGTAATGTCATTTTAGGTTTAAAATGTTTTATTAAGTAGAAGTATAATGCTCTTGCTTCTATTATATTATGCTTTCTACTATTTTTAGAAACATCTATATCAGTTTCTTTTAATATTATTTCTTTTAATCTTTCTGTTATTTCCATTTTATATTTCAGATAGTTGTTTAAATAATTCTCTATTTTGTTTTAAAAATTTAGTTAATTTTCCTTCAGGAGATTCTGTAATTTTAATTAAATCAACAATTATATTTTCATCAATTTTACTTGTTATTTTATTTTGAATTCCAAAAAAAGAATTATAATTAGGAATCTGTTTATTATGTTTTGGTACAAATAAATTAATTAAAATTGCTTCTAAATCTTTTTTATCATAAAAAAATGTTTCATCTTTTAAAATTACAATTACATCAAAATCTTTATCTTTTCTATGTTGGTTTATTCTTTTACCTAAATAATCTGAAACTCCAATATAAACTATTTCTTTATTTTTAATTAATAAATATAATCCACTTTTATAATCATAATCATTTACTTTATATTTTTCACCATAAAATGTATTTATAAAAGCGTCTTTTCTAAAAATTTCTATTTTCATAATACTCCTCTTAATACATATTGGTTTAAATCTACATCGCTATCTTCTCCAAAGAAGTATTTATAATTATCTATTCCTTGTTCAAGTTTACGTTTGCCTTTCTCGTAAAATTCATCTGAACATTCAAATATTCCAATGTCTAAACTTCCTTTGTCAATACAAACAAATACAAATTCATCTACGTTAAACATTTCCCTGTAAAGATATGCTTGTAAATCATAACTGTATTTATCTGCTGAATATCTAAATTCATTTAATCCAGTAGTAGTTTTTAAATCTACAATCATATTGTCTTTTAGTATATCTGCTTTTGCTCTAAATGGTATTCCATTTATCATTGCTATTTCAGGTATTTCAAATTGTGCTTTAGACATATAGTGTACTGCTTCATCGTTTCTTAAAATTGCATCAGCTAACCTTTCAGCAGCTTTAATCTCATTTGTAGTGTAAACTTCTTTACCTTCTGCTTTTGCTTCTTTGTATGCTTTTCCTGCTTTTGTTGCCACATCTACAATAGTTAATTCATCTATCTTATGTGGTTCTAAAATCATTGTATGGAATAGTTTACCATCTCTTAAAGGTTGTGTTTCACTTTGCCCATACTTTGTAACGTACTTATAAGTTTTAGGACTTGATAGTACCATTTTAAGACTTGAACTACTTAAAGCTTGTTTACCAAGATAACCGTAATAGAATGAATCGTCATACATATTATCAATTAGTTCTTGTTTATCCCAAATCTTGTTGTCGAATGTTTTAATTTTTGTTTCCATTGTTTATTATTAGTTTTAGTAT
>Ga0209354_10000806_pt1 | contig 14288 bp, 10 predicted proteins | sample LauGreSpBDMM15DD_2_FD_187562 | JGI IMG/M metagenome (GOLD analysis project Ga0209354, IMG submission 187562) | Freshwater lake microbial communities from Lake Michigan, USA - Sp13.BD.MM15.DD (SPAdes) (version 2) | ecosystem: Environmental > Aquatic > Freshwater > Lake | place: Lake Michigan...
GAAGGCCGGTGGAAAGGTAAAGCAGATTACAGAGTACAGAGTACAGAGTACAGAGTGCAGATTCCAGAAATACGAAGACGCCAACTTTCCGGTCCCCGGTTCCCCCTTTCGGTTGTATCAGGTAGGGTCGGGACTGCGTGCTGACCTAGCTGCCTCGAGACATTGCCAACCCTACCCGATACAGTGCCAACGCTACCGCGAGGCAGGAGCGGTGAGCTCCTTCATGACGGCGGTGAAGGCGGGTTTCGGCTGGCCTTGGCGGTCGAAGAGGAGGGGGTGGTTGACGCGCTGCCAGGGGAATTTATTGAGCCAGCTTTGGCCATCGTGGAGGTTCCAGAACGACACGCGCATGATCACGTCGGGGTATTTGCGGAACAGGCGGAACAGTTGGGCGTATTGTTCGGCCTGGCGGGCTAGGATTTCGGGTGGGCAACCGTTGGAGTAAGGGTTGAGCTTGGACATCTCCGCTTGGTGCGCGCCTTTATCAGCCCACCAGCGGCCGCGGGGGATGACGTCGATATCGAGTTCGGATACCACGACCTTCAGTTTGGCCGCACGCAGGGCGATGAGGGTCTTCTCGAGGGCCGCAAACGGGATACGATCGAGCTCGTAGTGGCCTTGCAGGCCGACGGCGTGGACTGGTGTGCCGCGGGCGCGGAGACTCGCGAGCAGCTTCAGCATCTGTTCGCGCTTACCATCGAGTTCATTGTTATAGTCGTTGTAGATGAGGAGCGCCTCGGGGTCGGCCGCGTGCGCGTATTCGAAAGCCTTGGCGATGAACTCCTCCCCGCAGGCGCGCGTCCAACCGGATTCGCGCAGGTAGCCACCACCGTCGGCCAGCGCCTCGTTGACCACATCCCACATCGCAATACGGCCTCGGTACCGTCCGACCACCTTGTCGATGTGTTCCTTCATACGGGCCAGCAGCACCTCCTTGGAGGCGGGCTTGTCGCCATCCTGGTAGAACCAAGCCGGCGTGCGGTCGTCTTTGGCCCAGACCAAGCAGTGGCCGACGACCTTCAGGTCTTTAGAGCGGGCGAATTCGACGAAACGATCAGGCCCCTCGAGTCGCCAGACCCCGGCGCTCGGCTGCGTGGCCACCGGCTTCATGCAGTTTTCGGGCGTGATGTAGGCGAAGTGTTTCGTCAGCAGCGGCCAATCTTCGGGGAGGTCGGCGATGCGGTCGGATAGGCCGACCCCGGAAGCCCAGGGCGAAGCTTGGCGCAGGCTGTCCGCGCCAAGGGCGGCGGTGGCGGCGAAGAATAGGCAGGTGAACGTGCGGAGCATGGGAAGGTGAGTAGGGCGCTCAGGGGGCGCTGCGGCCGGAGGTTTTGCTTTGGTCGAGGAGCCCCTTGAGTTCTTTGACGATTTCAGGGCGTTCGAGGTAGAGGTTCGTTCGTTCGCCGGGGTCGGTCTTTAGGTTATAGAGTTGGCCGGGGGCGGTGGGCGCGGTGTCGGGCAAAGCGAAAATGGCGAGCGCACCTTTTTCGTAGCTGTTTCCACCGGAGCCGCGGTGATCGAGGTATTTCCAATCGCCGCGCCGAATGGAGAGTTCGCTCTTGATGGTCTGGTGTAAGGTGAACGGACGTTGCGGGCGTTGGTCGGCGACGCCCGTCAAGGCGGAGAGGAAGCTGAAGCTATCTTCACCCGCGTTGCGCGGTAGGGCGGTATCCGAGAGCGCCGCACAGGTGGCCAGTAGGTCGGTGAGGCAGACCGTCTGGTCGATGACGGATGGCTTAGCGGCCAAGGGCCAGCGTACTAAGAGTGGCACGCGGTGGCCGCCTTCCCAGTTATCCCGTTTCATCCCGCGCCATGGGCGGGCCGGGTCGTGGCCATGGTCCGCGCGCATGTGGAGGACGGTGGTGGTTTCCGGTCCATTATCGCTGGAGAAAATGACGAGTGTATTCTCGGCGACACCGAGTTTGTCCAACGTCGCGAGCAATTCGCCCACGATGAAATCCAGCTCAGCGATGAAGTCGCCATGCGGGCCAGCTTTCGTAGAGCCTTGAAAACGTGGTGCGGCGAAGGAAGGCAAGTGAGCGGCTTGCATGGCGTGGTAGAGGAAGAACGGCTGCTGGGGCGCGCGCTTTACGTGGTCGGTCAGCCACGCTTGGCTTTTCTCTAAGAAGACGAGGTCAACCTGATCATGTTCGAAGCCCGGGGCCACGAGTCCGCGGCGGCAATCATTGGCGTAGGGATGCTTCGGGAGTTTGGACGTATCGAGCAACGTGGTTGGAGGGATGGGGACGCGGTCATTCTCGATGTAGGCGTAGAGCCAATCGGTGGTCGGGCAGCAGGCCGTGCCGAAGAAGTAGTCGAAACCCCGATGGACAGGCCCGTCGGTGATGGGACGGTTAAAGTCGAGGAGCCGAATGCGGGCGAGCTCGTTCCCGGCGCCGAGCCCTTCACTGGGCACCTTCACTTGGTGAATCGGAGTGCCATCCTTGGTTTGGAACGTCAGTCCCACGTGCCATTTACCGACGGCGGCGGTCGCATAGCCCTGCTTCTTGAGCATCCCTGGCAACGTCAGGCGGTCGGCTTCGATTAAGCTCGGACCACCGACGCCGGCGAAGACTCCGCCGCGGTAGCCCGTGCGGAAGGACATGCGGCCTGTCAGTAGGCTGTAACGGGAAGGCGTGCAGACCGTCGAAGGTGAATGGGCGTCAGTGAAGCGCGCGCCGGCCTTGGCGAGCCGATCGAGGTTGGGCGTCGGGATTTTGGACTCGGGGTTATAGCAGCCCACATCGCCGTAGCCCAAGTCATCGACGAGGATGACGACGATGTTGGGACGACGAAGGTCAGGGGCTGCTTCGGCGAGTGCGGGAAGAAGCCAGCAGAGACTGAGCAGGAGCAGACGGTTCACTTTTCCAGAACCCAGATATTACGGTAGTAGACCGGGTTGCCGTGTTCCTGTAGTTGGAAAGGGCCGGGGGTGTCGGTGATGGTCTTAATCCCGCTGCTGGTGGTCGTGCGTGGCAGCTCGACATTATCCTGAATGACCACGCCGTTATGGCGGACCGTGATGCGGGCCCAGGCGGTGCGCTGGCCTTGGGCGTCGAATTTTGCGGCGGTGAAATCGATATCGTAGGTCTGCCACTGGAGGGGCGGTAGGCACATATTCACCTTCGGAGAGGAGATCGTGTAGATACCGCCGCATTCGTTGTTCTCACCCTTGAGGCCGAAACTATCGAGGACCTGAACCTCGTAGCGGTCTTGGTGGTAGACGCCGCTGTTGGCACGGCCTTGACCGCGGGCGGATGGCTTGAGTGGCAGTAAGAACTCGAGGTGCAGCGTGTAGTCCTTGAACAGGTCCTTGGACGTCGTGCCGCAGCGTAGGAACCCGCGCTCATCGATCTTACCGTTTTTCCAGCCGTCAGCGTTTTTACCATCGAACAGAATCTTCGCGCCAGTGGGAGCGGCGAGCCCTTCGGTCGGGCTTCGGCGAATAATGCGGCTCAGCGTAGTGGGTTCATTGCCAGGGCGGTTCAGTTTCAGTTGGCCGTCTTCTAAAGTGGCGCGGGCCTCGCCGGCCTTGGGCGCGAAGGAAACCTTGGCACCGCTCTTGGTGCCCTCCATGTCTTCTTTCGCGGAACCATCCCAGCCGGCACCGGGCAGGCCGCCCTTGAAAATCACGAGGCGGTATTTGTCAGCACCCTGTGCGATGATGTTCGCGCCGAGTCCCTTAGCTTCGAATTCTCCCTGGAGAAGGAAGTCAGCCCCAGCGGCCTCGACCGTGAGGAAGGCCGTGGGCTCGGCGGGCTTGGCCTTTGGGGCGGCTGGTTCGGCGGCGGACAGCAGGCTGCAGCAGGCCAGCAGCAGGAGGGGGGCACGGGTTTTCATGGGGGTGAGGGGAGGAGTAACCAAACAACGAGGCAGTGCAACGGTGTAGGGTGAAAAGGGAGCGAAAAGGGGAACCGGGGAGCGGCTTGAATAAAGGTGCAAAGGTGCAAATCGGCCTGCGGCCTGTGGAAAGGTGTAAAAGTGAATTAAAGTCAGAGGGCAGAGTGCTGAGTACGGAGTACGGAGGGGAGGAGTCAGTGAATGCAAAGGTGCAAATCGGCCGGAGGCCTGTGAAAAGGTGGAAAGGTGATACAGGTAGGGATAGCACTGCGTGCTATCCTAGGGAAATCGAGGCAGCTAGGTTGGCACGCAGTGCCAACCCTACCCGATACAAAGTGAAAGGGGGACCGGGGAGCGGGATGTTGGCAGGCGAACGGACGCGACGCAGTCGCGCCCCTACCCGAGGCAGGAGATGGCTTTTCGTTGCCATGAAAGCCTGCTTTCCTGATTAAAGTCGTATGAAGCTAAGACTTACATGGTTATTGCTTGGTGGGCTCTCGCTATCGGTCGCGAGCTTGGTCGCCCAAGAGGCCCAGCCGCTCGCTGCGCCCGCGATCAAGGCAGCGCCCTTGGCGGCGCCGGCGGTCAATGCCTTGATCTCCCGCATCGCCTTAGGCTCGTGCATGAAGCAGGACCGACCGATGCCGGTCTTGCGCACGGTGCGCGAGTTTCAGCCCGAGCTCTTTGTCTGGTTGGGGGATAACATCTACGGGGACACCAACGACATGGACGTGCTGGCGGCAAAGTATGCGCGCTTGGGTCGGCAGCCGGATTTCTCGGCCTTGCGGGCGGAAGTGCCCATGGTCGCCACCTGGGACGACCATGACTACGGTGTGAACGACGGTGGGCGCGAGTATTCTAAGAAAGAGGCTTCCAAGGAAGTCTTCCTGCGTTTTTGGGGCGAGCCTGCCGAGACGGCCCGTCGCCAACGTCCTGGCATCTATACGAGTTATCGTTTCACCGATCCCAAGAGTAAGCGCACCTTGCAGCTCATCGTCTTGGACACCCGGACCTTCCGTTCGCCCTTGGTGAAGCATACCGTGCTCTCTTACAAAAACGATTATCGTCCCGACGCCTCTCCGGGGAATACGTTCCTCGGTGCGGAGCAATGGGCTTGGCTGGAGGAGCAGCTGCGACAGCCGGCCGACCTGCGCCTGATCGCGTCGAGCATCCAGTTTGCCCATGAATACAATGGCTATGAGTCGTGGACGAATTTCCCGAATGAAGTGGAGAAGATGGTCCAACTCATCGCCACGACCCGCGCTAACGGGGTCGTCTTTCTTTCGGGCGACGTGCACTGGGGGGAGATTTCCGTGCTCAAGTCCCCCGTCTGCTACCCGCTTTACGACCTGACCGCCAGTGGCATCAACACCGAGTGGGATACCGTCGAGCCCAACCGGAATCGCCTGGGGGAGGCCTGTCGCGAGCACCATTTCGGTCTCGTCGAAATCGATTGGTCGGCGGCCGACCCCTTGGTCTCCCTTCAAGTGCGCGACGGGACGGGCCGGATCCGCGTGAAGTCTGCCGTTCGCCTGAGTCGCCTGCGGTTCTGAGGGGGCGCGGCTGAAGGCCGCGAGGGGCAAGGTGGTGGCAGAGCCGTGCAAAGGTGCAAATCGGCCTACGGCCTGTGGAAAGGTGGAAAAGTGAATGACATAATAGGTAGGGGCGTGGCTTTGCCGCGCCCTCCTATGGTGGAGGACAAGGCGAAGCCTTGCCCCTACCCGCGAGCAGAGCTCGCGAGAGGCAGCTAGGTTGGCACGCAGTGCCAACCCTACCTTTACGATACCCGTGGCAGGTCCTTTCGTTTCGACATGGGAGGGTGGGGTGGCTACGAACGGGGCTTCGCTTTTATCTCCCAACCTCCTTGTAATATGACGCAGTCACCCGCTCAGGCTTCTTCCCCCGTCGAGGATCCCAGCCTGCTTACCTTAGCCCGCATTTTCAGTGAGCCGAAGGAGTTCCGGCCCGAGAGCTGGGGCCCGGCGCATTGGCTGAAGGACGGTAAGGGCTTCACGACCCTAGAAGTCTCGGAGGCCTTCAAGGCCCACCCGAAGTCAGAGGATATCAAGGACATCATCTGCTACGACCCAGAAACCGGACGACGTGAGATTCTCGTCTCGGCTCAGGAACTCTTGCCAGCGGGTCAGGATACCCCGCTGCAAATCGAGAAGTATGCTTGGAGTCACGACGCCGAGACTCTCTTGGTCTTCACGAATGCCCAGCGCGTCTGGCGCGAAAAGACCCGCGGCGACTACTGGATTCTGCACCGCAAGACTGGCTCCCTCCGTCAATTGGGTGGAACGGCCGCCTCTGCGTCGATGCTCTTTGCCACGCTGTCGCCAGATGGACGTAACGTCGCGTACGTTTACCAGAATAACGTCTACGTCCAGTCGCTGGCTGATCTCGGCATTACCCCGCTGACCACCGATGGCGGCACGCACACCATTAATGGCACCGCCGACTGGGTGAACGAAGAAGAATTCCGCCTGCGTAATGGCCTGCGGTGGAGTCCGAACAGCCAGTATGTCGCCTATTGGCAGTTTGATACCACGGGCGTGCGTGAATTCCCGCTGATCAATAATACGGACGGCCTTTATCCGCAGCTCACCTACTTCGCGTATCCCAAGGTCGGCCAGACCAACTCCGCCTGCAAGGTCGGCGTCGTCGACGCCACGGGCGGCCCCACGCGTTGGTTCAACGCTAACCCCGATCCGCGGAACCATTATATTCCGCGCATGGAGTGGACCCCCGATTCCCGCCGCGTCCTTTTTCAGCAGCTCAACCGACTCCAGAACACCAACCACGTCATCTCGGGCGACCCGGTCACCTGCGCCACGGAAGTCCTCTTCACGGATCGTGATGATACGTGGGTAGAAGTCATGGAAGACATGACCTGGGTCGACGGCGGGGCGCGTTTCCTGTGGCTGAGCGAGCGCGATGGCTGGCGTCACCTCTATGCTGTGGATGCGGCCAGCGGAGATGCCCGTCTCCTCACGCCCGGTGATTACGACGTCATCAGTGTTGCAGGCGTCGACGAAGAATGCGGCCACCTGCACTTCATCGCTTCGCCGGATGACCCGACGAAACGTTACCTCTTCCGCGTCTCTTTGGATGGCGCGGGCAAGCTCGAGCGCGTCACGCCAGAGGGGCAAGTCGGTTCGCATGCCTATCACTGCGACCCGCAGGCCCGTTGGGCCTTTCATACCTATACTCGTTTTGGTCGCCCGCCCGTCATCGACCTCGTCCGACTCCCCGAGCACGCCGTTGTGCGTCCCTTGATTGGCAATGCCGCCTTGCAGGCGAAGCTGGATGCCTTGGTGCCCGTTCGTACTGAGTTTTTACGTATTCCGATTCCGGGCGGCCCGGAGCTCGATGCCTGGTGCATCCTGCCGCCGAATTTTGACCCGGCGAAACGTTACCCCTTGCTCGTGCATGTGTATGGTGAGCCTGCGGCCGTCATGGTCGTCGACCGCTGGATGGGCGATAATTACCTCTGGCACGCGATGTTGGCGCAGCAGGGCTATGTCGTGGTCTGCATTGATAACCGCGGTACCCCTTCGCCGCGTGGCCGCGCGTGGCGCAAGTGTATCTACCGTCAGATTGGTATTCTCGCGCCCGCCGATCAAGCGGCGGCCGTGCGCTCGCTCCTGCAGGCCCGTCCCTACCTCGACCCGGCGCGCGTGGGCGTTTGGGGGCATAGTGGGGGCGGCTCGATGAGCCTGCATGCTATTTTCCGTCACCCGGATCTCTATCGCGTTTCGATGGCCTTGGCCTTCATTGCGGACCAGCGCCTCTACGACACTATCTACCAGGAACGGTACATGGGTTTGCCGGACGACAATGAGCACGGGTTTAAGGACGGCTCGCCGATCGCCCATGTGGACGGACTGCAGGGCAAGCTCCTGATCGCCTATGGTACAGGGGACGACAACTGCCATTACCAGAACTGCGAAGTCATGGTGAACGAACTCATCCGCCTGAATAAGCCCTTCGCCCAGATCTCTTATCCTAACCGCTCGCACTCGATCGATGAAGGCACGAATACTAAACGACATCTTTACTCGACCATGACCCGTTTCTTGCACGAGCATCTCCCTCTCACTCCTATCGCCAAGTAAGCATTCTCTATGAGCACCCCTTCTGACTCTTCTCCCCGGGCCCGTCTGGCCGCCGGCATTCCGTCGGTGCACAGCAGCATCTATTGGCGTATCGGCTTTTCGGTCGGTGACCAAGTCGTCCTGATCGAACTCCCTAAGGGGAACGGCAGTGAAGCCACCCTGATCTTGCGCGACATCGAGATGGGCCGGGCCCGTCAGTATGCGCGCGTCGACCAGGTGGCCTGCCCGGCGGACTTCGCTCCGGCTGGTGGCCTTTCGGGTGATCGCGAGACCGCGAATGCGCAGGCGGCGGCCGAGTGTCTGCGCCGGGCGGGCGTCACGCATGCCTATGGGGATCGCACCCTTCCGCTCATCTTCGTCGATTATGCACGCCAGGCTGGCATCGTCGTCGACTGCGAGCCGGACCGCTGGGTCAATGAGCGCCGGCAGAAGAGCCCGGAAGAAATTGCCCACCTCCGCGAAGCCCAGCGCGTGACCGAAGGCGCTATCCAACTCGCTTGCCGCCTCATCGCGCGCGCCTCGGCCCGCGCGGATGGCGTCCTCATGCACGATGGTGCGCCCTTGACCTCTGAGCGTGTACGGGCGGCGGTCGATCACTGGCTCTTGGATCAAGGCTATGTGAACCCCATGTCGATCATCGCGGGCGGCCCGGGGGCGTCGGACTGCCATTTCTATGGTTATGGAGAACTACGGACTGGCCAGCCTGTCATCGTCGACATCTTCCCGCGCAACCGTGCGTCCAAGTACAACGGCGACTGCACGCGGACCGTGGTTCATGGTGAGATTCCCGCGGAAGTCGTGCGTATGCATGCTGCCGTGCGTGCGGCCAAGGCCGCGGCGGAGAAAGTCATCAAAGTGGGCGCTACTGGCGAAGCCGTGCACCGCGCCACGATAGCGTCCATGATTGCCTCGGGTTATGCCTTTGGACTCCCCAAGGCGGATGCCCCGACCTCCTATTGCGCCATGACCCACGGGACTGGTCACGGCATCGGCATCGATGTCCATGAACCCCCGTTGCTCGACATCAAAGGCCCAGCGCTTTTGGCCGGTGAAGCCCTAACCGTTGAGCCTGGCCTGTATCGTCAGGACCTCGGCGGCGTACGGATTGAAGACATGGTCATCGTCACCCAGGACGGCTGCGAGAACCTGAACCATCTCCCTGACGGTTTGGATTGGAAGTAGGCGCGGCGCCGGAGGCGGGGGAGGGGACTGGGGGCAGCGAATGAAAAAGTGCAAATCAGAGTACAGAGTACAGAGGACGGAGTGCGGAGTGCGGAAAGATAGCTGTGCAAAGGTGCGAAGATGAAAAGGGAGTGAAAAGGGGGACCGGGGACCGGGAAATTGCAAGCGGCCAGGGTCGTCTCTGAATTATCTATCCGCTAAACACTAACCGCTATCCGCCTACGACAGCACGCAGTGCCAACCCTACCTGATACAATTAGGACAGCACGTGGTGCTGTCCCTACCCGATACATTTGAAAAGGGGGAGCGGGGGAGCGGAAAGTTGGCGCGGCGGAGCCGCCTCTGTAATCCGCAATCTGAACTCGGTACTCTTTTAGTGCTGCCCCTACCCGGGAGGGATGATGGCGGGGGGGTGACTTTTGTGCTTCGGTCGTTTGGCGGCTGAGGATAGGTGCCTATCTTGGGCTGATTTCGCAGTTCGCCTAGTGGGGCGGCGTGGTCAGTCCCAAAATTGAGGTGGTCACGTTAGTCCCTTGGGGTAGGTTGCCGCATGCCGAAACAAAACCTCTTCGCGTTCGTGAAATGGTCAGCGAAAGTTTTGGTTCTACTCTTGGTCGCTGTTATCGCTGGGATTGGATTTCGTTATTACCTGATTCAGTCCAATGGCAATCTGCGCACCGTGGAGTCAGGCCTTGTGTATCGCTCCGCGCAACTCTCGGAGGAGGAGTTCACCCGCCAAGTCAAGAAGCTGGGAATCCGTAGCGTCATCAACCTGCGCGGTGAGAATCTTGGCCGGGATTGGTATGATGCTGAGGTCAAGGCCGCGAAAGACTTGGACGTCACCTTAATCAACTATCGGATGAGCGCGCAGGTCCGCTTAACGGTGGAGCAGATGAAGGAACTGGTCCTAGTGATGAAGGGGGCCCCTAAGCCCGTGTTGATTCATTGCCGTGCGGGCGCGGACCGTACGGGTTTGGCGTCGGCCTTGTATTGCCTCGAAGAAGGCATGACGCCGAGTTTCATGAGCTTGCAACTGTCCAGGGGCTTGGGGCATTGCACCTATCTTTTCAGCAAGTCCATCGCGATGGACCAAAGTTTAGCACACTATATGCAGGTTAAGTCTGCGCATCCAGCTGCGGAGGAAGTGGGCGTTTCGCGCTAAGGACGGGTGCGGATTCTGGATCGACATATTCTCCGCGAGTGCGGGCTCGCGTCGGCCTTAGCCACGACCGCCTTTATGTTCGTGCTGGTGGCAGGGAACATCCTGCAGCAGGTGATCGGGGCGGTGGCCGCGGGTCGGGTGAATCCATGGCAAGCTCTGCAACTAGTCGGGCTCTTATTTCCGACGGTCATTCCCTACGCCCTCCCCATGGGCGTTTTAACGGGTATCCTCATGACCTTTGGACGAATGGGCGCGGAAGGTGAGATCACTGCGATGAAGTCGGCCGGCCTGAGCCTTTGGCGAGTAGCCTTACCGGTGTGGCTGGCTTTGGGGTTAATCTTGCCCTTGTGCTTATGGTTGAACCTCGACGCGGGCCCAACTTCGGAGGCGCGCTTCCAGGAGATTGTCGTGGGCTCGGCCACCCGCAATCCCGCCGCCGTCATCGTGCCCGGTAAACTGAACCAGCAGTTTAAGGGCTTACTCATCAAGGCTGGCGACAGGGATGGAGACGTCCTGAAGGATTTTTGGTTATGGCAGGTGGATGCACAAGGGTCCGTTTACGAGTCGCTGTATGCCAGTGAGGCGAGACTCATCGCGACCTTTGATAGCAAGGGTGCCCCGATCTTACGCGTGACCCTGAAGGAGCCGCGGGTGACGAGGCACGATTGGGTGCCACGGCCAGATGCTAAATCTGCAGCGCATTCCTTGGCGATGGGCACGGTCTTGGAGTTTCCGCGGGAAGATCCTAGTAAGGTCGCATTTGTGAAGCGCCTCAGGATGATGACCGCTGGTGACCTTTGGCAGGCGATGGAGACAGGCTGGCAAGTGACACCGAACGCCACGGAGGACGAGCGGGCGAAGGAGCGAACGGTGTTGAAGACCCAATTGATGTTCCGGGTGGCGACGGCCGTCTCCGTGCTTTCGTTAGCCCTTTTAGCGGTACCCTTAGCCGTCTCGGTGGGCCGATCAGAAGTGAATGTGAATGCCGCTTTAGCCTTAGCGGTCTCGCTGGGTTATTATGTGCTCACCTCTGCGGCCAGTTGGGTGAAGACGCCGAGCTTCCATCCCGAAGTCTTGGTGCTATTGCCTAACTTGGTCTTGATTGGGCTCGCCGTGGTCCTGATGCGCCGAGCGGTGAGGTATTGAGGGCGGTGGACAGAGGGGGGCAGTGAATGCAAAGGTGCAAATCGGAGCGGAGCTCCTGTGCAAAGGTGGAAAAGTTGATACAGGTAGGGATAGCACTGCGTGCTATCCTAGGGGAATCGAGGCAGCTAGGTTGGCACGCAGTGCCAACCCTACCCGATACAAAGTGAAAGGGGGAGCGGGGAGCGGGATGTTGGAAGGCGAACGGACGCGACGCAGTCGCGCCCCTACCCGATACAAAAAGGGGGACCGGGGAGCGGGAAGTTGGCGCGGCGGAGCCGTCTCTGTAATCCGTAATCTGTACTCGGTGATCTCACTCTTGTCCGCCTCTCCGCATTCCCATTGGCATCTGACGGACTTGTGGTAGGGTGGGGCATGCGTTGCTTACCCTTGTTGGCGTTGTTGGTCGGTGCTGTGGCTTCGGCCCAGGAAGAACCGAAGTGGCTTTCTTTATTTAACGGTAAGGACCTCTCGGGCTGGACGGCCAAGATTGCGAACCAACCGCTCGGCGAGAATTACGCGAATACCTTCCGCGTCGACGACGGGATGATTAAGGTTTCGTATGATGCCTACCCGAAGTTTGACCTCAAGTTTGGGCACCTGTTTACGAACCTGGCCTATTCGCGCTATGTCTTACGGATGGAGTATCGTTTCTTTGGCAAGATGATGCCCGATGCCCCTAAGTATGTGAACCTTAACAGTGGCATCATGCTGCATGCGCAGCCTCCACAGAGTATGCGATTTGACCAAGGCTTCCCCTCCAGCCTCGAGTTTCAGTTCCTTGCCGACGAAGGCAAGGGGGCCCGTCCGACCGCGGCCGTCTGCACCCCAGGGACTAATCTAGAGTTTGGTGGTAAGGTCGTTACCCAGCACATCATTCAGTCCACCGCACCGACCTTCCCGCCGGAGCAGTGGGTGCAGGTTGAGGCGGAAGTGCGCGGCAATGAGGAAATCATCCATCGCGTCAACGGCGTGGAAGTCCTGCGGTATCAACGTCCGCAGCTCGACCCGCGTAACCACGTCTCGCCGGCCACCGATCAACTCGACGCTGGGGCGGAGCTCATGCTGAGCTCGGGCCACATTGCTTTGCAGGCCGAAGGCCAGCCCGTGTGGTTCCGTAAGATCGAGATTCGTCGGTTAGCGCCCGCGCCCGCAGTGGTGCCGGTGACGGTGACGGTGCCGGTGCCGGCGGCGGCGGCAAAGTGAAAAGGGGGACCGGGGACCGGCTGGGAGGAAGGTGCAAAGGTGCAAATCGGAGCGGAGCTCCTGTGCAAAGGTGGAAAAGTGAATTTAAATCAGAGTACAGAGTACGGAGTACAGATTACGGATGAAAGGTAGGGGCGTGGCTTCGCCGAGCCCTTGTTTTCATAGGAGGTCAAGGCGAAGCCTTGCCCCTACCCGAGGCAGAGCCATTCCCTATCCGCCAAACTCTAACCGCTATCCGCCAACGTCGGCACGCAGTGCCAACCCTACCCGATGCAGTTGAAAAGGGGGACCGGGGGAAGCGGGAAATTGGCGACGTTGCTTTCTCTGTAATCCGTAATCTGAACTCTGTAATCTTTTTCAGCACAACCCAACACCCTCGCGATCAGCCTCGCATCCAGACAGCCAGTTGGGCGAAGGCTTTAGCGCGGTGGCTGAGCTTGTCCTTGGTCTGTGGTTGGAGTTCTCCGAAGGTCTTGTCGAAGCCGCTGGGGACGAAGAGCGAATCATAACCGAAGCCTTCGGTGCCGACTTCGGCTTCGAGGATGCGGCCCCAGCATTGGCCAACGAATTTCATGTCCACGCCATTAGGTCCAAGGACGAGCAAGTGGCATTCGAAGCGGGCGCCCCGTTTGTGCGGGGGGGCCTTCTTCATCGCCTCGAGTAACTTCACGCGGTTCTCGGCGTCGGTGGCCTTCGGGCCAGCGTAGACGGCAGAGTCTACGCCCGGTCCGCCTTGGAGTGCGTCGCAGCAGAGGCCGCTGTCATCGGCGAGGATCCAAGACTTCGGCGGGGCGATGCGTTGGAGGGCTTCAGCCTTCAGGCGGCAATTGCCAGTGAATGTGCCCGTGTATTCATCGACGTAGGGCATGCCGCCGAGCTCCTTGGCGGACCGGACGCGGACGGGGAGGCTGGCTTGGGCGAACATGCGGCCGAATTCCTCGGCCTTGTGGGCGTTGCCGGTCGCTAAGAAGATATCCATGGGGGAGGAGAGAAGGGAGAGTGGGTGGGGAGTCGAGGGGAGAGTCGGGGAAGAGTCGGAGAAGAGGGGGAGAGGCAGTGCAAAAGTGCAAATCGGCCGGAGGCCTGTGCAAAGGTGGAAAAGTGGAACCAGAGTACAGAGGACGGAGAGCAAGAAGGGGGATGGTGAAGGGAGACAGTGCAAAGGTGCAAATCAGCCTTCGGGCTGTGCAAAGGTGGAAAGGTTGATACCGAAACAGAGTACAGAGTACGGAGGAAAGGTAGGGGCGTGGCTTCGCCGCGCCCTCCTTGGTTAGGAGTGCAAGGCGAAGCCTTGCCCCTACCCGAGCCAGAGCCATTCCCTATCCGCCAAACACTAACCGCTATCCGCCAACGACGGCACGCAGTGCCAACCCTACCCAAGGCAGTTAGCACGGGCGTCGATTGGCGAACGGACGCGACGCAGTCGCGCCCCTACCCGAGGCAGTTAGGATAGCACGTGGAGCTGTCCCTGCCCGATGCATGGGGGACCGGGGACCGGAGGGAGGCTTGTTTGCTTACTCCGAACTCTGTCCTCCTTCCCCCTTCCCACTTGTTTTCAGCGGGGGGATTGGTCAAAGTGGTTGTCTCCCCTGTACGCCCTTGGCTATCCGTTGTCTCATCACCGCTGGACCGACCCG
>Ga0209354_10000808_pt1 | contig 14269 bp, 20 predicted proteins | sample LauGreSpBDMM15DD_2_FD_187562 | JGI IMG/M metagenome (GOLD analysis project Ga0209354, IMG submission 187562) | Freshwater lake microbial communities from Lake Michigan, USA - Sp13.BD.MM15.DD (SPAdes) (version 2) | ecosystem: Environmental > Aquatic > Freshwater > Lake | place: Lake Michigan...
CATGCGAAATAAAGGCCATGAATTTAGCGCGGGTCGGGTTACCTATATGTTTGACGGCCAGATGCTCTGGTACAGTCTTCCTTCCGGCAGGGTGCTGTGCTATCCCAACGCCAAATTCGATGACGAAGGCAATGTGACATACACCAAAGCTGCTTGGAAACCCGCCGCCGATGCCAAAGAATGGCCCCGTGCCCGCCTGTGGCGCGGTCTGGCTTGCGAGAATGTAACGCAGGCCGTGGCCCATGACATCTTGCGCCATTCGCTGCGCCAGATAGATGATGTCGTCCTACATGTACATGATGAGATTGTTGCTGAGTGTCCGGCCCCCGTGGCCGAGTCAGTCAGCGCAGCCATGCACCGCGTCATGTGCGAACCACCAGCTTGGGCCGATGGCCTGCCGCTGGCGGCTGAAGGTGTCACCACAACAAGGTATTCGTAAAAAAGCCCCGGCGGTAAGGCCGGGGCTACAACTTCAAGGAGAAGGACAACATGATCGAGTTTATAGCATCTTTGGCCCCAGAGGGCGAAACAGCCCTGATAGTCAGGCAAAAACCCAAATTAAAAGACGGGGCGTTGGATTTTCACGCCGATGGGGCTGTCAAGGCCACCTGGCCGGCGTTCTTGCCCAGCCACAGAACCAAGGCCGGCGAGTCATGGTATGGCAACACCGCCAGCTTTATCGTGGAGCGCTTCAAAGACGGCCATGTCAGCGCCAGCGCCGCCAACTGCGAGTACATCTTGGTGATGATGCTGGACGACATAGGCACCAAGAGCAAGACGCCGCCCCTGCCGCCGACTTGGATCATGGAGACATCAGCCGGCTCGTTTCAGTGGGGCTACGCTTTCAACGAGCAGCCCACCAAGGGCGAGTTCAGCGCGGCCATCAAGGCCATCGCAGACGCCGGTTATACAGACCCTGGCGCCATCAATGCCGTGCGTAACTTCCGTCTGCCTGGCTCGGTCAATTTGAAGCCTGGGCGTGATAACTTTGAAGCCCGTCTGGTCGAGTTCCACCCAGAGCGTGACTACAGTCTGCCCGAGATATGCGCCGCGCTTGGCGTGACGCCGGCGCCTGCCGACAGCCTGACCCTGCGCCCCATCCGCATCAGTGACGATGGCGCTGACGATGTGATGACTTGGCTGTCAGCGCAGGGGCTGCTGCTGTCCAAACCGAACCAAGAGGGCTGGGCTGGCGTGATCTGCCCTAACTCTGCTGAGCATAGCGATGGCAACCCAGAGGGGCGCTACATGCCGGCCAATCGGGCCTACTGCTGCCTGCACGGCCATTGTGTCGATCTAGACTCCCGCACCTTCCTAGAATGGGTGGCTGAGAATGGTGGCCCCAAGCACACGCCTGGGCTGCGTGAGGAACTGTTCACCGCTGCGATGGAGGGCGCGCTTGCCAAGCTGACGCCGAACGACATATTCACAGACGAAGCCGCCGCCCGTATCGCAGAGACAGAGCGCAAGGAATTAGGCCGTATTGAGAAGGCCGACTGGTACGAGCGCTTCGCCTACATTCAGGACGATGAGAGCTATTTTGACATGCAAGACAGGCGCGAAGTCTCCCGCCAGACCTTCAACGCCCTGTTCAGGCACATCAGTTGCAAGTCGATCCACACCGGACGCAAGATCGAAGCGTCCATCTGCTATGACGAGAACCGCCAAGCCAAGGGCGCCAAGGCATTGGTCGGCATCACTTACGCCGCCGGCGAGTCGGTGCTGGTGACCAGAGACGGCGACATCTACGGCAACCGCTGGCGCGATGCGCGGCCAGCAGTCGCCGCCGGTGATGTGACCCCTTGGCTTGAGCATTGCCGGCTGCTGGTGCCCGAGGCCAAAGAGTTAGAGCATGTCCTAGATGTGATGGCGTTCAAATTGCAACACCCCGAGATTAAAGTTAACCATGCCATTCTGCATGGCGGCGATCAGGGGTCAGGCAAAGACACCATGTGGGCGCCGTTCATCTGGTCAGTGTGTGGCCCCCACCTGAAGAACCGAGGGCTGCTGGACAACGACACCATGAGCAGCCAGTTTGGCTACGCTCTGGAGTCTGAAATTCTGATTCTCAACGAATTGAAAGAGCCAGACGCCAAGGAAAGGCGCGCGCTGGCAAACCGCTTGAAACCTATCATTGCAGCGCCGCCCGAGATGCTCACGATCAACCGCAAGGGTTTACACCCATACGCGATGGCAAACCGCGTTTTCGTGCTGGCGTTCTCCAATGACCCCGTGCCCATCAGCTTAGACAGTCAGGATCGCCGCTGGATGTGCGTATGGTCACACGCCCCCAGAATGACCCCAGACGCCGCCGCCAAGATGTGGGCATGGTACAAGGCCGGCGGCTTCGCGGCCATAGGTGCATGGCTAGCGGCGCGTGATGTGAGCGCGTTCAATCCTGGTGCAGCGCCAATGATGACCGAGTTCAAGCTGAACCTAGTCGAGCATGGCTTAAGCATCGCAGAATCGTATCTTGTCGAGGCCATGCGCTTAAAAGTGGGCGAGTTCAGCAAAGGCGTCATTGGTAGCCCCTTTCACGCGGTCTGCGACCGGCTGGCAGGGTCAGCACCCGCCGGCGTTAAAGTGCCCCAGCAAGCGCTACTGCATGCGTTCAAAGAGGCCGGATGGGTTGATTGTGGCCGGTTGAAGTCACGGGACTATGACACCAAAAAGCACATCTATTGCGCGCCCGACATGGCCGACCGGCCAAAATCAGAATTGCGCCGTATGGTCGAGGATGCACCGCCGGCCGGCTTGGTCCGGGTGAAATAAAAAAGGGGCCCATTGGGCCCCTTATAGTTTGAGAATAATTGCGAGTAGTGCGGCCGCCAGCACCGCCAGAATCACGGCCACCGCGCCCGCTCTTCTAGTTCCTGAACAATGGCCGGATCAATGATGGCCGTGACGTTAACCCCGTTCAACCATGCGCCCACCAGCGTATAAATGTCCGGCCAGCCCGGCTCATCAATATTAGATGGTTCGCCGGCCTCAAATTCGAATTCGCACTCTAGGGTTAACCCTCGCACAACATATGGCACGCCTTTCATTTGATAACCCTCGCTGGTGCAATATACGCGTCGCGCCCGCGCTGCTTGAACCATGCAGCGATGCGCTGCGCTCGGTGCCGGGGCACCAGACGGCGCCCGACGGCCCGACTGTACCGGGCGCCCGGTGCGAATAATTGGATTGAGTACAGGGTCATGCGTCAACCCCTAGACTTTCCAGCAGCGTGCGCGCCTGTTCAATGGTGGCAATAGCTTCGTCGGTTTCATTGTGCGATAACTCGCAAAGGGCCGCATTCAATAGTTGCAAAACTAACCCGTAGGACGGGACCCGCATATCGATCATGGCGCCACCTCCACAATTCTATAATCGTCGGGGCTGTAGTCTGTCAAGTCGCCCGTTTTGACAAAATGCGCGAGGTCCGCCAAGTAACCCGTGAGTTCTGCTTGTGCAGCTTCGTAGGTTTCAAACGTGACTAAAACGTCGTTATCGGCGTCGGTCCAGACATTTTCCCAATTGGTGCACATGCGGGTTTGTACTTCGTAGGTCATGCTTCCACCTCCGCAAGCACTTCAGGGATAGCAGGGTCCAGCCCGGCCGGCGTGCGATTTAACGCGGGTTCAATAGTGCAGGGCGCCAAGTGCAGCCGGGCATGGTTCAGGGCCGTGTAGGCCGTTATGTAGTCACTGGTTAGCATGCAGTCCGGGTTAAATTGCGGGTAGTCGCGCTTGCTGCTATCGTGTTTTGCTTCGCCCTTAGGCCGGTTGATTTTTATGCGCCGGCCCTTGTCGATCTTAGCCAGTAGGTCCCGAATCGGTTCTGCATTCTCAGGCCGTACAGTAAGGCGCGCGCGCCCGTGCGTGATTGTGATCATGTAATTTACTCCAATAACGGGACAATTCGCCCGCCTATGCGCCCGCGTGAGCCGGCGCATAGACTGACATTGTCAGGCGCCCAATAAGAGTTTTTTAAGAAACGGGATAGCGTATCCCGTCAAATTCGATAACTCTTTCAACGTCATATTAGGGTTATTGTCATAAATCCGCTTTATGTCGTCGAGTGAAAGCCCGCTAATCGATTTTTTCATTGTGTAGCTCATTCGGTAATTTCCTTATCAAAAAATGTAAACATGTCGCACGCTTTGCAGTAGGCGCGCCGCTGCCCGCGTTTTGGCGCGGGTTCCGGGACCGTTGATTGATCAATCAATGGCCCGTTACAGTTAAAACACGGGACCGGTTCACCGGCCGGGATTGTGGGGAATAACTTATTCATGTCTATGGTCCTTATGTTGTATTCGCGCCCGCCGGCGCCGATGTCTGCAATTCGCGCGCCAACCGGGCGCGTCGTTTTAATTTTGATCATGCTGCAATACGGATAACGCGCCGGGCGTGCCCGCTAGCATGGTCCGCAATAACGACGTCGCGCGCCTGTATCGACGTGCCGGCGCATAGTGTGCACTTGGCGCATGTGGCGCGCCGGCCGGCTTCGGCCGACGCCGGGCAAATTGTCTCCCCGGCTTGCTTATCGACGCCTATGCTCACACGGAAAACCCGCATGCCAAGCAAATTAGCTTTTGCAGCTTCGTCGATCGTATCGGCCGACGCCATAACTAACGGCGCCCACGCGGCCGCGTCGAAGCCGGGCCGGTCCCATTGGTGCGTGTATCCGCGCCGGCCGGCCGCGTACCGGGTAATTTGCGCCCACATGCGGACCGGCGCGGCCGCAGGGTCTCCATACGTGCCAAGCCGGACAATTTTGCCCGCTAACGCGCGCGCTATTGTGGCCGGGTCCGCTTTTGTATAGCGGCCGCGCCGATAGGCTTCGTAAACCGAGCGGACCGAGCGGCCCACGTTAACGTAACACGGGGCCGCGCCATTGTCTTTTGCCAATAGCGGCCGATGCACGCATGCGCCACATATCGACGCATCGGCGCCGGTTTTCAGCGCGTCCGTCGGTGCGACGTCGGACCGAATGATAAAACTCTGCACAATGGCGCCGGTTTTGGCATTTTCGGACCCGTCGATTTTGTTAACGATAACGACAATGGGCGCGCCGTCGATTTGCGAGGGTCCCTCATACGCGATATAGCCTAGAAAATTTTGCATGTAATTTACTCTACTGTTAGCGGATCGGATTGTCCGCCTATGCGCCCGCATGTGGCGCATAGACTGAAAATCAGGGGATCAACACGTCAAAATAGGCCAGCATAAGCACTAGCAAGCAAGCCACAAAAAATAGCGCGCCGGCCGTGTTGACGATAGCGAGCGCTAAGCGGCCGCGTCGAGTGAAAATATTGCGTTGCATGTTGTCACCCCTCAATGGCCGGCATGTCGGTGCAAATACAAACGATGCGCTTAAAGCGCGGCGCGTCTGGTAGCGTAACGGCCGTCACATTGCGCCCTGTGTGCGTGTAGCTTTCAACGCGCATAGGCGCGCCGTGTACTTGGATCACTTGGCCGATTTTGTATGCGGCTTTAGGAATAAATGCGAATGTCATGTTGTGCCCCTTTAGTTGATTGATTAATAGTGTACATGATTTCCTTACAATAGCGGACTGGTGAGCCGGATCACATTAGCGCGTGTCGTGTCGCTCTGGTTAATCCAGCGTACGCGCCACGCTAGCATGTCATCCATGTTCGCCAGTAGGTGCAGCTTGGCTAGCGTCAAGCTATCGCCTACGCTGACATTTGCTAGCGTGTAGCGAAGCCCATTGTCGCGGATGCAGCGCTGGTGCAGTTTGTATTGTGTGCGTGTCATGTCGTTTGTCCTTTAAGTAGTGTTAAAAATCTGACCCTTTCATATATATAGCATAAGAGAATCGTGCCAGCTTTTGAAATGTCGTTGTAAAACAATAACTTACATGTTGTAAGCAAAACCCTATGTAAACAATTAACTTACACTTTTGTGGACCATGTGGGCAAAATTGCGGACATGGCGCGCGCCATGATTTGCCCACATGGCGCGCCAGTGAAAAAGGGGCTTTGTGGACAATGTGGACAATATATATATGAAAATAAGAAAACTATAAAAGTGTATACAATACCTGTATACAATGTTATAGCCCGCCGATTTTAAACGACGGTCCAAAGTGCCCACATTGTCCACACGTCACCGGCGCCAAAAAGCCCCGGCGGATGCATGTGGACCATGTGGACAATTTGTTTTTGCATGGTCCACAATGCCCACATGCGCCCGGCATGCGCGCGCCTGGTGATGCGCGCCGGCCCGGTGCCTGGTGATGCATTGGCCCGATACCGGTGGACATGTCCACATGGTCCACGCCCGGCCGGCATGTGAAGTGAGTGCTCACTCACCAAATTGTAAGTGAGTGCTCACTAACTTGTAAGTGAGTGCTCACATACCCTAGCTGTAAGTAAGTGCTCACTAACTTAGGGGGTGGGGGTAGGGCCGGCGGCCAGTGGGCCACGGTGGCGTAGGGGCTGCAAACAAAATTTTTTTTAGTATAAAATCCACGCACACGCACCCCGTGGCTGGAGAATCCATGTTTTACTCGCTTCCATTTGAGGCGCGCAAAGTCGAAGCGACAGAGGCGCGCTTAAACCGAATCTACGATGCTGCCAAGTTGGGCCTCAAAGGCGACAGCTTGGCTATGGCTGCGGGCATGTTGCCTACCGAGTACCGCCAACTGTGCCAGCTTGACCCGATTGCCGAGGTCGCCGCGTTAAAGGGCAAGGCTGATGGCGAGATAGAAGCCTCACGCCAACTGCACAAAGCTGCTGCCGAGGGGGACGCCAAGGCCAGCCTGGCAATACTGCAACACGTCCACGGCTGGGTCGCCAAGCAGGCCATCTCGATTGATGTGGATCAGCGCATCTCGATCACCGCCGCCTTGGCCGAAGCCGAGCGGCGCGTCATAGACGTTATTGCGCGCGACATATCCGACATGAACATCAACCAAGCCACCAATGCAGTCCACCAAGTACAGCGCTGAAGACGAACAAGAGTTGATGGCGCGGCTGTGGAGCCCAGCCATCAAGGACAACCCGCTGGCGTTTGTGATGCTGTTGTTCCCGTGGGGCGTCAAAGGCACGCCGCTGGAGCATTTCAGTGGGCCGCGCAAGTGGCAGCGCGAGGTGTTGCAAGACATCGCAAACCACATCAAGCAGAACAACGGCAAGATTGATTTTGATACCTTGCGCGAAGCGGTCGCGTCAGGCCGTGGTATTGGCAAGTCAGCGTTGGTCAGTTGGCTGGTGATCTGGATGCTGTCCACGCGGATCGGCTCGACAACCATCGTGTCGGCCAACAGTGAGTCGCAGTTGCGTAAGGTGACTTGGGCCGAGATTACCAAGTGGCTGGCGATGGGGCTGAACAGCCACTGGTTCGAAGTCAGTGCAACCAGCCTGCAACCGGCCAAGTGGCTGACCGAGTTGGTCGAGCGCGACTTGCGTAAGGGCACCAGGTACTGGGGCGTTGAGGGGCGGCTGTGGTCGGCTGAGAATCCAGACGCGTTCGCCGGCGTACACAACATGGACGGCGTGCTGGTCATCTTTGACGAGGCCAGCGGTATTGATGACGCCATCTGGGCGGTGACAGCGGGCTTCTTTACAGAGAACACACCAAACCGGTTCTGGTTTGCGTTCTCCAACCCGCGCCGCAACACGGGGTATTTTTACGAGACGTTCCACTCCAAGCGCGACTTTTGGAACACCAAGGTGGTGGACGCCCGCACGGTCGAGGGGACAGACAAGGCGGTCTACCAGCAGATCATTGACGAGTACGGGCCGGACTCAAGTCAGGCGCACGTGGAGGTGTACGGCCAGTTCCCAAGCGCGGGCGATGATCAGTTCATCGGCGCCAATACGGTGGACGAGGCCATGAAGCGGGTCAAGTACCAGGACTTGAGCGCGCCAATTGTGATCGGGGTCGATCCGGCGCGGTTTGGCGCGGACGCGACAGTCATTGCGGTCAGGCAAGGACGCGACATTGTGAAGATCATCAGGCACCGAGGCGATGACACCATGACGGTGGTCGGGCACGTGATCGAAGCGATTGAGGAATACAAGCCCACGCTGGTGGTCATTGACGAGGGCGGGCTGGGGGCGGGCATTGTGGACAGGCTCAAGGAGCAGCGCTACAAGATCAAGGGCATAAATTTTGGCAACAAGTCCAAAAACCCGATAATGTATGGCAACATGAGGGCGCAAATGTGGGGCGACATGCGGGAATGGCTCAAAACGGCCAGTATTCCGAACGACAGGTTCTTGAAGACGGACTTGATTTCGCCTATGATGAAGCCTGATTCACGTGGAACAATCTTTTTGGAGTCGAAAAAAGACATGAAATCACGCGGTTTAGCCTCGCCAGACGCTGCGGACGCTATTGCAGTGACGTTTGCCTTTCCCGTGGCCCATCGGGGCGAGTACAATGCGCGCACAACCACCCGCCGGACGTATTCAGACACTTCGGCCAACACATCTTGGATGGGAAGCTAGATGGCAACGAAAAAAACTGTTTCTTTGTCTGTCGGACGCGGTGAAAAACTGCCCGTATCCAAGGGCGCCGGCCTGACCGAGAAGGGTAGAGCCAAATACAACGCAGCTACAGGCAGCAATCTAAAAGCGCCAGCCCCAAACCCCAAGACCAAGGCAGATCAAGGCCGCAAGGATTCATTTTGTGCAAGAATGGGCGCCGTAGCGGCCAACGCTAAAGACGGCGAACGCGCCAAAGCGGCCCTTAAACGATGGAAGTGCTGATCATGGCAACAAAACCTGGACTCTACGCAAACATTCACGCTAAACAAGAGCGCATCAAAGCCGGCTCTGGCGAAAAGATGAACAAAGTTGGCAGCAAAGCTGCGCCGACCAAGCAAGACTTTATAAAGTCAGCTAAAACTGCGAAGAAAAAATAATGTCTAACACTAAAGCAACGGGCGTTGCGTACCTAGACCCAGAGTTCACTACTTGCTATGCCAGTGAAGAAATTGGCTACGCCCTTGCCGGACAAGGCGCGGTAACTCAAGAGACAAGCAAGTCAACTGGCGTCACGCTTAACGCAAGCATGGGCCGAATTACAACAAACGGCGCAACGCTCAACACGTTGACCAATGTAACTTTCACACTGACCAACAGTTTGATCAGCGTTAAAGATGTGATTATTTTGAACGTAAGTTCTGGTGCTACATCGGGCGCGTACAACTGCTGGATCAGCAGCATGAGCGCGGGCACTTGTACGATTACGCTGCGAAACATCAGCGGTGGCAATCTATCCGAAGCGGTTGTAATTAACTTTGCGATCATTCACGGAGCGTCTTAACATGCCTCTCGTTAAATCCAAAACACCCGAAGCCTTTCGCAAAAACGTCAAGGCCGAAGTGGCTGCTGGCAAGCCTGTGAAGCAGGCTGTGGCAATTGCTTACTCGGTCAAGCGTAAAGCAGAAAAGAAAAAATAATGGCAGACCCAACAGGCATAGTCGCCGCCGCAGCCGTTGCTGTCGGTGGTTCGGCCAAAGACAAAAGCGATGCGGATGTGTTGGCAACAGCACGCTCGCGTTTGGACATGGCTGTCTCGGCTCTGTCTGAGTCGCGTGAAGATGAAGTAGACGACCTGAAGTTCTACGCCGGCTCACCCGACAACCACTGGCAATGGCCGGCTGATGTGCTGGCGACTCGCGGCGCGGTGCAGGGCCAGACGATCAACGCACGGCCATGCCTGACAATCAACAAGCTGCCGCAGCACGTGCGTCAGGTGACAAACGACCAGCGGCAGAACCGCCCAGGCGCTAAAGTTATTCCCGTAGACGACAACGCTGATGTGGAAGTTGCCGATATTTTCAACGGCATGATTCGCCACATTGAATACATTTCGGATGCGGATGTGGCCTACGACACGGCCTGCGAAAACCAAGTGTCCTACGGCGAAGGCTATCTGCGCCTGCTCACAGAGTACTGTGACGACAACACGTTTGACCAAGACATCAAGATCGGCCGCGTTCGCAACTCGTTCTCGGTCTACATGGATCCGATGATCCAAGACCCTACCGGCGCGGACGCCAAGTATTGTTTCATCACCGAAGACCTGACCCGCGCAGAGTACGAGCGTCAGTACCCAGACGCAGCGCCCATTACAACTTTGCAATCTTTGGGTGTGGGCGATCAGTCGATCAGCAACTGGCTCAACGAAGACACGATCCGTGTCGCTGACTACTACTACATCGACTTTGACCGCGCTACGCTGAACCTGTACCCTGGCAATGTGACTGCCTTTGAGGGCACGCCCGAGGACAAGCAGCTAAAAGCCCTCTACGGCAAGCCCAAAAAAAGCCGCGAGGCCGACCGTCAAAAGGTCAAGTACTGCAAGATCAACGGTTACGAAATTCTTGAGAAGCGCGATTGGGCGGGCAGATACATCCCCGTGATCCGCATCGTTGGCAACGAGTTTGAAGTCGATGGCCGGTTGTATGTGTCGGGCTTGGTGCGTAACGCCAAAGACGCTCAGCGCATGTACAACTACTGGGTTTCACAAGAGGCCGAGATGCTGGCCTTGGCCCCCAAAGCACCGTTTATCGGCTACGGCGGGCAGTTTGAAGGCTACGAAGACAAGTGGAAGACCGCAAATACGACTAACTGGCCGTATCTGGAGGTCAACCCAGACGTCACAGACGGCCAAGGCGTTGTTTTGCCGCTGCCGTCTAGGGCACAACCACCAATGGCCTCCAGCGGCCTGCTGCAAGCCAAATCAGGCGCTTCTGAGGACATTAAGTCCACAACCGGCCAATACAACGCTTCTTTGGGCATGAGCAGCAACGAACGCTCAGGCAAGGCCATTTTGGCCCGCCAGCGTGAAGGCGATGTGGGCACATACCACTACGGCGACAACTTGGCCCGTGGTGTTCGGCATGTGGCCCGCCAGCTTGTGGACTTGATCCCTAAAATTTACGACACCCAGCGCATTGCTCGCATCATCGGTGAAGATGGCGAGACAAAAATGGTCAAGATCAACCCTGATCAAGATCAGCCGGTCAACAAGATCGTTGACGAGCGCGGTATTGTGATGGAGAAAATCTACAACCCTGGCGTTGGCAAGTACGATGTGGTGGCTACCACCGGCCCAGGCTACGCGACCAAGCGTCAAGAGGCGCTGGAGGCGATGGCCCAACTGTTGCAAGGCAACCCACAACTGTGGGCGGTGGCCGGCGATCTGTTTGTCAAAAACATGGATTGGCCTGGCGCGCAAGAGATGGCAAAACGCTTTGCCAAGACCATTGATCCGAAGCTGATGAGCGATGGTGAGGACAATCCAGAACTGCAAGCCGCGCAGCAGCAGATGCAAGCAATGGGTCAGGAAATGGAGCAGATGCACCAGATGATCCAGAACGTGGGCAAGTCCATTGAGATGCAAGAGCAGCGCCGCAAGGACTACGAAGCTGAGATCAAGGCTTACCAAGCTGAGACGCAACGCATCACCGCCACGCAAGCTGGCATGAACGAGCAGCAGATTCAGGACATTGCTATGGGCGTAGTTGCCGCCGCAATGGAGTCCAACGGCCAGTTGAACAACATTCCTGAGATGCCGGAGCAGCAAATGGATGTGGGCATGGACGGTATGCCTGAGATGCCAGCGCCTATGCAACCGATGGAGATGCCACAATGACCGCCGCGCAATTGATGGGCTTGCTGTTTTTGGGCCGTAACGTAGCGCACTCGGTTCACTTGAACACCCGCAGCTATTCCAAACACGTTGCGTTGCAGACGTTCTACGACAACGTAATTGATGTGGCCGATGCTTTTGCCGAAGCCTACCAAGGCCGCAACGGCTTGATCGGCCCGATTGCCATCCCTGCGGCCAAGAAGACCACCAACATCATTGAGTTCTTGCAAGACCAGCTTTCTGAGATTGAAAAAGGCCGCTACGATGTGTGCGATAAATCTGACTCATCGCTACAGCAATTGATTGATAATATCGTTGAGTTGTATCTTACAACCCTGTACAAACTGAAATTTTTGGCATAAGGAAACATCATGGCTAACTACACACAAGCTGCTGCAACAACCCAAGTTAAAGTTGGCGCCGGCAAGCTGTTTGGCATCTTTGTGTCAGCATCTTCAAGCGGTACTTTGACGGTCTATGACTCGGGTGCTAAAAACACCGGCGACCCCAAGATTTCGGACACATTCAGCGTATCAGCGGGCACGACCTATCTGAACATCCCCGCTGGTTTGTTTTTTAACAAAGGTTTGTACATTGTTCTTGCTGGCACTTCTGCCGCATTTACAGTAGCGTACGATTAATCTGATACATTTACCCAAACCGTATCGGCCAGGTTGACCGAGGAATCCAAGGATTCATAAATGTTAGAAGAAGTACCAGCGGAGTCACTACCCGTGCCAGAACAGGAAGCAACGGCTGCACCTGCGACTGAAGTTCAAACGCCGGAAACGCCAGAAGTAGCGACCAAGACATTCTCGCAAGAGGAACTTGACGCAGCAATTGGCAAACGCCTCGCAAGAGAGCAACGTAAGTGGGAACGGGAACAAGCGCAGCGCCAAGTGGAAACACAGGTGTTGAAGTCTGCCCCCGCAGCATCCGTTGATCAGTTTGAGTCTACTGAAGCCTATGCGGAAGCATTGGCGTTACAGAGGGCTGAAGAACTGATCGCTAAACGTGAAGTTGCCAAGCAGCAATCGCAAATTCTTGAAAGCTATCAGGAACTTGAGGAAGCAGCGCGGGACAAGTACGATGACTTTGAACAAGTCGCCTACAACCCAAAACTGCCGATCACGAACGTGATGGCCGAAACGATTCAGTCTTCGGATATTGGCCCTGAGTTAGCTTACTATCTCGGTTCAAACCCCAAGGACGCGGAGCGTATCGCCCGTATGACGCCACTCGGTCAGGCGAAAGAGATTGGAAAGATTGAGGCCAAATTGGCCGCAGAACCTCCGGTCAAACGAACAACGTCAGCGCCAGCGCCGATTTCACCTGTCACCGCCCGAGCCTCCGGCTCGCCAGCACTTGACACTACAGACCCGCGGTCTATCAAGACCATGACGGCCTCGCAGTGGATTGAAGCTGATAGGGCGCGCCAGATGAAGAAGCTAGAAGCACTGCGTATCCGCTAACTTTTTTTAGGAAATTTACAAATGTCAAACTCGATTCTTACCATCGACATGATCACGCGCAAAGCGCTTGAGATTCTCGAAAACAACCTGGTTCTTACCCGTAACGTCAATCGTCAGTACGATGACAGCTTTGCTGTCGAAGGCGCTAAGATTGGCTCCACACTGCGTATCCGTCTGCCTGACCGCGCACTGGTTACTGACGGTGCCGCCCTGCAAGTTCAGGACGACAACGAGCAGTTCACCACTCTGGCTGTTTCTACCCAAAAGCACATCGGTGTCAACTTCACATCTGCTGAATTGACTATGCAATTGGATGACTTCGCAGAGCGTGTTCTTAAGCCGCGTATTAGCCAGTTGGCCTCCAGCATTGATGCTGACGTTGCCAATGCGTACAAAACCATCGGTAACACCGTTGGCACGCCTGGCACCACTCCTTCGACTTCGCTGGTGCTGCTCCAAGCCCAACAAAAGCTGAACGAGAACGCTGCTGTGATGTCGCCACGTTACGCCACCGTAAACCCTGCGGCCAACGCCGGTCTGGTTGAAGGTATGAAAGGTCTGTTCAATCCGACCGACACTATCTCCAAGCAGTTCAAGAACGGCATGATGGGCACTGGCGTGTTGGGCTTTGATGAAGTCAACATGTCTCAGTCGATCAAACAGCACACCACTGGTTCACGTAGCGCAAGCGCATCCACACTGGTGAAGACCCCAGGCGTTACCGCCGAAGGTGCTTCTTCCATTCTGTTGGAACAAGGCTCTGTGTCTACCACCATCAAAGCTGGTGACGTGTTCACAGTCAGTGCTTGCAATGCTGTCAACCCACAGACCCGCGAGTCCACTGGTTCGCTGTTCCAGTTCGTTGCTCTGGCTGACGCCACTGCTTCGTCCGGCACTTGGACTGTGACTGTTGCTCCGATGTACTCGGCCAACCACGCTCTGGCTACTGTGGATGTGCTGCCTGCAACTGGCGCAACTGTGACCTTCGTGGGCGCAGCTTCTACTCAGTACGCTCAGAACTTGGTCTACCACAAGGATGCCATCACGTTCGCCACTGCTGACCTGTTGCTGCCACAAGGCGTTGACATGGCTGCTCGTGCCGTTCACAACGGTATCAGCCTGCGCGTTGTTCGTCAGTACGACATCAACAACGACCGTATGCCTTGCCGTATTGACGTTCTGTA
>Ga0209354_10000825_pt1 | contig 14021 bp, 19 predicted proteins | sample LauGreSpBDMM15DD_2_FD_187562 | JGI IMG/M metagenome (GOLD analysis project Ga0209354, IMG submission 187562) | Freshwater lake microbial communities from Lake Michigan, USA - Sp13.BD.MM15.DD (SPAdes) (version 2) | ecosystem: Environmental > Aquatic > Freshwater > Lake | place: Lake Michigan...
ATCAACTCTCTCTCGTTTAGCCATGACCAGCCTGAACTGGCGGCAACTGGTCACGACCTGCCCCGATTAGAAACGCCTGTGGCTGAGCATGCCGGGTCATTTGGTGCTGATCTGGGGGGCTGGGCTTTAGAGGTGTTGCAATTAGATTTAATGCCTTGGCAGCTGCACACGTTGACCAATCAGCTTGCGCATGACGCTGATCTAAACCTTTTGCACCGTAATAGTCTTACGTCGACTGCCCGGCAAAACGGTAAGACCGTTGCACTAATGGCATTGGTCGGTTTTTGGTTGACTGAAATGCCTAAGATACGGCGCGAACGGCAGCTGGTGTTATCTACGGCCCACCGTCTAGATTTGGCGGTCATGCTGTTTGAGGAATTAGCGCCAATCCTGCAAAATCGTTTTGGGGCAACAACCATGAACACTTACGGGCGCAACCAGCTGGTTATGCCTGACGGTACCAAATGGATAGTTAGGGCTGCCGGGCCGTCAGTCGGTCACGGCATGTCACCAAACCTTATTGTGGCAGACGAAATTTGGGACATTTCTAGCGAGGTAATTGACGGCGGCCTAATCCCGTCGCAACGCGCCAAACGAAACCCGTTGCTATCTATGTGGTCAACGGCAGGCACCGAACGTAGTCGAGCAATGCTTAAATGGCGTGAGCAAGGCCTACGCGCAATAGACGAAAACACGCCAACCCCGTACTATTTCGCAGAGTGGTCACCGCCACCCGATCTAGACCCAATGACCCCAGCGGCATGGGGTTGGGGCAACCCAGCACTTAGCCACACGCTGACCCCAGAAACAATCGCAGCCGAAGCCCAAAACCCAGACCGCGCACAATTCCTCAGAGCGTCAGTAAACGTTTGGGTAGCCAGCGACCAAGGCTGGCTGCAGCCCGGCACATGGCCTGCCCTTGAGTGGCTAAAACCTGTACCTGCAGGCGGTGTACTTGCCATAGAAAACAGCGTCGACGAAAGCCGATACTTTGGGCTACGGGCCGTGCCACTACCAGACGGGCGCACCTGCCTAACCGTTGCATTTGTCGTTGGCACCTACGCCGAAATGTTGCAGGCCGCCCAGCCGTACATAGATCAGCCAAACATTGCGTTTGCTGTCACCCCGTCTATTGACCTGCATTGGCCTACTGCGTTAGAACGTCGCAGGCAGGTAGTTGGCTACGGCGAAATGGTCAAATGGACAGACCCTGTAAGGCAACTAATTAGGCAGGGCATGGTGGTACACAGCGGCGAAACCATGCTTGCTGAACACATGCAGCGAGCTGTAGCGGTACGGTCACAGAACAGCATTGCGTTATCGTCGCAACGCTCACCCGGCCCAATTGAGCTGGCACGGTGCGCCGTATGGGCAACAGCGTTGGCAAGTAAACCAAAAGCGCAAGGCAAACCAGCGTTTGGCATAGCCAGTTAACTAGCCTGTGCGGCGGTGGCATAGGTGTTAACAAACCCATTCTGTCGGGCAAGCCAGCGCCTATGCCACTACTACACCGCTGGCGTAGGTAATACTTAACGCATGGGTTTATTTAACCGCGTCACCAAGGCTGCAATTAGTCCTACGCCAACCAAGGCCGCTGCAGCTGGCGGCTATTCGCCTAACAGCGCTGGGTTGGGTGCAGCAATGGTCGGGCAGTACTACACCTACCAAGAAGGTGACGCGCGCAACCGTGCAGTATCCGTGCCAACAATTAACAGGGCGCGTGACCTAATGGCAAGCGTCATTGGCTGCATGCCACTAAAAATGTACAACGAAATTTGGAACGGTGAACAACTAGAAAAAGTGCCGCTAGCGCCACGCACTTGGCTACGTCGACCCGATCCAACGGTGCCATACCAATTTATTATGTCGTGGACATTTGACGATTTACTATTTTTTGGTAGGGCGTTTTGGTACATCACCAGCCGCACAGCTGACGGCTACCCGGCAACGTACACGCGTCTGCCAGCTGGCAGCGTCACAACTACCGACATGGTTGGCCCCGTATGGTTTGCACCGTCGCAACAAGTTTATTTTAATGGCGGTCAACTAGACCCTAAAGACCTAGTGCAATTTCTTAGCCCGGCGCAAGGCCTGATCTATGCCGCACCTAGCGCAATAGAAACGGCCCTAAAACTTGAGGCTGCACGCAACCGCAATGCGTCGAGCGCTATTCCTGCCGGGATACTTAAACAAACAGGCGGCGAACCGTTAAGCGCACAAGAGCTAGCCGATCTAGCAGCGTCGTTTAATGCAGCACGCGCCACAAACCAAACCGCTGCCCTAAACGAATACCTGAACTACCAAGAGACATTGACTAGCCCAGACAAAATGTTGCTAATTGAGAGCAGCCAATACCAATCGTTAGAGTGCGCCCGACTAGCAAACGTGCCACCGTACCTAGTCGGTGTTGCAACTGGGGCGTACTCTTACCAGTCAGCGCAACAGGCCCGTGCCGATCTCTACATTTTTGGTGTCAAAATGTACGCAGAGGCAATTGCCCAAACGCTGTCATTAAACAACATTTTGCCAAGCGGCACATACGTAGAATTTGACGCAGAGGGATACCTAGCCGAAAACTACGCAGCTGATCAGGCCGACGAACCGCAACAAAACACACAAGAGCAACTAGCAACAAGGTAGGCAATCATGATCAAATTTATTGCAGGCGAATTTACTGTTGACAAAACAGCCGCCAACGGCGAAGGCAAACGCATGATCTCAGGCGTAGCCGTGCCATACAACGTGTTTGCCACCGTGTCAGACGGCAGCGAAATAATGTTTATGCCCGGCAGCCTGCCAGTTGACGGCAAAGCCCCCCGATTGTTTATGTACCACGACCACAGCCAACCCGTAGGCGTAGTAACCGAACGCGTAGACACCGAACAAGGCATGATGTTTACCGCCAAAATTAGTGCCACAACCCTAGGCAATGACGCGCTAATCATGGCCCTAGACGGCACAATTGACCAAGTATCTGTGGGCGTAAACCCAACCAAATTCAGCTACGACGAAAACGAGCGCATGATCGTTGAGGCCGCTGACTGGCTAGAGCTGTCGCTAGTGCCTATCGGCGCATTTGGTGACGCAGCCAACATTACAGACGTAGCCGCAAGTATCCCCCAAAACACTCAACCCGTAAGCCATAATGAACCTGTGACCACAGAGGAGAAAACCAACATGTCAACCGAAACCAGCACCGCAATCGAGGCAACAATTCCAACCCCGGCATTGCCAGCACAACCTAAACGCCGATTTGACCTGCCAACCGCAGGCGAATACATGGCGGCCTATCACATTGGCGGCGAAAGTTTCCGCAACGTGCAAGCTGCAGTAAAAGATTTTGTGTCAAGCAAGCAAACCGCATTGCAGGCCGCTGCAGGTGACGTGCTTACCACCGATACACCCGGCTTGTTGCCAGTTCCCGTGCTTGGGCCAGTCATGGCAAACCTTGGATACCAGAGGCCTGTTGTTTCAGCAATCGGCGCACGCGCAATGCCAGACGGCGGCAACCAAAAAACGTTTGTTCGCCCAACATGGACTACGCACCCAAGCGTTGCAACACAATCAACCGAACTTTCGTCAGTTAGCGCAACTACGCCTGTAATTGCGTCAAACGTAGTTACTAAAACCACGTTGGCTGGGTCAGTTACATTGTCGGTGCAAGACATTGACTTTACGTCACCAGCCGCATTGGAAATTATTTTGCAGGACTTGGTAGGCCAATACATGTTGCAAAGTGACGCGCTTGCCTGCAGTCGCATTACAACTGGTGCTAGCGCCTCAGGTTCGACATGGACTGTTACCGCAGACAATCCAAGCACGCTTATTGCTGCTATCTATGACGCAGCAACCGACATTTTGAGCGCAACAAACTTTTTGCCAGATCACGTGTTTGTTTCGCCAGACGTTTGGAAAAAGTTGGGCAGTCAGCTTGACGGTGACAAGCGCCCAGTATTCCCTTACACGGGTGCCGCTGGCCTTATGGGTGTAAACGGCATTGGCACAGCAAACGTGACCGTTGCAAACACGTTTAACCCGTTTGGGCTAAACCTTGTTGCAGATCGTGCATTTGCTGATAACACTCTTGTTGTGGCACGCGGTGTAGGCATTGAGTTTTATGAGCAAGTGCGAGGCTTGCAATCAGTTGAGGTGCCGGGAACCTTGGGCCGCACGTTTAGCTATTACGGCTACGTTGCAACCTTTATCCCTTACAGCTCAATGGTCAAATCAATCGCTATTGCCTAAGCCAAGGAAGGCCTGACTATGGCCGTCTACACGGTTACGTTTAAGCAACTAATAGACGGCTACGCCGTGCTACAAACGTTGACACCTAACGAGATAGAGGTTGGGCGCTCAATTACTGTTGCAACCGTAGGCGCACCGTTTAACGGCACGTTTACTGTGTACGCATTGCCACAGTACGAATACGTTGGCTTAGACGGCGAAGGCAATTTGCTATACAACGTAGACATTGCCGTACCTAATCAGGTGTTGTTTGCCGTTACAGGCTCAGACGTAGACCGCACCGCTGCCACAGGCACGATCACGTTTACCGTTACCTGCACATGGATTACGGCAGCACAAATTGAGGATTGGCTAGGCATAGGCACAGCAAGCGCACTCGACACCGCATTTTTGACAACTTGCGCTTCAGCTGCGAACCAGTTTGCGTTTAGGCGTAGGTATGAGGCCGGGTACTTTGACAGCGCCACAACGTCACCAAGCGGCGACGTAACGCTAGGAACAATTATGTTAGGTGGCGCTTACTATCGGGCTAGGGGCAGCATTGACACGTTTGCCAGCTTTAACGAAATGGGTACAGCGCCAACAGTTGGTATGTCGCCAATGATTAAACAGTTGTTAGGTATTGACCGCCCACAGGTCGCATAATGCCTGTTGCCTACACAGACCTGTTTAACAACGCTTTAGACGATTTAGCAGCCACGCTGACAACCGTTACAGGCCTGCAAGTAGTAACAGACCCCCGAAACCTTGTGCCGCCGTGTGTGCTGCTAGGCGCACCGTCATTTACAGCCTTTAACTACAACGCAGTACGCATGACCTACCCTTTACAGATCGTGACGCTAGGCCCTAGCAACCTTGACGCAATGCGCAGCTTGCTGAACCTCTCAGCGCTAATCCTGTCTAAAAATGTGGCTGTCACAGACGGCAGGCCAACGACACTAGAAATAGGCGGCGTAATGCTCCCTGCCTACGAACTGACCGTAGAAATGAGAGCGTCGACTACATGACCGACGTTGAGTATCGCATTGTTAGCCACCGCGTAGGCGAGCCGGGCAGCCTGTTTGTGCCTAAACAAGGCATAAACGTTGAGGCCTTAGTAGCAGGCGGTTTTATTGTGGCGGTAACAGTATCCACCGCAACACCGTCTAAGCGCCGTAAAGTAAACACAGCACCAGAGGAGTAACTCACATGGCAACCAATCAGTACCTATCTAACCCAGTTGTTAAAATTAACGCTGTTGACCTAACGGGTTTTTGCACCGCAGCTAGCGTCATTCAGCGTTTTGAGCCGCTTGACAACACTACTTTTGGGCAAACAGACCGCAGCTATGTAAAAGGCTTAGGCGATCACGAAGCAACCGTGACATTGCTGCTGACCTATGCCGCGTCAGAAACTTACGCAACATTGGCAACGTTGGTAGGCACAACCACCACCGTTGTTGTTAAACCGACCAGCGCTGCAGACAGCGCCACAAACCCCGGCTTTACTTTGACTGGGGCGCTGCTAGCTGAACTGCCAGTTATTAACGCAAGCCTTGGCGAGCTACAAACCGTAGACATTGTTTTCCAAGGCGGCGTTTACAGCGCAGACGTAACCCCATAACTAAGACCTAAAACCAAATAGACAGAAAGGCATTATGAAAATCAAACTACGTGTAACCGTTACACCCGGCAGCGAGCCAGTCGAGGTGCTAACAAACCTGTTGTGCATTACAGAATGGGAACGCACAGAAAACCGCAAGGTAACTGACGGGCGTGGCATTGGTATGGGTGACATGGTGTCTTGGGCGTTTTTTATGTTTAAGCAATCAGGCCGCGCTATGCCGCAAGCCAACGCGCAAGAGTGGCTAAAACAAAACCCTGACATGGAAATTGAGGCCGTAGACCAAACCGACCCAAACCCTACGGGCGCGGCAGCTACCGCCGCCAACTAGCAGAGGTTTTGGTAGCAACAGGGTGGTGGCCGCCAGCAATCCCGTTTGAGGCTAAAGATTTGGCTACTGTGGTAGTAGTCCTAAACAAGGCGGCGAAACAATGACAACCAGCACATCTGTAGGCGTGTTTGGTGTCAAAGAGGCGCTTAAAGAGTTGCGCGACATTGACCCTGAGCTTCGCAAGCTAATTAACGCACGCGCGAAAGACGTAGTAAAGCCTGCAACAGACGCAATGAAAGCGCAATACCCGGCACGTTTATTGTCGGGCATGGCACGCAACTGGCAACAGCGAGGCCGCCAATTATTCCCTTACGATCAGGCCGCTGCACGTCGAGGTGTAACGCTAAAGGTCAACACCAGCAAAAAATCTACGTCTGTTATCAGCATTATTCAGAAAAACCCAGCGGCTGCAATTATTGACATGGCAGGCAAGGGTGGCGGCGGTAGCGCACAGGGCAGCCGTTTTGCTGACGCGTTAACCGCATTCTTTGGGCAACCGTCGCGCGTGATGTGGCCTACGTATGACAAAAACAGCGCCAACGTTACAGAAAACATGCAAGAAGTAGTTAACGATCTTATGGCAGCTGTTGGCAAGAGAGTGATCTGATGGGCATTTTAATTCCGATTATTTCAGAGTTTGACAGCAAGGGCATTGACAAAGCGGTTAAAGAATTTAATTCGTTAGAGGGTGCTGGCGCTAAAGCAGGTTTTGCAATACAAAAAGCGGCGTTACCTGCAGCTGCAGCAATCGCAGGCCTAGCAGCCGGGTTAGGTATGGCTACTAAGGCCGCTATGGAGGATGCAGCCGCGCAGGAACAATTAGCAGGTGTAATTACACGGTCAACGCTTGACGCAACGCAAGACGCAATAGACGTTAACGAAAAGTTTATTAGCAGCCTTAGTCGGGCTACTGCTACCGCTGATGACGCGTTAAGGCCTGCATTGGCAACGTTGGTGCAATCAACAGGTGATCTGACGTTTAGCCAAGAGCTACTGCAGCAGGCGCTCGACATTAGCGCTAGCACAGGCAAAGACCTAGGCACGGTTACAGACGCGCTAAGCAAGGCGTACAACGGCAACATGAAAGGCCTAAAAGCCTTAGACGCGTCATTAATACCACTAATTGCAGACGGGCAATCGTTTGATGACGTAATGATTGCGTTGGCTGGCACTACTGGCGGCGCAGCTGCAGACGCAGCCAACACGGCTGCCGGGCGCATGGCAAACCTAAAAATACAAATGGACGAAACAAAAGAAAGTATTGGCGCGGCCTTGTTGCCTGTAGTGCAAAAATTGTTAGACATTTTGCTACCTGTTGCGTATTGGGCGCAAGAAAACACAGGGCTGTTTTTAGGGTTTGCAGCGGTTATTGGTGGCCTGTCAATTGCCGTGTTAGCAGCTAACGCAGCCATGAAAATTTACCAAGCAACGTTAGTAATAGTAAAAGTAGCGCAAGCAGCGCTTAATTTTGTTATGTCAGCCAACCCCATTGGGCTAATTGTGATTGCCATTGCAGCTGTTGTTGCAGCGTTTATTATCCTAGAAAAACGGTTTGGCCTTGTCAGCGCAGCCGTTGAGGTCATTGGCGACGTGTTTTACAAGTTTCTAATACAGCCAATTGCTACAGCACTTAGTTTGATCGGCAAGCTAATTAGCGCATTAGGCAAAATACCCGGTTTAGGCGCATTAGGCAGCGTTGTTGGCGGTGCAATAAAAGGCATACCCGGCCTTGCAGCTGGCGGCATTGTTACGCAACCGACCCTTGCCATGATTGGTGAGGCAGGCCCAGAGGCTGTTATCCCACTTAATCGACTAGGCGGCGGTGGCATAACCGTAAACGTCATGGGCGGCCTAGCCACCAGCGCCGAAATAGGGCAGGCTGTTGTTAACGCAATTAGGGCTTACAACCGATCTGCAGGCCCGGCAAACATAGCGGTTGCCTAATGCCCGGCTCAACAATCGTTCAGTCAGGTGATTACGACCTATTTATTGACACAGGCACATTGCAAGACGCTTTCACGCTTGACACGTCGCTACTAGACGGCACAGACGTTTTAGACGGCTCAACCACATTTGCCAAGGTTACGTTTGGCACGCTCAATGTAAACATACGTCGAGGCCGCCAAGACCAAGGCGATCAATTTAGCGCTGGCACAATGACGTTTACGTTAAACGACACGTTTGCTGACGGCGTGTTTAATCCGTTTGACACCGTAAGCCCGTTTTATGACACGACAAACAACCAGCCGGGGCTAGCACCTATGCGCGAGGTGCAATTCGTGCGGTATGACAGCCTTGGTGACCCTGAGGATTTGTTTAAGGGTTACATAGTTAATTATGACTACGCGTTTACGTTGGGCGGCCTAAACACGGTGTCTGTGTATTGCGCCGATCAGTTTTATCTACTTGCGCAAACCGTGTTAGATGAGCTAAACGTTACGGCTGAGCTGTCGGGCGCACGCATAGCCACCGTGTTAGCCCTGCCTGAGGTAAATTACACCGACCCGACAAACATTGCCACAGGCACAGTAGACCTAGGCCATGACGCTGCCTACACCGTGCCTGCAGGTACAAACGTGTTGGCGTACCTGTCGCAGATAAACGACACAGCCGAATTTGGGCGGCTGTTTATGTCGCGTGACGGGGTGCTTACATTCCAAAACAGGGTAGGCAACACGCTGAGCGCGCCAGTAGTTGACTTTCATGATGACGGCACAAACACACCGTATGACACCGTTGGCATAACCTTTGAGGCTGATCAGGTAGTTAACCGGGCGGTGGTAACGGCCTTAGATGACAAGACGGCTACCGACAGCGACCCTGCCAGCATTGCGACCTACTTTACGCAGACAACCAGCATTACTAACAGCTTGCTGCATGTGCAAGGGCAGATAGATGACGCGGCGGCCTACCTGTTAAATGGTGAGCCTGAGGCACGGTACACCGACGTTGGCACAACATTTGCCAGCCTGTCTACCGCTGAGCGTGACGCGGTAGCCATAGTCGACATAGGTGACACAATCACCATAGAAAAAACCTTTACGTCTGGTACAGGCACAACCGAATTGGCCCAAGAGCTGTCGGTAGAGGGTGTTGAGCATGCCATAGATTTTGGCAGCGGTCACCGGATCACATTCTTTACAGCCCCAACCACCATTGTTTACGAGCTAATTTTAGATGACGTAACCTATGGCATTATTGACGCAGAAAATGTCCTAGGCTGACCGTATGGGCGCTAACGCACAGACCGAAGTACCAACGTTTACCGCGTCGCAGGTATTGACCGCCGCGCAAATGAACACAAGCGCCCGCACGGGTGTACCCGTGTTTGCAACTACCGTTACGCGTGACGCCGCATTTGGTGGCGCAGGCGAAAAGACACTTGCCGAAGGCCAATTGTGTTATTTGGAAAGCACAAACGTAGTCCAGTATTACGACGGCGCAGCATGGGCTACCGTTGGGCCTAGCACGGCGGGCGGCATTGTGTTTGTTAGCGGTGCCGCGTTCACAACTGTTTCTAGCGTCAGTTTGGCGGCTAGCACGTTTACTAGCACCTACCGCAATTATCGGATTATTTTGCACATTACAGCTTCGGCTAGCGCAACAGTTAGCACTATGCGTATGCGTGCAAGCGGCGTTGACGATAGCGCCGCTAGTTATCGCTACGCTTCGCGTGGCCTTAGTAGCACAAACGTAGCATTTGACTCAAACAATAATTCCACAACTTCGTGGCAGATCATAAGCACAAACACCGACCCGCAACCCAGCGTGATGGTTATTGACGTTATTGCGCCACAAGTAGCAACCCAAACACTTGTAACGGGTACATTTTCGTTTTCTGACAACACTTACGGCCAACTTACGCAAGTTTTTGGCGGCCGTTTTGCTGCTAACACACAGTTTGACGCGCTTAGTTTTTTATTTGCAGGCAACATGAGCGGCGTTTATCGTGTCTACGGCTATTCAGACAGTTAGGACAACATGACAAAACCAAACGTATTAGACGGCAACGAAATGCGCGAAATGACCGACAGCGAACACGCAGCGTATCTTGCGTGTTTTGTCGAAGTAGAAAAGAACGAAACCGCGGCACAACAGGCAGCGACGGCAACAGCAACATCACGGGCTAGCGCACTTGCAAAACTTGCCGGGCTAGGGCTAACAGATGACGAAATTAACGCGCTAGTTGGCTAAACATGAACAAAAACGCACAACTACAAACAGCTGACCAAACCTTAAAAGGTGCTGTCATGGCGTTAGGTAGCTACGTTGCACACAAAAACAATGTTGACCCACAAATCATTGCGTTATCACTACCCGTAGCCGCAGGCCTTATGGCATGGATCAGCACGTTACTTGGCAACAAAAACACAGCTTGCCTATTTGTAGAAAAAGACTTAGACAAAAAATAGTGGGCAAGACCTACACCGTTACCACAGCGCCAGTAGTTGACGCAGCGCTACCCGGCATGACCCAATGGGTGCGGTGCGCAGCTGAGTACAGCAACGGCGCATTGTGGAATAACGGCACATTTGTTAAAAGAGACATACGCGGCAAACCCGGTCAGATTAGCAACCATGCACGCGGCCTAGCAGCCGATCTGTCTTACAGGTTTATGCCAGCCAGTAAACGCGGCGTAAGCAACGGGCGTGTGCGCTCGCTCGAATTTATGAAACAGGTGTTAGCCAATTATGACGTGCTGGGCGTACAGCTCGTTATTGACTATTGGCCTGAGCCGTTTGGCAGGTCATGGCGTTGTGATCGTGCTGTTGACGGCGTACACGCATTACCTAACCATGCTGAGGCATGGCGCAAGGCCGCAATAAAAACGTTTACAGGTGCGCCGGGCGGCGATTGGTGGCACGTCGAGATAGCGCCAGAGCTCGCAAACGACCCGAAAGCTGTTACGGCAGCATTTGCGCAGGTGTTTGGGGTATCCACCACAACGGTGTAGAGCGTCGGTACGGTTTAGTTACCGACAGAAACGGGGTTACTAATGGCGTACCTATTGAGCAAGCTCGCTGCAGGCCTTTTTGGCGTGTGGGGCGTATTCGTGGTATCAGGTGCAAACGTAGGGTTTTACGACCCTAAACCGATACCCAGCCCCAGCAGCGCAAACACCGTTTATGAAGGCCTAGAACAGCCCCCAGAGGCCTTAGAAACGACCACAACGACCATAACAACCGTTGCTAATTGTGATGATGTTGTGAGCCTTGCCGCGTCAGTTGGCTGGCCTGCCAGCGAGCTTGACACATTGCGCCGGGTGGCTAACGCTGAGAGCGCTTGCAAGCCTTGGGCGCATAACGTGACCGACCCAAACGGCGGCAGCTACGGCATTATGCAAATAAACGGTTTTTGGTGCAGACCAAACACGCATTGGCCTATTGGTTGGCTACAGGCGCAAGGCCTTGCGTCGACGTGTGATGATCTGTACAGCGCAACCGCCAACCTGCAGGCCGCGTTAGCAATCTGGCAAAACAGCGGCTGGCAAGCATGGTCTACCTACTAACCCGAACACCTATCGGCTACTATCACCAACACGAAAGGCAGAACAATGACAGAAATAGACAGAGACACGGAAGCAATGATTAAACACCACAACGCAATGTTTGCGTTAATAGATGAAATTTTTGCGACACCAAAAATTACGGCTACGCCACCGTTAGAAAAAGAAACGTGGCTAGTTAGGCAGCTTAAAAACATGCGTATTGACGCACAGCTAGCCGGGCAAGACCACGAAGCAGACGTGCTAACGCAAGCCGTTGAGGAATTAGGCGGGCAGCTGTGAACCACCAGCAACCAGAAATGTTTGCCCCGGTCATTGGCTTAGGTGCATACCGTGAGGAATTAGCACAACAGCCAGCAACACCATTTGTTAAAGCCATGCAAATTAGTGAGCGTGTCAGCCACCTGAAATGGTCAGGCGAACAGCAACGCCAAGTAGACGCAGCAATTATGCATGTGGCACGCACAAAAGGCCTGTTTACAGCTGATGACATTTGGCAGCACCTAGGGCCAACGTTTGAGGTAACAAAAGGGTTGGCAGGTCGATTAAACGCAGCTGTACACCAAAAGATTATTCGCAACACAGGCACAATTAGCCACGCCAAACGCGGCGGCCTGCACGATCACGCACAACGCCTAACAGTTTGGGCAGCGTATGGCGTTTAACCTTGATGACTACGAGCCAGTAGCAGCCCGTTTGTCACGTTGGCTAGCAATACCCAGCCAAGCGCCCAAGCGTGTTATCACACACCTAATGCAGTACACAGACGCGCGTTGCGTGTTTAAGGCTGAGCTATGGCATGGTGACGTGCTTACTAGCACCGGGTGGGCTGAGGAGACACGCGGCGAAGGCCATGTGAACCGCACTAGCCATTTTGAGAATTGCGAAACTAGCGCCATTGGTCGAGCATTGGCTAACGCAGGGTTGGCAGGCAGCGATTACACAAAGCGCCCGTCACGCGAGGAAATGTTAAAGGTGCAAACCAGCACAGCGCCTGACCCTTGGCCTGCAGACGCAAACACAAATGTTGTGCCGATTAACAAGACGGGGCAAGCTAGCACTAAGCAACAGAATTACATAAACACGCTGATTAACCAAAAAGGGTTGAGCATGGCAGACACCAAGGCGTTTATTATTAGTGTTGTCGGTGACAGTTACGAAAGCATTGGCAGGCTGTCTAGTAGCCAAGCTTCAGCACTTATAAAGGCGCTGACAGCATGAAACGCACAGGCCTTGTGCTGTTTACTTTGACTGGGTTATTGGTGCTGGCGTTGTTGCGGCGGTCAGGGCAATGACTGCACACGAGGAACTAGATCAGGTGCTACGGCTGCTGAAGCGTGCAAACGACATTGTGTTAAAAATGCCTGTTACTGACGGTGGTGCAATGACGGTTGAGGTTGCACAGAAAATGCGTTGGGTTATACGTCGACTATCTAAGCGTGCATGGATACTTGCCACAGAAATACAGTCAACATCATGAGCAGAGGCAAAGAGACATGGTGGAAGGTTGGGCCGTACGGCCCGTACTGTGGGCAATGTTGCGACAACTGCCACCACTTTTGGGACGACGGCGAGACGTTTGGCTGTGATCTGCATTTAGAGCTGTACGACAACAAAGTGATACCTGATGACGTTCCCTACCTTGAGGACAAATGCCCCGACTGGATAAGTGCATTTCTAATTAGGAAGCAACATCAGCCAACGCTGATTTAGTAGGCCAATCGCATTGGTGCTTAACGGCAGCGTGACCGTTTGCAGGTGTAAAACCTCAGCCGTTAACAGCGGTTAGTTAGCCCGTCAGATAGGCGTGCAATGACCCTGCACATAAACAGGTAGGGCTAGTGCGATCTGAGCGACAATCAGACGGAGTGGGGTACCGGGGGCGCTATGCCCTAGGGTTAACACACAACAGAAACACACAAACAAAACACAACATGACAGACCTAACCCGACACCCCGACCTACCTGCACAGACTGTAAGCAACGAGCGACAGCGAGGCGCTAGGCCAAGCGAAGCGCGGCAGGCCCTATGAGGCCCTACGCAGACCCGGCATACATAAAAAACAGGGGCGTACTACTTGCAGATAAACCCCCGTGTGCATGGTGTCAACGCAGGCCAGCCACCACAGCCGATCACCTAGTCGAGCTAGACAGAGGCGGAAGCCACGACCTAGAAAACCTTGTCCCAGCATGCCAACCCTGCAACAGCGCAAGAGGAAGCAGATACAAAGCAAACAAAGACGCACAACGACTACACAACAGACGCGAAGCAATGCAAGACATAGCAACACCAATCGCAAACGAAAAACAGATTTTTTATACAAACAAAACATTGAC